>Ga0315914_1001055_pt1 | contig 39536 bp, 19 predicted proteins | sample MpolenodulesMG_FD_203920 | JGI IMG/M metagenome (GOLD analysis project Ga0315914, IMG submission 203920) | Medicago polymorpha root nodule microbial communities from Los Angeles, California, United States - elongated nodules | ecosystem: Host-associated > Plants > Roots > Nodule | place: USA...
GTTATTTGCCATCTACCTCTCATATTTTAAATTTTTGAAAAGTCTTGGCCAGAAATGTTTTGAGGAAGATTTGCATACGTAGCCTGTTATATAGAAGGGTGATCAAAGCATCTATCTTGGTTTTTTGAGAGGGGGGTTGAGGGTGGTTTACGGAAAATCGTTGATATTGGATTAGAGGGGGTAGATGATTGGAATGTAGGGAATTGCTGACCCACCACTTTATTCTGTCAAAGTAAATTATGATTGGCTGCCACAATCCATGTAATGAATTTTTGACATTCATGCAACTACGAATTTGGCCTTTTACCCTTTTGCTTTGGCCCAAAAGAAAGTTACCTATAGCAAGTGAACCTATTTGTAACTTATTTCAAGCTTAAATTTTGGCTTAATTGGCAAAGTATCTAAGACGGGTGTGAATGTGCAGACAGCTTCAGGCTAGATGGTGCGGTTCGAGGTTCTGCTGAGACTGGACAATGAGATGTTCGAGATCTAATAGTTTGATTTTGTATTAATCACAAATGATTTGATTCTGTTGACAATGTCTACGGAGTATTGGCAACTCTGATTTCAAATTTTACGTTAGTAGTTAAAACGAATTTTTTTTGTTCCAATATATGTCCATGTATAAAGTGTTGAGGATGATCGAATATATAAAGTTCTGATACTCTGAAACAAGTTCATGATGCGGATGTTGAATGAACAATTTTCCGGTCATAGATCATAAATGTTAAATTCTGTTGTTGTTACCCTGCCTGAATGTGATGAGTGGGTGTTGTGTGGTTTTTGCAGTTTTTATTTTTGTTGCCTGTTTAGTCTTCTCACCTACACGAACTTTTAGTATGAAAACAATTATCTAGTACATAATAAGCCAGATGAGCCTTATTAATTTTTTTAAAACTAAGCAAATCTAGTCAAGTTCAAACACCTGCACTTTAAATTAATGAATCCGCAAGACTGTTGTATAATAGTTTGATTTAGTAGGATCAATCACAAATGAATTTGATTGTTAATAAATGAATAAAAGATAAATAATTGAACTAGTTGCAATCTACTTCAATCAGCCTTCGTCCAAATGAGGTAATGATACCGTCCAAATATTTTTTTAGCACAAAACAGTTCATGATCATCAGTTCATAAACAAAAGACTCAATTCCAAAAAGAAGGTAATTCAAATTAAGATTGATAACATATTTGGGAAGCTTAGGAGCACCATATCTTAAAGCCTCGACCTTCTCAGATGAGTTGGGTTCCCTCTTATTGATGAATCTGACAACGGCTGCGATGAATCGGCGATACGGCCATATGTCCAACTGGGGATTGTATTGCACGCGCTTGTTCCACCCATTTCTCAAAGCCTTGGTTATGTGTTTTTTTGGTTCATTTCTCAACGTTGGATTTTAGGTTTTTTGTTGTTGTTAGTTCTTGGTTTTTCACTTCTAAGTGTTGTATTCTTTCAATTTTTCAATAGATTGAGCGGCACAAAGGTTCTCAAAAAGACGAACAAATGAACAAAAGGCAACAGAGAATATGCTTTATGAACTAATAATCTCAACTTTAACGTATTTGAACAAATTACAACATCTTCCCATTCAACGGCATTGCCATAAGATATTTGAAAAATAAATAAAATATAATGGTCATGTTTAATTAATCCTAAATTTCCGTGTCCAAACAAATGGCCTATTTCAGTGTCAAAATGACGCATCAACCTATGTAACCACGACTAATCAAAGTTAAAAAAATGTTTTATAGTGTGCCGGCAACTTAAGCTGATTTCATTACAATTTTTACACTTGCACTCTACTATACTAGCACGCCACTTCTCTATCATCAATGTCAACCATATTCTTTCTTTAATTGCCCCCGAATTTTAATTTCCCGATTAAATGATATCTAATCATGAATCATACCTTTCAGCTACCTCCTCTTATGTCCCTTACATTTTAAACCATCATACTATAAATGTTAGCATAGCATAACTTTTCACAAGTTCATACTTCAAAACCATTTTCCTCAAAAGAAAATACTGCACAACACATAAACTCTAGATGGAGAAACTGTTTAAGATTAAAACCACTTTCTTGAAGTTTCTATCAAAACAACCACCAGTGTCTTTAGCGGGATATCAGAACCCAACTCTTAGTCCTTGTCGATCACCTACAACACATGTGGTTTCATTATTCCCTAAGGAAGCTAGAAGAAAGCACAAAAGGGGTATTAGTTTTAGTCCAAAAGAACCCACTTCTCCTAAAGTCTCGTGCATGGGTGAAATTAAGAGCAAAAAGAAGAAGAAAAAGAAGGACAAGAAGTTACCTAAAGGGATTCAGGATGTTGTTCCAAACAAAAACGTTCTGCTTTGGATTTCTAAGGGAAGTTATGAAGGAGGGAGACAAGGTGGGAAAGAGAAAGAATCAGCTATAGTGAGTGTCCCTCCAACGTTGGATACTATGAAGAAATTTACAAGTGGGAGAGGATCATTGTGTGATTTTGATGCAACACTATCCGAAAGGTGAATGTAACATTTTTTTTTTATGTAATAAGATATTAAGAATGTAACTTTCTTTTATAGTGCATCTATAGCGAAGATGATTTTTATGTTTGTTAATTGTTGATATCAGATTTAATGATTGTTTTAGTCAGAGCCAAAATATATAGTATTTTTTTTTTAATTAGTTTTGATTTTAGACATACCGCTACAGTTTAATGGACATTTTTATGCAGAAGGGTATGCTTTTCATAGAGGTTCATAAAAAGCATATGATGTAATTAAGATGATTGTTTAATTCCATTTTCGTTACTAAAAGATTTCTATGTTTTTAGAAGTGCACAATCAGACAATACAAAATGATCTTCAAGAACGCATTCAAACGTACAAATGTTGTTTCATTAAAAAAAAGTACAAATATATTTGATGAATTCTTCCTACATTTGAGTTTTGAGTCTTAATCAATTTCTTTGAATTTGTTTCCTTTGAAATACTTGTTATAATTTTTTATTAGTAATTTATTTTAAAGTTATTTATTATATTAATTAGTAATTATAAGCTAATGCCCAAGTCTTGTAACCGACTACCGATGCATATTGTTGCCTAGTCAATATGCACGTTTAGAATTAATTTAATTGGTCTCCTTATTATTTGGAAAACGTTTTGGTCACATAGCCTTGAAGAGAAAATTATGGAACGGTTAACCATGATATTTTAGGTTATGTTGGGTTATATATATATATATATTGGATAAGAAGGGATACGGGAGTTACAGAGGAGAGAGAGAGAACATGACAAAAGCAGTAGCTTTAGGCAAACAACATATACTCGTTCCCATGAGCATCCAAAAGTGGTTTCTGAGACCTTGCTAATTCACATGCGGTGTTAGCAAGAAGTGACTGTTGTATCCTGGAGGGTATTAGCTATGAGACCTACCGCATCGGATGACTAATCTGGGGTGGCGAAATACTCTTAAGCCCAGTGCTTCGTGCACGCCTCAGTCAATACTCGATAAGTTTACTTGTTCTCTATTCAATTGTATTTAGAGTTCTATTAATTTGATGCTAATATTATTTGTTGTTTATTACCTTATAATAATTCTAAGTCTAATTTTTCCAACAATACTTTCCAGGCAAAAGTGAGTGAGTTCCACTTCAAAAAATGTACACATGCACAAATTATGTAAGAAAAAAGCTAGTACAGTTGTTGGCTTCATAAAAAATAATCCCCGGACACCATTGCTACCGTTCTCAACTAGTACAAGACAGTACAATTATCTCTAACAAGTGTGGAAAAACTATTTCTTAAAAAAAACTTATTGTAAGAGGAAATCTAAGTCTACGTCTATTAAGAGTTTACTTGTTCTATAATTTGGGAGAATACTTTTGCAACTATTTTTTTGTGTTTTTCTGATAAAAAAACTAATGATTGATTAAAACCACACATCAATTATCCAATGAATGTGACTTGGTTGATTAAATATCACTGAACTTGTGTAGAAGGACCAATGTTCCATCACCAAAATACATTATTGGAAGAAGTGGAGAGTTTTAAATGGTGAATTAAGCATCCCGATATTAGTCTCATAGCTTGTTCAAAGAACATAAAATTTGTGAAGGTACTTTATAGACTCATAGGGTGCCAATTGCTAAAGACCTTAAGTACAATGGGTTTTTAAAAAAATCACATAATTTATACTAGAGAAATATAATTAAAATTCTGTTTCTCTCAAAAAAAAAATCTAAGTACAACCTAGTTTATAGATTAAATTGTAAATTTTGCCTTCACAGGAAAAAATGAGATAAAATTAAAGGTCCGTTTGTTATGAATTAGAAAAAAAAGAGGGTAATAGTGGAATTCATTTATAGATTATTTTTGATATTTTATAAAAAAAAAAAATCAATTTTATGTTTGTTTATGATAATAAAACTTACTCTTCTAAAAAAAAAATTAGATTGTTAAGATACAATTGATTTTTTAATTACAAAATCATTTACACATTTTGACTTTTAATTTCCATCCTCTAACAGTGATATCTTTTTTGAAAAGATGCTATTAACAATTTTTCATTTATATCTTATTAGATTATATTTTTTTTTATAGAAGCTGTAATAACAAAAACAAAAGCAATACTTTCAAAACTTAAATGATTTTTTTTAAGTGATTTTTTGTTTACGTGCAACAAATTTTTTGGTTCAACTAGCCTAATAGTTTGACCGTTTTCATGAGTTTAACTCAATTGGTAAGAACAATGTATAATATATGTAAGGTTCGGAGTTCAAACCTCAAAAAAAAAAAAAAAAAAAAGACCCTAATAGTTTGACTCACACACCACTATCAATGTAAAGCAGCGGGGGCATCACTTCGGTGCCTTTAAGGCGCCAATGGCATCTACCATTCAACCAATTAGTTAGTGACATGTGGCATGCCTAATATCAACGTCCTTTGTAACAAACCGAATTTACTTGTGAATATCTTCGGGTTCCTTTCTTTTCCCTCCTAACAATATAAAAACATGATTGCATAAAAGAGTCTACGCCCATTCATTGTATCATACTAACTCAATGAAACTTAACATTGGAACAAGATCAACACTTGAACAATCAAAAAATGTCTTCAACCAAAACAAAAAAATTATCCATTTAGGAAAACAAGGAAAAATTGAAGAAGCCAAAAGAGTATTCTCAAACGTCATACACAAAAACCATGCAACATACAATTCCATGATAACCGTGTTTGCCAAAAATGGTCGAGTTATTGAAGCACGGCAACTGTTTGATAAAATGTCTCAAAGAAACCTTGTTTCCTGGAACACCATGATTGCAGGATATCTTCATAACAACATGGTTGAAGATGCCAATAGGTTGTTTGATGTAATGCCGGAACGAGATAATTTTTCGTGGGCTTTGATGATAACTTGTTATACACGTAAAGGGAAGCTTGAAAAAGCTAGAGAGTTGCTTGAGTTGGTTCCTGATAAATTGGATACTGCTTGTTGGAATGCGATGATTGCGGGGTATGCGAAAAAGGGTCGGTTTGATGATGCTGAGAAAGTATTTGAAAAGATGCCGGTGAAGGATTTGGTTTCTTATAATTCTATGTTGGCGGGTTATATGCAGAATGGGAAAATGGGTTTGGCTATGGAATTTTTTGAGAGGATGAAGGAGAGGAATGTGGTTTCGTGGAATTTGATGGTGGCTGGGTTTGTTAATAATTGTGATTTGAGTTCTGCTTGGGAGTTGTTTGAGAAGATTCCAGATCCTAATGCTGTTTCTTGGGTTACAATGTTGTGCGGGTTTGCTAGACATGGAAAGATTGTAGAGGCTAGGAAACACTTTGACAGGATGCCGTGTAAGAATGTGGTTTCTTGGAATGCGATGATTGCAGCCTATGTCCAACACTTACAAATTGATGAAGCTGTTAAACTGTTTAAAGTAATGCCGTATAAAGATTGTGTTTCGTGGACTACAATGATTAACGGGTATGTTCGAGTTGGTAATCTTGATGAAGCACGGGAAGTTTACAATCAGATGCCTTACAAAGATGTAGCAGCGAAAACAGCTTTGATGTCAGGATTAATACAGAATGGAAGGATTGATGAGGCTAGTCAAGTTTTCAGTCAACTCGTTAAACGTGATGCTATATGTTGGAACAGCATGATTGCAGGCTATTGTCAGAGTGGAAGAATGAGTGAAGCTCTCAATCTATTTAGACAAATGCCTGTTAAGAATGCTGTTTCGTGGAATACTATGATTTCTGGATATGCTCAGGCAGGAGAGATGGATAGAGCAACAAAGATATTTGAGGCCATGAGGGAGAGGAATGTTATTTCCTGGAATTCTCTTATTACAGGTTTTCTTCAAAATGGTTTATACTTGGATGCTCTTAAGAGTTTGGTTTTGATGGGGCAGGAAGGAAAGAAACCCGATCAATCAACTTTTGCATGTTCCTTAAGTTCATGTGCTAATCTTGCTGCTCTGCAAGTTGGCAAGCAGCTCCATGAGTTGATCCTGATAAGTGGTTATATAAATGATTTGTTTGTTAGCAATGCTCTGATTGCCATGTATGCAAAATGCGGAGAAGTACAAATCGCTGAAAAAGTGTTTAAAGATATTGAAGGGGTTGATCTTATTTCTTGGAATTCCTTGATTTCGGGCTATGCTTTGAATGGATATGCAAATGTGGCATTTTGGGCCTTTGAAAAAATGTTATCAGAGGGGACGGTTCCTGATGAGGTTACCTTTATTGGGATGTTGTCAGCTTGCAGTCATGCCGGTTTAGCCAATCAGGGTTTGGATTTATTTAAATGCATGATTGAAGATTTTGCTATTGAACCCTTGGCTGAACACTACAGCTGCGTAGTTGACTTGCTTGGCCGCATGGGTAGTTTAGAGGAAGCATTCAACATAGTAAGGGGGATGAAAGTGAAAGCAAATGCTGGATTATGGGGTTCGCTGCTTGCGGCTTGTCGTGTACACAAGAACATGGAACTTGCTAAAATCGCTGCTGTGAGGCTTTTAGAACTTGAACCACATAATGCCTCTAATTATATTAACTTGTCAAACATGCATGCTGAGGCCGGAAGGTGGGAGGATGTTGAGAGATTAAGGGTGCTAATGAGGGAGAGAAGAGCTGGAAAGCTACCTGGCTGCAGCTGGATTGAAGTACAAAATCAGATACAAAATTTTGTCTCGGATGATCCAGGGAAGCTGAGAACTGAAAATATTAAGATTATTCTGAATACTTTATCTACACACATGAGAGACAAGTGTAACATATCTGACATGAAATCAGTTTTCTGACATATTATGATTGGATGTACTCTTAGTCTGGTCTCATCATCTTAGCTTTAAAGTAACATTGGAAAGGTTAATTCGAATACCTTTAAATGTTAGTATAGTGTGACAGTTGACGAGCACATATCAATTATGACTTCATTGATTCACATGTGTGCACCCTAATTATACATATAACAATTACCAACTCCTGAACTGGCGATCTTTCTAAATTGACTTCATGGATTCTTGATAGAAGAAATACAAATGGCCTCTTCTCTCAGATTTTGGCCGAATTCATAAACCAAAATCGGTGTCCAATGAAAGTTTAATATGCAGATCTTCAGCAGTGCTTTGCATTCAATCTGTGCAGGAGAATATTGAACCAAAGTGTCTAGGCGACATTACTTTAGAAGCCCCTTGTAGGGTTCGATCTGGTGTAATCTCCTTGTTTGGTGAATTTTACATTGGACTCATAATCTTGGTCCTTTGATATGGTTGCTGCAGTATTATGTTTCCTCTTGTAGAGCATGTTGCTCCATTGACTAATGCAACTGGCCAAAGGTTACTTTCTCAATCGCCCTTCTCAATTTCAAATGGGCTTCACTATGGACACTACAATGATGCCTTTAAAGTTGCCTGTTGGCAGTGTCTTTAAAATATAATTGCAACTTCTCAAAGGTTCCATTTACATCATTGCTCTCCATAATTGTTCGACGAAAGCACAAAGGTGGAAGCTTAGACGCAAAAGATCACAGCCTCTCTCAGTCTTGTTGTGCATGGTTCAAGTTCCAACAAAAACAACAAGGTCCAAAAACATTAAAAGGTAAAAGGTTTTAGCAACCCTTGTAACTGCAGAAAATGCCTCATTAGCATATATAATAAGTTTTGATTTAATAATATACGTAGACTTGATTCAAAATCTCACTTTGATATAGTTTGATTTTCTACTGGTCCAATAGTATAGATTTCAGGCTTAGAGAATAAAAATGAATTGGTAATAACTCCTTTCTCTATTTGTTTGGTGTGCTTAGAAGGAGTGAAAGATAAATCCCATTCCTTCTTTAATGACAACTTTATCCAAAGATAATTTGGATGGATCTCATTATTATTATGATTTTCATTTTAAGGCGAAAAAAATAAATGAATTATTTGTTGAAAACTATATCATATTGGGTGGCTACAAATTTGGATGAAGCTCAGTTTAAGATCCAAGAGTTGGAAATTGATATAATATTTATTCCAATATTTATTGAAAAAATATATATTTCAATGGCCAAAATCTCTGTAGTTTACGGCAAAACTGTATAGGATCTGGATTCATATTGATTCACTTTTTACTTGCAACTTTTTTGTTGGGATTTTACAAGAAAATAAAGTTTTAGGCATTTGGGGAGGCAAGTGTGCTTTTTGTATCATTGCATTGCATTTCTAACTGTAAAAGACAATGATGAAAGTTATTTATTTCCTTCAAGGTATATATGCCTTGATACCAGGGAGATGCTGCAACTTAAGTCCAACTTCCCAAGATAACGTTGGCTTGCTTCTTAAGTCATTAAACCTACTTTCTAGCTTCCTTTCCAAGCAATATCATGTTCTTTTTGGGCTGCTTTACGCGATAACGATTGTTTGGATCTACACAAGTAGCAAGGAAAGAAAATATGAGGATGGAAAATGGTGGTAAATACGGTCATTTATTATGATTTCTTTTTCTCTAAATGCCATGTCGAAAGCGAGGGAGAAAAGAAAATCATGACATACAGTCTACCCTCACAAATAACTCTAATATAATGATGTAAAAGGTACCCTGCAAATAAATTAATGACTTTGGTCCTTTTGGTAATCATTGATGCAATGAATAAAATTTATTTTTGGTCATGAATGAATATCCAATTGTTGTGATTGTAATTAGCATTAAATAAAAACCACTGACAATTGAGATCTTAAGCCATTTTTTTCTAGTACAGCAGAATTCCTCCTTTAACTTGTTACTTTTTCCCCTTTGTCCCATAGTTTTATATCTTTCACCAACAATATCTTTTGAATACTTAATTAAAGAGACTACACCAAAAATACCTTTGTATCACTCACCATAAACCAACAAATGTGTAACTGCACCATTGTTGTTGACATTAATTAAAGTTCCCACATCCCTTTAATTTCTCCCATAATTTGCATGTGTCCCATCAGTTTAAAGAACATCCAATTTTCTGTAGTGACAGGAAGGAGAAAAGCCCGTATGCGCCATAAGAAGTTAGAGAATGACTGTTTTAACTTTTATTGAAGTTATCATTCTTAGTCGATTTTGTTCCACAGCTACTGCAAGAGTAATAAATTTGAGACATTAATTGTTGAAGAAGCAGTCAGATGGGAATATTTACAAAAACCTATAAATTATGAAAGAGACCAACACATTCATACAATTAATGTAAGAAATTACTGGGTGTATGTTTGGATTCACGTTGAAATTGACATATTCACGTGAGACACAATAGTTTGGACAAAAAGTACACTTCAACGCTTTAATAAAATCATGGTGTCGTCTCAACACTTATCCAAATATGTGGATTTGTCAAAACAAGTATTGTGAATCGGGTGTAATTTTAAAAAACTACTTTTGATAGTTTTTGCAAAATCACGGTGACATCATGATTTTGACAAGTCCAACTTATACCAAACATGTACAATTTTTTTTGGCGTTGAATATGCAGTTTTTTTTTTGTTACAAAATATGCACAGTTAATTGCACTTAGTATAACAATTTGTCATTTGTGTGAAATTTTTGGCAATAAAGATCGATCAATGAAAATCTAAACATACACCCAGACTGAAGAGTCATTGTGAGACAAATAATACGTGACAAACTAAAAAGATAGCTGGAAAAAAATATATAACCAAGCCTAAAAAAGTAATAAATCTGTAACATGTTAGTAGTTTTTATTTCATGTTGCTCTACTTATATTATAGCTTAGTTATGCCCCATAGACCATAGTAAATGAATAATTTCCAAGAGTAATACAATCAAAATGTCCTCGTAATGGAATCCAAGGTCGTGGTAGGACACGAGATGGGCTGTTCTTAGCCATTGAGGGTCGATATCATAGGCCCACGGACTTGCCCCCACTACCTTTATATTGGCTATACCTACTCACCAGCAACGTTAGTTTCATGACTTTCTTGTTTCATCTCTTCTTATCCAACAGCTTAGTACATCATAACACGATTAAGATTTGACTATCCAACAACAATTGATCTTTGACGTGGGAAAAATGGATTTTATTACACATTCACAATCATAATCACAAGCTGCTTAAACCCAATAAGTTAATCACACATCCCATTTAGCATCGGCAATTCCGTTCCACGTAGCCTCTCTAGATCTCAACATCGTAATCCACGTTACAACTTACAATAATGCAAAACAATTTTCCAATTAATCAATTGTAATAATAAATATAAAATAAAATTCCCAAAAGAAGCAAGAAATCCTGTGAACAAGCCACGACAGCTATGTTCTCACACTCTGTCTCTGAGAAAGTGAAACAAAACAAAATCAAAATCCAAAAACACAGAAAAATTAGATAAAAAAATAAAAAAAACAAGCCACGTTCACGTTCCCTCACTCACCTTCAAACTCAAACTGTTACGTTATACTTATTCCATTCCACTTCCTCTTTTACAAGCCATAATAATTGCGTTGCGTTGAAACAAAAGAGAAATTTTATAAAAACCTTTTTCTCTATCTTTCTGTTTTCTAAGTTTTTAACGTCACAACCCGGCGCACGTTAACAAAATGGCGGAAACCGGCGGTGAAGTTAACGGTAACGGTTTTACATATCTTCACGGCGATCTCGACTTAACTATAATCTCCGCTCGCCGGTTACCGAACATGGATATGTTCTCCGAGCGTTTCTGCCGTTGTATAACCGCCTGCGACACTATTAAATTCCATTCACCACCTTCTGACTCCACCACAACCGCCACCGACGGCGGCGGAACCACCACACACCGTGAACACCACCACCGGAGAAAAATCATACGAAGTGATCCCTACGTAACTGTTTCCGTACCGCAAGCAACCGTTGCACGGACACGTGTGTTGAAGAATTCACTGAATCCTGAGTGGAACGAACGGTTTCACATTCCATTAGCACATCCGGTTATTAATTTGGAGATTCGTGTTAAAGATGATGATGTGTTTGGTGCTGAAGTTATGGGAATGGTGAAGATTCCGGCCAAGAGAATTGCCACCGGAGAGTTGATTTCCGGTTGGTTTCCTATTATTGCTTCATCCGGTAAACCGCCCAAGCCGGATACAGCATTGAATATAGAAATGAAGTTTACTCCGGTGGATGAAAATCCGCTATACCTGCGTGGCATTGCGGCTGATCCGGAACATGGAGGAGTGAGGCATACGTATTTTCCGGTGAGGAAGGGGAGTTCTGTGAGGCTTTATCAAGATGCACATTGTCCAGAAGGAACTGTACCGGAGATTCAGCTTGATCATGGGAAGGTTTATAGAGCGGAGAATTGTTGGGAAGATATATGTTATGCTATAACAGAAGCTCATCATATGGTTTATTTAGCGGGTTGGTCGATTTATCATAAGGTGAAGCTTGTTAGGGAACCTACTAGGCCTTTGCCGAAAGGTGGCGATTTGACACTTGGTGATTTGCTTAAGTATAAGAGTGAAGAAGGTGTGAGGGTTTTATTGCTTGTTTGGGATGATAAAACTTCCCATGATAAGCTCTTTTTCAAGACGGTAAGAAGAATTTCGGATGTTAGCATTTACTCCATCCGGTCCTAAATATAAGAGACTTTTGTGTCAACTTTTGTTGACCCAACTGTCTCTTATAATTAAAACCGGAGGAAGTACCATTTATCATTTTTCGGTTTCTATGCTATTACTTATTGGGTGTTTTATGATATGTGCAGACTGGAGTAATGGAGACGCACGATGAGGAAACTAGGAAGTTTTTCAAACATTCTTCTGTCATGTGTGTTTTGGCGCCTCGCTATGCTAGTAGTAAGATGAGCTTCATTAAGCAACAGGCAAGTATTGGTTGGTAAATATTTGTTGATAGTTGTTGTGTGGTTTTTATTTTGTTGTTTCATAAAGTTGATACATCTCATGTATATTGTCAGGAGATAGGATTCTTTGTGTATTAATCAGTGGAGTCAAATGTGAAATACCTTGTGTTTTGTGGTCTTAGGTCTAAATTGTGGGTAGGTTTTTTTGTTGATGCAAAATGTAGTATGGGAAATAAATATATTTTAGCTTACTGTAAGTTAAAAGGTTTTTTAGCTTGTGAGTTGTGATATGGCTGAGTGGTTTTATGTCTTTTGAGATGAACCCTGTAGTGAAATTGCTTGTGGTATGGTATTATGCAGGTTGTTGGAACCGTCTTCACACACCACCAAAAATGTGTTATTGTAGACGCACAAGCTGCTGGTAATAACAGAAGGGTAGCTACTTTTATTGGAGGTCTCGATCTCTGTGATGGTCGCTATGACACACCTGAGCATCGGCTTTTTCGTGATCTTGATACTGTATTTGCCGGTGATTTCCACAATCCTACATTTCCTGTAAGTTGTCTTCCCAATTGGACATATTAACATTGCATTTTTTATTTTATTTTATTTTATTGGGACTCTATACATTCATGTATAAACTCTTTGAATAGAATGTTTTCTGGTTACGTATTCATTATATCTTGTAGAATTTATTTACATTTTGTAGATTTTACGAGATACGCCTTGTAGACTTTGATTATGATTTGTCCACCAGATATGTACTAGCTTTTGAATAAAATCTATATTGTGTTATCATTGATAATTTCTTAGTGAACCCTAGTTACAAGGTTGAATTGGACGGATGCATGATTAGGTTGTATGGTAACTAATTTAGAGACAGTAAAGTTGGTTGGTTGTTTTGTCACCAAGGGTATTGAACATGATAGAATTCATCTATTGTAATATTATATGTGATGTCTTAGTATAGCACCTATAGTGTGGGATCATAACCACTATACCATCCCTATCTATCATCCGGATTTGTTACCACTTACCAGAACTTAAGACACCCGTAATGCTTACCCCAATCTCTGAATGCACTTCCCAGATAAGACAAAGTTATATTGCCACATATAGTCCTTTCTGCCACGTGGCCACCATGTAAGGGGTTACTCATGATGTTCTTGGAGAGCTGAGCTCAAAGCTATCTTGGCTCTTGAGTTGGCTTGGGTTGTGCTTTTGTTCCAATATTTTAAGTATTAGATCACAAAGTGTCAAATTCTGAGGTTAAATTGTTTAGAGTAACCTAATTGTGTTATCTGCTTCCAAATAGCAATCTAGAACAATCTGTTTTTTACGCACAATCTAGAATAATCTTAGTTATCAAAATTATTGGACTTAGTCTGATGGTTGAATGTAAGGGAGGAATCAATTATAATTGTTAGCTCCCAATAGTGGTTTGTTCAAATTCCGGTAGCCAAAAGTGCTATAATATTGCGACTATATCACAATATTTTGTACTAAATGGCTTGCAGAACAATGCCGATTTGTTCAAATTTCGCTATGCAATAGCGCTATAGCCCCACTATTTAACGAAACTGGTATCACTATTGCATATCTATGGATTATTAGTAAGAAAGTCAGTTCTGCAGTTCTTCTTAGCTACCAATATGCTGTAAGAAATATGGTTCTGTTACAATGTTGTAACACTTCGGTTTTAAAAACTGATACATAAACTGATTTATCGTCACTGCTCCCTGCTTTTCTTGTTTGCTTTTTGGGATAGTCTGGAACAAGGGCTCCTAGACAACCTTGGCATGATTTGCACTGCAGAATAGACGGACCCGCTGCATATGACGTTCTTATTAATTTTGAACAACGATGGAGAAAAGCAACCAAGTGGAAAGAGTTTGCAATTCTTTTCAAAAAAGCTTCTCAGTGGAACGACGACGCTTTAATAAGAGTAGACCGTATCTCATGGATATTAAGTCCATCTCTTCCTACTCTTCCTACCCCAAAGGAATCAAAGGAATCAAAGGAAGGTTATACAATTGTTCCAGGGGATGACCCTCTATTATGGGTTTCTAGTGAAAATGATCCTGAAAACTGGCATGTTCAGGTTGGCTAAAAGCAAACTTGGTTTTGAGTAAATATGACCTGCATGTTATTTTTCTTGATTTTGGAGATGGTTCATTTCATTACTTTGTTTTCCAACTCTTACTGGGCTACACACAATTTTACAGATCTTCCGCTCCATTGACTCAGGATCCTTGAAAGGATTTCCCAAACGTGCTGATCAGGCTCTATCCCAGGTATATTAACTGGTGTTTTACTTTGTTGTCCATCCTTTTATATTTACACATAAAATATGTTAACTTGGTGAGTTCTATAAAGAAGCTATTTATTGAGTTTGAGATTTTATTTATGAATTGATCTGAATCTTATTACATTTTATGGTTGCAGAATCTCATATGTGCTAAAAATTTGACTATAGAAAAAAGCATTCAAACAGGATATATCCAAGCTATCAGATCTGCTCAACATTTCATTTATATTGAAAACCAATACTTTATTGGATCTTCTTATGCATGGCCATCTTACAATAATGCAGGTGGGTTAAATGTTAATACTTTTGAAAAGCAAGATAACTGTCTATATTTAAGCGAGGTGGTTTCCTTTGTTGTGGACAAAAGAAATTGCTTTAAGTTTTTAGGATTAGGGGGAGATCCTTGAATGCGTATTAATTTTGAAATCTACATCCCTTTCAGAAATTGGCGTCGTAGAAAAGTATTGCTGCTGGTATGGTGTGAATTAGTTTCAAATTTGATTAAATGATGATTGTAGCCATAGTGTTTTTATTTCCTAAGGATATTTTTTTCCTCCAACTCTTTGTGATCTTCTTCTTAAAAAAAAAATAACTTACCATATTATGTTCTTAAGACATGGATTTCTTAGTTTGTACATATTTTGTCAGCAAAAGGAAAAGGATTTTAAGGATAATGAGATGATGTTCCACTTACCATCTTTAGTCAAAGTCAAACTCATTGTTTTCTTCTGTGGTCAGGCGCTGATAATCTTATCCCAATGGAATTGGCACTGAAAATTGCTAGTAAAATCAAAGCTAAGGAGAGATTTGCTATTTATATTGTTTTACCAATGTGGCCAGAAGGTGATCCTAAATCTGGAGCTGTGCAAGAAATCCTTTTCTGGCAGGTATGTGATTATCTAATGTCAAAATTTATATTAGAATTTTGGTTGGGTCTTACTTAACCCCACAAAATTGGCTTCTAAGGAGAGTATTGTCTCCCATTTATAACCACTGCTAAGGCCATATTGCTATGGGACTCCCAACACATCCCATCACACCCATAATTAGATATCTGAAGCATGGAATGGGGGGTCTGTAAACAGATGGCCCAACGGATTTAGGATAACTTGTAATACCATCTTAAAATTTGTGTTGGACTTGACCCTACAAAACCGACTTGTAAAGTGATGTCTGTCTTTCATGAATAATCACTATTTAGACCATATCACTTTGGGACTCCCAACATTTTATAAACTTGTTTATCATGAAAATTTACAATATCTGATTATGAAGGCTAAGGATCCGGCTTCTCTTTAGGGAGCACAATGTAAGTAATTGTCAATAAGGAAATTAAAGAAGCAAGTTCTCACAAATGTTGGTTTGTTGTCGGTGTGATGGTATCTTATCTAATTACTTATTGTTCTAATAAATGGTTTCCAAACCTGTATTCAACTGTCCAACGTCTACACAACATTAAAGGATTTATTTTTTTTATTTGAGTCAAAAGATAAAAAAAGCAACAAAATAAATTAAATGTTTATACTCAGTTCTATGTTTTCTGTATACAGGCTCAGACAATGCAAATGATGTATAATGTTGTTGCTAAAGAATTGAAATCAATGCAACTTAGTGATGTGCATCCACAAGACTACCTCAATTTCTATTGCCTTGGTAATCGGGAACACTTCAATGAAGAAAGTTCAGGCTCAAATAATGCACCGGTAATTTCTCCAAATAAAAGTTCCATTTTGTTAAGGATCTCTAAAATGTACTAGTTCTTTATCATGTTAAAAAATACAAGGCTGCTTTACTTAATAGTATTCAGGGTGCTTTTGTTTCAGCTTTAAAAAAAAGATTTTATGTTAAAAGAATCTAGAGATTTTTTTTAGAGATTTTAAAAAAATCTGAAGCTATTTCTGTTTGTTTACTACCCATAAAAATCACTTTAAAAAAAAAGAGTTTTAACTTGTACATGTGTTACCTCCTTGTTTAATAGCGTTTTTTTTTACTGGCATTCTAATAGCTTTTCGTTTTATAGTCAAAATAGATTTTGTTGATAAAATGGTTTTCTTTTAAAATCCTAAACAAACACTAAAAAATGACAAAAGTTATTTTTTTATTAAAAAATTGATTTTATAAAAAAAATCTGAAACAAACAGACCCTTAGTTATCTACTACTGTAGATGTGGTAATCTTCTTTATATAGACAATAGTGTTAGTAGGTATCACTCATGGGCGGATCTGTATGTAACATGGTGTGGCTATTGCCACACCAATTTTTTTTTGTCAAGGATGTCTATAAGAAAGAAATATTAGAGAAATTTGACGGTTTATTTTGTTCTAATTAACAATTCTTACGGTTACAAATGAGAGTTAATAAAGCTAGCTCAAATAAAACTACTAAAACCATTATTTTTGGCGAAATAGGACATAATATTTGATTTCATTGGACATATTGTTCAACACTATTATTTTGCCACATTGAAAGTCCAGTTGTGAATCCACCCCTGGTATCACTTAATATCACCAATGAGATGATGTATTCAAAAGTGTAATTTTCTTTTGCTCTAAGCTTTGTACTATCTACTGTCAATTAAACATATATTGGTTGCATTTTCTGTGTAGTATTGAATTTCATGTAGGTTTTGCATAGAGCGTTGACCATTTTCAGATCAAACAAACTTAAAAAACTATAATCTTTTGATTTATCTCTTTGTGCGTTTCTTTGGCTTTGGAAAATTACAAACAAGCATTGAATTCTCAGTCCACCAACCACCCTTCAATCTTCATCTCCAGCTCTTAACTTACGTATGCGGTACGCCCAAACATAAAATCAGTTGGCTTTTCCTTTCACCATGTATAATGACAAGATAGATCTTGATACAATACATTAATCTGTAGATGCATCTTTTAAGTTTTAATTGACTTGGCTACTGATATTATGATCAAATTATTAAAATAATTGTTGCTGAAATTTGTCTTTTTCCAAATGTAAGTCGTTCTGATTATAGAACAGGAAGCGACATATAAGATGATTATATATGTTTAATACATTTTAATAGCTCTGAGAGTGAGTATAGATTTTTCTTTATGCTATTCGAATTGTAGATGGTACTCTCCAATTCATCTAACATTCCAACACTACGATTTTTCTTTTTCTTCTTAGTATATTCCATTTTACATGTTTCTTATAATATCCAAATACTTGACTTTTGAAATATGTATCTTAAATGACAGACACCGATTACGAATAGGTTGTGAATTTTTTTGTCAGGTCTCTGGAGCATTTAATTATCGTCGAAATATGATCTATGTGCATGCCAAGGGGATGATCGTGGATGATGAATATGTTATATTGGGATCTGCCAACATAAACCAAAGATCTATGGCTGGTACTAAAGATACTGAGATAGCTATGGGTTCATATCAACCCCATTACACATGGTCTGCGAGGAAAAAACATCCACATGGCCAGGTTTGTATTTCTCAATAAGCTTTAATTCTAGCAGCAACTCTTCTAATTGGAAATTACCATTTGTCTAGCCTCAAGTGATGCGTAACATTGCAGTGAAACACAAATAAGCTGGAAATCACTTCTCACTCTTATAAAATTTATTTATTTTTGAAATATTTTATTGATTATAGTGGCACTAATGACCATTTTACAACCGTCCTTGAGGGATTCGAACTCAAGACCTTGAGGTTACAAGACTAAACTCTTACCACTGAGCTAGCAAAATTTCTAATTGATTTGATGCTTAATGCTTAAGTAGACCGGTAAATAACCCTTATCCTATCCTATGATGAATGTGAATGACTTCCCCCCAATTTTTTAAATTACTAAAATAAAAATAGAAAATTATAATTTGACCTTTCAACTGGTTTCTCTTTTACTTTTTCTGCTGTCTGTTGGGTGAAAATTGATTACTATTTATCTGATGGGTTTTATTCCTGCAGATTTATGGTTATAGAATGTCACTTTGGGCAGAGCATCTTGGTATGTTAGATGAAACATTTAAAGAACCAGAAAGATTAGAGTGTGTGCATAAAGTGAATGAAATAGCAGACGATAATTGGAGAATATACGCTTCTGAAGAAATGTCACTGCTACAGGGACATCTTCTTAAGTATCCCGTACAAATAGATTCTGATGGGCAGGTCAGTTCATTACCTGATTGTGATAGTTTCCCAGATGCTGGTGGTAAGATATTGGGGGCTCATTCTGCGACAATTCCAGATATCCTAACAACGTAAACTCCTGAATTCATGTTTGATTGAAGTTTTGGTGAAGGCTGTAATGTGTTGCTTGCCTCTTTAAGGGGAAGAAGATTTGAGTGAAGTGTTTAGTTTTCTCTACTTAGAATTGATTGTTCAAATCACTTGTAAACCTTTCACATAGGTAACAATTCATATTTGTAAAAAAGATCACCAGTTTGTAGATTGTTGTATTAATTGTTTGATTCCTTTATTTGTTCATAATTTTCTGCCACTTATTCTGCACTTCATAACCAATGAGAATGAAATATTTTACGATTATTCTTAAACTGTTGTTGATCACAGTGGATTTATTGGCAATATTATGAGTTATGGTTGGTAACATGTAAATGTAAAACTATTTTACAATAACTATAAGGTTGTCAATAAATTGAGTATACTCAAACATAGTTGGAGACTAAACTTGATAATTAATTCATTTAATTTGTTTCATGAATTAAATGAGTTAAACTTGAGATATATATATAGCTCGAGTCATTTAGTTCTTGAACTTGCGAGATAGTATTATATAATACTTTTTATAATATTGATTTTATATACTTAAACAATTTATATTGAGTTAATTTCCAATACTTTTAATCTCTTTTTGACAATTGTACTTTTCATGTTTGTTATTAAATTAATTTTAAAATGCATTCAACTTCTCGTATACAACTTTGGATGTTTTTTTTTTCTTTCCGGTTTTGTATCTCAATTCATTTTAACTAGGGGTGGGCATGGTTCAGTTCGGGAAACTGAACTAAACTGAATTGTTTGTTAAATTTAAAATAACTGAACTGAACTGTTTGCATTTCGAATTAAACTGAAATGTTTCAAACCGAACTGAACTGTTATTATTAATACCTTTGAAAAAAATATGAAAAAAACAAATGAAATTGAATTTTAGTTACCGAACTGAACTGTTCCGAATTGAACTGAACTATTTTGAATCGAACTGAACTGTTTTGAACTGAACTGTTTCAGTTCAGTTTCAGAACTGTTAGTAATGGTTCAATTTTTTTTTGGTTCAGTTCAACAGTTCAGTTCAGTTTTTAGTTTTTTTGCCCACCCCTAATTTTAACCCTTAAGAGTGTGTTTGTTTGAAGTTAATTTTGTAGATTTTTGAGAATAAAAATGTTAGAAATTTATGACATGTTCACTATTTTGGGGACTAAAGACTTGTTGAACCACTACTTGGTTCCAGCCTTTTCGCGAGGTATCAATCAAACTACTAACAGTGAAATCTCACACAAGTGTGCCCCCACAATATTACCATATTTATGTGATCCCCATTTAACAACCACGATTCATCAAGAATATAGATAGAACTACATGTACAAATACACCAACGCGCCGCACCACGGACAATGAAACATGCCTTCAAAATACTCCTCCATATGTAACTAGGATTACTCCCCAAATTAGCAAACAAATAACTTCGAGATGGGAAATACCGAGCCTTAAAAATATAAACATTTTTTTTGGAAATTGTGCATTCAATGTATTACTCCATCCGTTTTAAAATGAATGTCGTTTAAGGTTTTTACACACATATTAAGAAATGCATTAATTAAAAGAAAGAGAAATGTTATCTTACCAAATTATCTTAATTAACTATTGATATGTTTTTCATTAAAGAAAAAATAATACTTTGGAAGTAGTGTATATAGTATTAGTTGAAGGGTAGAATTGAAAAGAAAAAGTTATTTATTATTGCATTGCAAATTAACATTCATTTTGAAATAATTTTTTTTTTGCTAAAACGACACTCATTTTGAAACGGTTGGAGTAAAATTTTAAAATTTTCTCAATTCGATACCAAAGTTATATGTAAGTCCCCTTTGTTTTTTTTCCTTCAAGTTTCTTAAGAAAAATTGTTAGTAATTAATGTGTCTATTTTGTGTGTTAATATCACCAAATTATCTTTTATTTGTATGTGTATTAAATTTGACTTTTCATATTTCAAAATACCCCCTCCGTCTCTAAATAATAGTCGTTTAAGGTTTATGCACGATTATTAAAGAAATGATTAACTGTGTTGATTTTGATGGTAAAATCAATATCATTTACTAAAACACCATTATTATTTGTAGTTAGTGGAGTAATTAAGTTGGATGAAATTCAATAAATAAAGGTATAATAATGAAAAAATAAATAAATGCTACATTAGTATTGTAAATTGACAATTATTTTGAGGAAAAAGAATGATAAAAAGACAATTATTGTGAGACAAAGAGATTAAATTAGTAGTATGTTTAGGAAAAAATTAATAAATACATCTAATAATTTGAAAAGAAATTTACATTGAATGACAAAAACAAAATAAAATCCTTCAACAAAAAATAAAATGAAATGAATACTTTTAAATACAAACACGGAGAGAGTATTTTAATTCCTTTTCAGCTTGACCCTAATTTTATAGATTAGATATGACATTGAATGAATATAAACAAATATTTTTTCATTTATAATAAAGACCTTATGAAAGCGCAAAATCCAAGACCAACTCGTTGCAAATCGTACAAAAAGACAAAACCCTAACTCTTCGTCGTTGTTGCTTTCTTCTTCATCGCTATCGCTTTTCGTCGCTTTTCGAAATGGTAAATTTTCTATCCGAATCTGTACCCCATTTAGATTCTTGCTCGAGATTTTTCTAACCTTTTCTTGTTTTTTCCCCAATTATTTTGCAGGATGATTCTCCAGTAAGAAGGTAACCCTAGAACTCTCTTTCATTGCAAAAATTATGATTAACATATAATTTTTTAGCGATTATCTCTAATTATGTTTATTTGTTAAGGAACCCTAACGCAAAATTGGATTCATTAGAAATTATATTTGGTAGGGAATTGAATTTTTAAATTATGTCATTTCGAAAGAGTTTCGTATAATAATTCATATCCAAATATTGGTAATAGAAATTGGTCAATTTTTAGATTTTAGGTTAAAGTTGATTAATTTTGATTGTGAAGTTTTTTTTTTTTTTGAATAAGCAAAATGAAGCTATTTGTTACTCTGGTTATGATGGAATATTTCATATTTGTCAGGCTTTCAAGGTCCCCTTCCCCATGGAGGGCTCAGTCAAGATCAAGGTCTCGGTCCAGGTCTCAGTCAGGATCCCCTGAAATGCACAGGCCCAGGTCTCTGTCAAGGTCGCCTGAAATGCAAAGGCCTAGGTCGAGGTCTCCTGAAATGCAAAGGCCTAGGTCTCTGTCAAGGTCTCCTGAAATGCAAAGGCCTAGGTCACGGTCAAGATCTCTTGAAAAGCAAAGGCCTCCGTCTCAGTCAAGGTCTCGTGAAATGCAAAGGCCTAGGTCTCGGTCAAGATCTCTTGAGAGGCAAAGGCCTAGATCCCCCTCGAGAAGTCGTGGCAGGTTAATTGTATTCATGGTTTAACATTTGAGCATTGTTTTTACATTTTATCCGTACTGCAGTGCCTGATGTATTTCCTTTTATTTACTGGTCTTTTTTTGTTCAGATCAAGATCAAGAAGTCCTGACAGGTTAGTCAATTTTACCTGCATCTGGTTATAATCCTTAGACTGAAAGATTAGCTTTACCTTATTGAGTATATCGATAGAAATAGCTGTGGTTTGGATTTGGTGATGTTCTATTAGGAACCTCTGATATCTTCAATTTTGTTCTAGAAATGGTGGGGACACTCTTTATGTGACTGGTCTATCTTCAAGGGTCACTGAGAGAGACCTAGAGGAGCATTTCTCTAAGGAAGGGAAGGTGCGTATCATATTGATTATCTCCTCTTTTTCACTGTATAATAATCCGATTTTACTTCATTAGTGATTCCCGAATCTTTGAATGAGAATGTCATGGGTTGACAACTTTATTAGGTTGCTTCATGTTTTCTTGTGGTGGAGCCCCGTACGCGTATATCTCGAGGTTTTGCTTTTGTCACCATGGATACTGCTGAGGATGCAAACCGCTGTATCAAGTACCTCAATCAATCCATTTTAGAGGGTCGCTATATCACTGTTGAGCGGGTAATGTGTATTTTAATTAACTAGTAGTTGATAAAACACTAGCGCTTTTCTTTCTTCTTAACTTGAAGGTTTTGTGCTTACATTCAGAATGCATTGCATCAGCTATGTTGGCAGCAATCAAAGATGATCAGTTCATCCATGTCAACTTTAGTGAAACAACTTGATCAAATGCAAGCTTAAAAAGCTAATCAAATGCGTTGATCAACTAAACATTAGCAATTATAACGTTCAACAACTTTACAACCTCAGCATTCACTTTCAACTCTCAACTAGCAATTATAATGTTCAACAACTTTACAACCTCAGCATTCCCTTTCAACTCTGAACTAATCAACGGACATTATTCAACAACTTTCTAATCAGGCCTTTATGGTATCTCACACTTGGCATTGATCATTAGTGTGTGGATACACCTTTATGTTAATCAAACTTTCTTTTAAAGGGTTCTTATTATAATTTGCAAGTGTTCATTATTACAATTTAATACAACATGATGGATATATCAGATGATTTAATCTGTTTTATGTTCAGCTTTACGTCAATGATTGGTACGAGTTTGTTTATATCAGTGTTGTCGATGGCGGATGGTGGTCCATGGCGGAGAGCCAAAATCCTGCCTTTTTGGCCGCTTTATGGTGCCTTCATAGCGGCTTATGGCAGAAAAGCTCGCAACATCGGCCGATATTTACCATATCGGAGAGGCCAAAATCTGCCACCACCGCCATGGCCCATATTCGACAACACTGATTTATATCAACAAAGTTCTAAGGATGCAGTTTCTCTGTTTATATTTCAGTCAAAGAGAAAGCGGCCAAGAACTCCCACACCTGGGCACTATCTTGGGCTGAAAAATACTAGAGACTATGGTAAGTTTGAGACACTTCTTTGAATCTTTAATATAATTTATTACTTGTTTTATGAAATCTTATTGAACCTTTGTCTTCTGTTGTTCTCAAGGACCTCGTGGTGGTGACCGTGGAAGGCATCGGGGTGGATTTGGTCGTGATGATTATCCATATCATAGGTCTCCAAGGCGTTCTCCGTATCGTGGCAGCAGGGATTATTCCCCAAGACACTCTCCTTATGGTGGAAGTGGAAGGTATAGGAGGGATAGGTCTAGGTCACCTCCTTATGCTCCCTATGGTAGCCCAGATAGGAGGTATGCTCGTGGGCCTAGGTGATATTTTACATTAGTTTGTTTAGATATTTTAAGCATGAAGAAGGAAAGCAAAAACTGTGTAATTGCTATGGTACTTTGACTGTTAGATTGTGCCTATAGGTGATGTTTGCCCGTTTTGGAGGTAATTTGCACTCTGCTAGTATTTTGATGTATCTTTAAGTACTTTGACTGTTAGATTGTGCCTGTATCGTTTGTTGATGACATTGGAGTGGAGTTCTATTAATATTACTAAGTAGTGGAACTTTAGTTTTTAAGCCTAATAAGCGTTATGTCAGCATTATACTGTCATATTTGCTCCATGTAACAAATGCCACGTAAGCATGTGATCCATGTCGACATAACCGTTAAAAGTTGGATGTCAACCTGACAGAGAAACCAAATTTACACAATTGATAATATAGAAGGACCAAAATTGCGATATTAAAAATGAGCGGACCAAAATTGTGGATTGATCATTGGAGGAACTAAAATTGTATTTACACTAATAGATTATTAATGATTTTGTAATAAAAAAAAACGCTAGCGATATAATTCTTTTGTTTTTTTGGTACAAACACTAGCAATATAATTCTAATGATATAATTATTAGTACACTAATGGAAGGGCCAATCCAAATAATAACATCTACTTATCACATGTATGCAGAGATATTAGTTACAAGAATGAATTTTACTCTATCGGTATATGATAGTTGATTGAAGACCGCGAAAGTATTTACAAATCTTTTCACAATTTATCATGTTCTCAAATTAATAGAGTGTATTCACAAAAATAAATAAATTAGGAGTGTATAATCATTAGTTGTATAACATGATTTCTACAATTGTACATCAATACAGTATTTCATTGACTAAAAACATTGGTCCTAGGTGAGAGAATAAAAAGGTAAGGAGAAAAAAGCAACAATTTAAATATAAAAAAGTTTAATGGTATTGGGTTGACGGTCTAAAATAATCTCTGCACACATAACTAATCAAAATATTTAGAATTGTCGCATCAATTAATGTTTTTAATTTATGTGGTTATTTAAAATGTTTTGATTGGTTGTGTGTGCAAAATTATTTTGGATCGTCAATTCACTACCATTAAACTCAAACCAAAACGTTTTGAGGGTGTGCAAAATAAAAACAATATTGTTGGTATAATTTATTTTGAAGTAAAAATATATTGTTTAGGGAATAAAAACATATTTACTTTTAAGAAAAAACTTAGTTACAATTCCTTAGGTGCTTTTCGTATGGTTCTTAACTAAATTCATCATGATTTCCTTAAATTCATAATTCTCTCAAAGTTTGTTATCTCCAAAAAAGTTGTATTTTTAGTTAAGAACCATACGAAAAGCACCTAAGGAATTGTACCTAAGTTTTGTCCTTAATTTTATTATATTTGAAGAGAAAACAATTTTATTATTGAAAAACCAATTTTTTTAAGAGAAATGATATTTGTACAACACTTTTGTAACAACTTTATCTTTCATACTCACATAATATCCTTGTTATCTCTTCATTGTTTTTGATCAATAAAAAGAGAGAAAAAAACAAAGTTGTCACTAAAGTTGTCCTATGTCATGTCTCATGTCTCAATTTTTAAACAAGAGAAGCATTGGGTTAGTAAGTTGTTATGGATTGAATGTTGTCATTTGCGACAACAATAACAATGTTCAAATTTTCCACCCTTGTTCGTAATCCACAACCCCACACACTCTTCTTCTCTCCATTTCCTTCTTCGACACCTCTCAAGTTTCAATCTCTCAAACCCCCCACAAACCGCAACCTCCACAAAATCCTCTCTTCTTCACACCAACATGACAACAACGATGAAGAACACATCATCGGAGATTGTATTGTTTTCGAAGAAGGCATTTTCGAAGATCCCATTTTCCCAACATCCGACAACAACCTCGTAAACAGCAAAAAACCAAAACCCAATTCAAAGAAGAAAAAACAGACAGTGATAAAGTCCGAGAATCTTGTTCCTGATAAATGGAAAGAAGTTCAAGCAGAGATAAACATAACAAAGAAAGAAGTTCAAGCGGATGTAAACATAACGAAGAAAGAACGGCCTAAGATAGCTCAAGAGTTTGAGTTTAATAGTAAAGAAGAACGACGTAAGATAGCTCAAGAGTTTGAGTTTAATAGTAATTTTATGAAGAAGAAAAGAGGGTTGGTTCCTTTGAGGGATATTGATTCGAACGAGTATAAAGCTTATAAAGAATCTAAGTTGGCTCAGTTGACGCCTTTGGTTCTTGATAAGGTTCCGAGTTTTTGTTTTGCTGAGAAAAAGAAGGAAACAGAAGTAGATTGGTTGAGTGAAGAGAGGGTAGAGGCTAGGAATCCTAGGTGGGCTGTTTATGGGAAAGGGTTGGAGGATGTTAAGGAGTTTTTGAATAGTGACAGTTATGACCCTACTGCTAAGAAAATTGGAGGTAATTGGTATTTACAATCTGTTTTGGTTTTATTTTTGTTAATGTTGTTAAGGATTATTATGACCTATGTAATAACTTCTAGTCTCTAGATTGAGGGCGTGTCAGGTGCGCCTGACACGTAATGATGTTAGACACAAACATACGTAGTTACGTTTGGTATCTATGTGTCAATGTCGTATCCGATGCATGTGTCTCTGCTTCTTAGATTATTGTGTTGGGTGTCTGACACGTATTGGTGTCAAACACATACACATGTAGTTACCTTTGTCAGTGTCATATCCGGTATATTTATCTGTATTGCTACTTCATATATTATTGTTTAGGGTGCTGTTCATGTGCCTGACACGTATTTGTGTCGGACACAAGCACATGTAGTTGCATTTAGTTTCAATGTGTCAGTGTCATCATATCCGGTATATGTGTCTCTGTTCTGCTTCATAGATTATGATTTCTGCTTGTTAGATAACTTTTGCTTCTTTGCGACATGTTCTGATGTAGTGAAAATCAACTTCCTTGGTTATGTATTGACATTTTAAAAATTAAGTGTGGTTTGCATTGCTTTTAATTTATGGGGGCTTGTTAGTTAAAACAAATTTATGGGGAAAACTGCTTATAAGTTTACCAGCGCTTATTGAAAAGTTAAATGAGAGAACTTATGAAAAAGTTGAGATATAGAGGCTAGTTTTAATTTATATGAGAAGCTATTGTATTAAAAACTCACGGTTATTGTGAGATTTTGTTTTTGTATTTCTCTTTAGATGAGTGTTTTTGTAGAAGTTTATCCAAAATGGCTCTTAAGTTGGTTTTACTTCACAACCTTTGGTACTTAATGGATCGCAACAGAAACAAAGAAATTTGATTGCGATAAAATGGATCATTTTATTCATTGGCGGTTGAGTTCGGGAAGATCTTCATTTTATCCGCTTTTGGTTCTCATTGTTTGCATATATATGGTTTTTAAATGTTGGCATTTTGGTTTTCATTCTTTCATACTTGCCTGAATAGGTCTTCCTTTTTTGTTTACCTGGGAGGAGAGGGATTCGTTGAAAAAGAAAAAGCCAGACTTGTCAGTTGCTACTTCAGTAAGTATTCCATGTCTAATGAACAATGACTGATATTTCATCATCGTCATCATTATATATTGAACTGTTATTTGAAAAGAAGAACTCTCTCGTTTTCCTTCGTTTTGATGTTGAAGTGATTTTTTGTTCCGCCGTTGATGTTGTTGAGTAATCTTGCTATCTTAGTAGCTGTTGGTATTGTAGTTGTTGAGTAATCTTAGTAGTTGCATTTTTTTCAACGTTGGAATCATGATAGAAGTGTAGGAGGAAAGGGTATTCACTTGTTTGTTACCTTTGGTTAATAATCTCTATATTTATGTTTTTAATGGCTAACACTCATTATTTGTAGGATAAATGGCTTCCTTTGCACACTTTTGCTGCGAGCGGAGAATCTTTCCTTTTAGATACTTTGTTGCAGCATGATGTTGTTGATATTAATGCTATGGATAAGGTACATGAATACTAATTTCTACACAGAAGATTATAATGTGTCGAATCCTCTATTTAAACTATTGTGATTTGTTTTACTTTTTCAAGGATGGTTTGAGCGCTCTTTACAAAGCGATAATTGGAAGAAAGCTTGCCATAACCCATCTTCTCGTGAGAAACTCAGCGAATCCGTATGTGCAAGATAATGTGAGTGAAAAATTGTGTTGTGCTGTCATAGTAGCATTTGTATGCCTTTATCTGTTGATTTTCTTACTGCGATTTATATTTTGTGCTCTTCCTGCCCTCACTGGAAACTCATAGTTGTTATCATTACATCTTAGGCGCTTATAGCATAAACTCTTGTCATATAAGTGTTTATGCATAAAATTTTTTTAGAACAAAAGATAAAATAAAATCAATTGTTGCATATTAGCTATAAACTGTTTTCATAAGCTATTTTGGGAGCTTATCGAAATTTGTTGAAAACAACTTATGGACATGTTTATAAGTTGTTTCCATAAGCTCTTCTGAATAGTCTCACGAGTGTTTATGCTAATAGATAAGCTCAAATAAGTCAGTCCAAACATGGCCTTATTCTATTAACATATAGTTATTATATCCTTAGTTACCTGTTGGTATCCTGATATTCTTTGCATTTGCTTTGTTGTTTATGTGCTGGAAACAGGATGGGGCCACCTTGATGCACTATGCTGTACAAACAGCGTCTGCCCGAGCAATTAAAACACTCTTGTTTTACAATGTGGATATAAATCTTCAGGACAATGTATGATCAGTTTTTCCAATACTTAGCTTATCTACCTCTTATTCTTTTGCGGACCAATGTTTGAGAACAAAATTCATTTGCTCTGTCTTAGGATGGTTGGACACCATTACATCTCGCTGTTCAGACTCATAGACCTGATATAGTGGAGCTTCTGCTGATTAAAGGTGCTGATCGGACATTAAAAAACAAGGTAATTGTCTATGTATTTCCTATATTAATCTATCAATGTAATAGAACCTTGTGTGGTAGATAATGTGGGTTGAATATAGATGCTTTTAATGGGTCATTGGTTAAATATCAGTTGTCACCGGTATTTACCTACGAAGCACAGACACAGACATTCAACGTTACACTGACACATAGACATTGATAATAATTTAGAAAATAGAAGTGATTAAATGTAAGCTCATGTGTTGGTGTCATGTTGGATATCAGACATGCATTCAATCTGAAGTGTTGGTGCTACACAAGTATTCAGAAGATTTGTCCCGTCCTTAAGAACTAGTTAGGTGATTTCAATGAAAAGCTAAGAAATTAAGATACTCACTCGAGATTCTTCCTTTAAGCAGAGACGTCTTTCCAAAGTTGTTAAAAACCATAGTCATTAAAAACCTATCAGTTGAAGAAAAACTTTCAATTGTTATTTAGGAATCATTAGACTTTGCCAATCACTTGCTTCTTTGTTGAACTGTTACATATCTAGTCAGTAGTCCCATGCTTGGATCAAAAAATTAATAGTTTCATTAAAATATTGATATTTAATCGTGATAAGGCTTGATTGAATTTGTGTTTTGTAGAGCCGTGATTGATGAATTTTTTTTTTTGAATGGCAAATATATATATATATATATATATAAATAGAAAAAGCTCTCTAGAGTAAGGCTTGATTGATGAATATTTTGTTTTTTTGTTTAAAAGCTCTCTAGAGTCTACTAGAGTATTGTTCAACTCAGTGTTGATTTTTAATATGCATATCATAATGTCTTGTCTGTGGTTTATAAAATTAGAAAAACTCTTGAACAATGATTAATTGTTCAAAATATGTTAGTCTAGTAGATTAATACTGGCCATTTCTTTTACATTGATATTTGAATTCAGTTTATCTTTTGTTTGTCTCAGGATGGTTTAACTCCACTCGACCTTTGCCTTTACTCCGGTCAAAATGTTAGAATATATGAGTTAATCAAGTTGTTGAAACAGCTGCCTTATATAGACGTGCCCGAGAGACGAGTTAATCAAGTTGTTGAAAGAGCTTTAAATAGACGCGCCCGACAGAAGTGGATAAGAAAAAATAAAACTTTTCAAGATCTGGACCAACAAGTAAGTGAAGAATAGCCATTGCGGAGTTTTCCATGGCAGGTAGCAAGCAGCTCTTCAGCATATGGAAACTTTAGCTTTAGGACAAGGATGCTATTGTATTAAAAAAATGCATTCAAAATATGATAGGGAAGTATACTTTTTTGCATAAAAAAAAGAAGAAGGAAAATGACTTGCCATTTTTTTAAAATAAAAATGTGATTTCAAGTTTGGACGCCAAACCAGAAAAACGTGAATTTCGTGAAAATAAATATGTGAATTTTTTAAAGCATAGAGGTAAGAAAAGTTTCTCTAGCAAGGGATAATAGACCTTCTAACACTCCAAACAATTCAACTTGCAACCGTGCTTGTCCTACAAATATAAAATATGCTACATCATTGTTGAGACAAACACAATAGTCTAATTATACTTTGACTTAATTTTTTTGTTGATAAAGTTGACTAAATTATTAAATTCAACACAAGAACATAAATCATTAAATTTCTAATGCCACCATATGTGCATATTACTAAGTTTTATTCATGATACGATTGTACTACATATTACTAAGTTTTATTCATGATACGATAAACTACCAAAAGCATTTGTACTGTAATATTTTTGCATCAATTGGGATTCTTTTCGTTGACATAATCAAATTCGGATTCATGTTTTTGTTTTGAACAAACAAAAATGATCATATTAACAATGAGTGATCTCCTTAGTACAAGGCGTACCAAGAAAACCATTAAAATGTACGAACAGTCAGTCGAGGATATACAAAATATTAGTCGATGCCCAAACATGTAAACGGAGTCGACCACGGTCGACCACCACCTCTGAAAGTCGTACATGAAATTGGCAATATGTCACGAAGCAATCTCCACGTAAAAATTGAGACTTTCAAAATGCGCCTGATTGTGCCTGACTAAATCTGCCACTGAATCCACCTGAGGAGACTCCGTTAAACAATGGTAAACGTCGCGAACAGAATAATCCCCTATAGGGTCAAGCTGCCATTGTCACTGATCTGAAAGACTAAGAGAAACATCATGAAGTAATGCCCTATACTCCACTAATAATTCTTCCCCCCATACCCACAACAGTCTCGGCCACTTCCACGCCTCACCCCTTCCTCCCATCCTAGCGAAAACATTAAGGCCACCGAACTAGATTTGTTCTCCGCCAACTTAAATAAGCGGTTAAACCACATACAAAAAGGAACACTTCCTAACCACCTATCGTACCAAAAGTAAGTGCCGGCACCATCTCCCACCTTTCTCACCACGCTTATTTAGATCTCTTCTACAATTTATTTATTGTTATTACATTTAACTATTGATAAAAAGCTTTTTGCAATAAATATTAATAATTTTTTATTTAAAATATCTAGGAGAGAATATAAAAAAAAGTTAGCTTAACACATTTCATAAGTAGAGATCAAACGGTGTATCTCCATGTACTGTACTTGTTAAGCGTCACAACACCTACGACTAGATTATAGATGTCGAGTGTCGACACATAAGTCATGAACTCATGTATATCCAAATTCCAAACAGTACATCTGAATCTGACAAGTGATAAGAATTAAGAAGGGAGGTTCCAAATTGTTTGGTGAAAAATGACAATTAAATCAATTTTACGTGGAAACCGGTAGGCAAAAGAAACATCCACATCATGGAGAGTCTGAATATGTTTGGGTGCAACACTATAATTCAATAAAATTCATCTTTTTTTAACACATATTTTAATATACAACACTATAATTCAATAAAATTCATCTGTTTTAACACATTATTAAATTTGGCCTGAAAAAGCTAAAAGAGAGTGTTTTCATAATTTTTTTTGTGGTGACCGGTTTGAAATCTAGACCTTGTATGTATTATATATTGTCAATAAAATCTTTATTTATAGACACATACTAGTAGTTCTAATTTATTTTTCTCTGCAATAAAATAAAATAAAAGAATTTTATCTTATATTTACATTATATTTTTATCTCTTTCTATTGTTTTTGTCAAAAAAAAGGGACAAAAAATGTTTTAAAATAATTGTATAAAAAGTATCATTTGTTCAATAAAATATGTTAGCTTGATGTTAAACAGATATTTTGAATTGCATTAAGTAGGATAAAAGCAAGGTGCAAAGTCCATGAAAGGAAAGGAATCTTGCTTGCGTGTTGTGATCTCGCCTCGTCATCTCTCATCTCCAAACTCTATCAATCGATTGTAAAATTTAATAATTTAAAAACATAACATAAATAAACCCAACCTAATAGATTAATTGATATTTAATCAACTATCCAATAATAAATTAACTAGTTAATTTTACAAAAACATTATAAACATTGATGTGTTTCTCATCCTTTACATTTTCATTCATATATTTATATCAAATCAAATCAAATCAACCACCAACCTTTATCTTCATCTTCTTCACATCATCATATTCATATTCTTCTAAGCTTCGTTATTAAAAAAAAAATGATTAGATCTCGTTTCTCAATCCAACCGATCACCGGCGCCACCACCATCACCGCCGATCACACAAATGCCGCCACCTCCCGCTCCGTTCCTCACTCTCTCTCCTTCGATTTCTCTCCCATTAACCTCCCTCTTCGTTCACGTCGCTCTCGCTTCCATAAACCCAAATCCTTTCTCATTTCATGTAATTCATCTCTCAGCAGATCCAATTTCAGCGATCATCACAGCAACAACAATGAAAACGACTTTCTCGAAGCTTCTATTCTTCTCTCAGGTCCTCTCTCTTTCTCTCTCTCACTCTTTTTCTTCTTTCATTTCAGGTTTTTCTGTTACACTGTTCAACATGTTTATAGAAATAATTAAATAGAACTAAGCATTGATTATCATATAATTTCCTTTTTTTCCCTCCACCTTTATAAATAGAGCGGCAAAACTCACACGCATTTAACATTGAGAGAGAAGTTAGGGAATCATGAAATGACATAAAATAGATATATTTAATTAAAATTTAAACTTGTTCAATTAAGATTATTAGTTTTAAGCTACAAGTTAATTGAGTTATCTTATAAAAAACCATTATAAGCTAATAAAAATAAGTTATAAGCTCGTGAGAAAATGACGGTTACTGAAGGAGTCTTTTTAGTCATATGAGCTTATAAGCTCTAAGCTCAAACATGTATTTTGCCAAACAGACCATAGTTTTGTATTGTTGTTGTTGAGAAAATTTGGAGATGATGTTACTGTAGTGTGTATTATCGTAACTGTGGTTCTTTTGATCATCTAGGTAAACTATCCATGATGTGTATGAATCCCTGAAATTTTGAATTACTTGAACTAGCGCAGAAACAATAGCACACTATGGAATGTGGAGACATCGTTTTCAAGCTGAGTTACAACAGAAATCACCTGTGTCGGCATTTCCTGAAAATAGCTCAAGAAGGGAGAGTAATTTATTCAGACAAGGGTTTCTACAGCGTTTTCAAAATCCCACAATTTTTCTCAAGATTTCTTGTGATGGAGACTATGTTCTGCCCATTGTTGTAGGTATGTCTATCCTATGATAGGATATGCGTCAATGATGAAAAGGAGCAAATTCTTGTTTTATTGAACGGTTCTTTTGTTGATGCAGGAAAGATTGCTATTGAAAAGCTTATAGATGCTGAAGTGGAACAAGAGATCGAGGTAATTTTTTGACTTGTATCTTAATGGTTGTGCACTTGTGCTTTTTTTGATGTGACTGATCCTTATAAAATGTCATATTGCAGGATTGGCCGGACCAGTTCCAGTTTGTGAATAACCTAGTTGAAAGACTAGACCATGAAGTATGGAGCTAAGCATTTTTCATTTTGTACTGATGCCAATGGATATTCAATCATTGGCTTCATTTTTGTTGTTTCGTTAATATTTTTTGCTGATTCTAATGCTTGTATGTTAGGTATAGTTTAGGCAGTAATGTTTATGCAAATAACAGCAACAAAGTGTATTTCACAATTCATTACATTATACCATCTTCTTGGAAATTTTGATTCTTATGAACTCTTCATTTTGACAATGAATAGCTATCACCGTGAGAACTCCCAAAAAAGCTATAATCTCTCATTTCAATATTCAACACGCATGTCCAAATCATACTGTACCCATCACTAGGTCATAGACTAAATCAGAAGAAAATTTACACTAGATAATAACCTTTATTTAGTCTAATTGCATCATTAGTCCCTCTCAAGGAAATTGTGTGAGATCATAGCATCAATGCACATTGCGTGTTTATTTTGAGAAGTGCCATACTAAAATAGAATGAATTATTGGTTGTAAAGAAAGAACAATTTGAATAAAGTTAAACAGGTCCTCTTACATACAAATAATTTCACTTAAGCAATCTTCCCATCCTTATCCTTGTTCTAATGTTTTGGGGCAATAGCAATGTATTGGGTGTCAAATAATTTATTAAGATGTGTGTTGTTTCATTTTACTCTTTCAGGTGATAATGGTGAGAATTACAGAGCGAGTAGTCAGTACTTACTTTGCCAGATTGTACCTTAGCCAGGTATTGACAACTTTTAAATGATAAATGCCTTCTTGTTATGCTTTTTTATTCGTAAAAGTGCTCATCAAAGTTTATAATTCCTTCAGCCAGGGAAAAGTGATATTATTAGTGTGGATTTGCGCCCCTCAGATGCCATTAATGTTGCAAATAAATGCAAGGTACAAATTCTTCTATGACCCTGTCAAGAAATTTTAATTTTTTAAAGAGGAATCTCTGAAGACTAACATAAGTGTTCTTATTTAGAAATCCTAGTAATATGCATTTTGTGCCAAGAAGTTAGACAAAGCCTCTTTATGATTTTTATATTTGATTTGTGCAGGCTCCAATATATGTAAGTAAAGAAATTGTTTTCACAGATGCTATAAGACTCGGCTATGGAATGGGCAGAGTGCATAATAAAAAGGCTATTTATGATGTATTGCTTGACAGGTATTGCATAGTTATTGTGTCTTACCGTGTCACCTGTAGCATCCTTGCCACCATAGATTCTGTGTGCAAGTTTCCTCCTTTACATTCATGCTATATCATTTGAGCACGAACTTCTTTTGTTTGTTACAGTGCCATAGATGGTCCAGATTCGGTAGCTCAAGAACTAAGTATGATGCATAATATGCATTTAGCTATCAAACAAGAAAGATTTAATGATGCAGGTAAAATATCGTTTGGGTATGACTATTCATATATTTTACACATCTGCAAGTATTATGGTCACAGTCTGTTGCCTTCTGCAAGCTTGAATACCCAAATCTTGGCATTTTCGTGGAATAACCTAAGCTTGTTTGCTGACTTTTGCAGCTACATGGAGAGACAAACTTGAAAATCTTCGTAAATCATCTCAGGAGCACTAATTAGGTGGTTAGGTACATCAAAAATTATTTCTAGCCACTTCAATAGTTGAAATTTGACTTTTAAAAAAATCAGTAAACAAAGTTCCATGTCTACTTAATTTCACTGTATAGTTGGCTAATTATGTCTTGAAATTTTTCAGGTGGTAAGTTCTGAAGAGGAACTTATGGTTATCTTTTCCTGATAGTTTTTCAACAGGAACTATTGTGGTATAAGTTGCAGGAATGAAGCAAAATTATGTGTTGTACAGCTGAATTAGAGAGTCCTTAACCCTAGTTTGTATATATTATCAAATCAAATGTATTAAGGCCTAAAACCTCTGGAAGATTCTTGTACTTCCACCGGTACTTGGGAATTGCAACACTATCGAGTATGTTTGCAATCCTTGACATGAACATCAATGAAATCATTAAAAGAATTATGCCTTTGAAACTTTCTGATGAATGAATGTAATATGGTTACCAAGTCCTTATCATTGATAGTAATGTAGTCTCATATGTCATTGTTTTCCTTCAAGCTTCAATTGACTGTCACTTTTCTGACAAAAAAGAACTCTAAATTGAAATAATTGGATAATGTCCAAGTTTGGATACATGTAATACATTCAACACACCAGTCTCCAGATGTTAACTCCAAAACCCAGAAGCTCTCACGGTCGAAAATTAAACTTCCAGTTTTTTTTTTATAACCAATTTACTGTTGGCTGGTTGAGCTCAAGCATCTGGAGCAAGGTCGCTTCATTACGAGCGTATTAGTTTCAGTTAATTTCTTTAGCTTAGTGTGAGAATTCAATACAAATAACAATTTAGCTTTCTTTGGTGACTTTCACCATCAAAATTTGCCATTATTCTGGTTGAGGTAAATTCTGTTCACACTCACGATGTCATGTTATGATCATAAAAATTGGATCTTGCACATGATAGAGGATGTAACTTGCAAGGAAGAGGTTAAGATACGATGGTCAGAAGCTTTAAATTTTAGCTATAAACTTGTAGAGCCATGTGGTAAGGGAAATTGCTTGCAAAAATCATCAAAATTGTGTGATAGATTAGTTAGAGACTTACCTACGCAAAAAGTTATCTAAACACTACTCCAACGTTTTCTTACCAGCAACAGTTAGTTTTTTTTTTCTTTCAGTTGGACTTGCGTATGCAAACGAAGAAAGTTTGCATTAATTATCCACCAACATCCATCCTCAAGATCCTCTTCATGGAACCTAGGATTTAATAAATGGTGCTTTTGAGTTTTGAGAATATAGATGAAATCCAGATTCCCTTAGTCCAAAACATTAGTGCATATTTAGAACAGCTTTGAGTGACCTTGATTTTGACAAATTTACAGTGATACTATGTTCATCGGAGTTGATTTTGATTAGTTAGGATTTATAGATGAGATTAAGTGTATGTTTGGTTCTGCGTAGATAAAAAATGATTTTGAGTAAGTTGATTTTGACTATAAGTCAGTTTACAATAAAATGATTTATGTTTAGATATACTATGTAAAAGTAAGTTGAACAATAAATTTGAGTGTTAAAATCAATTCTAGAACCACAAACTTCAATTTCTAGCTTTAAGATAACAATATCAACTCTACTTGAGAGCAACCAAACATGTTAGAATCAATTATACACCTCAACAATTTTTGCTTCTGTAGAAGCGGAACCAAATATGACTAAGTTGTTTGATTGCTGGGATTTTTTACAGTAGAACAATGCATGTTACAAATGAAATGATACTGTCCGAAACTTCACATGAATAACATGGATATATTATGTAAATAACAAATTTTTATTTCTAACACTAATGTTTTCTTTACATAAACCGTAACCAAGCCTCAATTTGTTATCATGCAAAACTGTTTTTACCACAACAATAGCAACGCTGTTTACAATCCCCTAAAACACCTGTTGACAATCATGCATGGTCCCTATATAGATGAAACTCCCGACAGAAACAGCTATATATATGATGCAAACCAGATTTCCCAACACATCAACAGCTACATGAAATTTATAAATGAGACAAAGAATAGCCTCTGGTTCTCATCATTTTTATATAAAATGATTGAGTGCCAGGCTCAAATGTTAACAAGTTTTGAACAGATATTTAACAATTAATAAATGATGATCTGGTGGACATAGTTGTAGATTGTAGATAACATAATCAAAGGCAGCAAGCCATTATTATTGATATTGGCTTACACAAAATGATATCTAACATTTTATTATGTAGCATTAGAATTTATACTACATCATACTAAACATTTTTTAAATATAAACTCACGTATAATTTGACTTTGCTCTGCGTGTTTTGTTTGGGGTTTAATTTATGTTTACACTAAAATATCATTATCCATTTCAAAAAGTAAAGGTTAAAGGGAGCATAAACACGAGTCTAATACTTTCTCTTTTGTTCATTCTCTTTGGAGTGTTCTACCCCGTCTCTATAAAATGGTGTGGACTAAAAACACATAGTATAGCACACATCAAAATTTGACTTTGCCCCTTTCTTAAATTCTACCAAGTGCCACCAGAAGTCGTTAAGTGGAGGCAGCATCATCGTTAGTTATATTCTAAATCTCATACAGAAAAGATTTCTAGTGTAAAAAGAATTTTAAAGAATGTCATCATTTACTTTACAAGTTGATTTTCTAAGAATAACCCGATATAAATTTTAAAAAATCTAATATTATATCAGAACCTATCGATTTGGATCATTCTGTCACTCTCACGCCCCATATTATTCATGAATCAATCAAATAATACAAGGCATGAGGAAGTTTATCAAGTGATACATGAAAACTCGCAATTTACTAAATTTATTTTTTCTTCATAGGTTTGTAGCATTTTTTTTAAAGATTCATATAGGTTCTTAGCTAACAATATGAAAAAGAAGAAAAGAGGGACATGAGTTATGCATCAACAGATTCAACAAGAGACAGAACTGACTCACAATGCCTGTTCTAGCTAATTATTTATGATACAAAAACAAGAACTGTTCATTCTTAGTGTCGATAGAACAAAAAAGAGAAAAGAAACTAAAAAGAAGATCATTCATGATTTCAATGATCTCAATACTTATGATCATATTTATGCCAACAAATTAGAATCATTATACATCTTCTAACAATATAGAACCTGGACTTATGCTCCTTTACCATAGCAAAACATCCATGCCTTTGTGAATAAACAGATTCTCCTCCACCATCACCTCCAACCTCTTCTCCGCTATGAATTTTTCTACGTGATGCACATTGACCCATCAAAATGAAATAAAACTATAGTATATGAATCACAAATATACAATAATTGAAATATTGAATCAAATAAACCAAAAAGCTTGATAGCAGATTATGTTTCTTGAACTTTTCTACGTAATTGTTTTGATCTTCTTGAGCTCTATCTATCTATCACTTAGTACATATATGTATCGAATTTTGGACTTTATAATATATGATTTGTTATACGCGCCGCATACTTGCGTGTGAGTCTACGTGTCGTAAAACAAATGCCTTTTTTTCTTCATGATTAAGGGTTCTGATGCAGGGTAAAAAGTAACACGTTTTTTCTGGTACAAGGTAAAAAATAACACGTTATTAATACAATTTTTTTTTAAGAAATCAATAATAATTTTCTTTAGGGGAAATCAAACAATTATTATATTGAATAAAAAATAATTATATATTATTTATTAATCTATTTACTAACTTTTTTTTATTAAGGAAATAACACATTAGCCAACCTCTCAAAAAAAGAAATTAAACATATACGGAAATTAAGTTAATTGAATCCTATTTAAGTCCAAATATATTTTTGGGTCGATGCATTGCATATCTGTGTTTGGTAGTGGTCACTATGCAACCAATTAGAGATGAGAATTAAAAAAAAAATAGAGGTGAGAATATTTTTGGAAAAAAAATTAGGGAGGAGAGTAGGCGGACTAAAGGTCCATTTCTTTGGATTCGATATTCAATTGTTTCGAGATTAATTTGTAGAGATTTAAAGCTCACTGAGTTAGTTTGATGGTGTTGATTTGAGACTTTAAAATGTGCTCCTCATAAAAGTCTCAAGTTCGATTCTTCTGATGTCAATTTGAGTGAACTAATTTAGCTTCTTCAATTTTTTTTTTAGAGATTTAAAAAATACTGGAAGTTGCT
>Ga0315914_1001056_pt1 | contig 39512 bp, 20 predicted proteins | sample MpolenodulesMG_FD_203920 | JGI IMG/M metagenome (GOLD analysis project Ga0315914, IMG submission 203920) | Medicago polymorpha root nodule microbial communities from Los Angeles, California, United States - elongated nodules | ecosystem: Host-associated > Plants > Roots > Nodule | place: USA...
TTGGTCCAGAACATCTACCATTATACCTACAATGATTGGGCATACCATCGCTATCCATAATGGAAAAGAGCATTTACCTATTTATATAACAGATCGTATGGTAGGCCATAAGTTGGGAGAATTTTCACCTACTCTAAACTTCCGTGGGTATGCGAAAAATGATAAAAGATCTCGTCGTTAACATAAATAAGGTAAATTTAATATACTAAATAGTCATTATTAAATAAATATTAATTAATAAACTCATTTCATTTTTTGTCAAAATAGAACCTCAGGAGAAAGAAGAACCAATACATATAAGTATAAGCCTTTGGGCAAAAAATATTTGTGTATATTCACAAGACAAAGCACGATAAAACTGATGGAAAGATCAATATTAACTTATGGAGTTTTGAAATCATTGATTAGTTGATACAATCATGATTACACAAGCATCGATTCACATTGATGTAAGGTGTGTTGTGGCATTATGCCGGTGGTTGAGGTCTCTGTGTTGTAAAATTTGCATAGAGTTATTCTTTGGTTGTCATTTGACAACTATCGCAATCTTTTCTTCCATTTGGAGTTTCCACATTTATGTTTTTGTGCGTGTATCGGTTTTTTCCAACACTACCCGCCATATAAACCCCAAGTAATAAAGCCATGCGAGCTAAAGCTGGCCTAATTGAAAAAATGTAGTTATTTTGTTAGAGAAAATGAAATTGTATGAAGATAAAAAAAAAAAAATTCATTTTTTCCCCATAAATAGAAAAAACACCATAGATCTTCATCTAACAAACATCCTCAACCTAACTACTATTTGATAGGACGAATAATTGAATATTTTCAAAAGTAATACTAAACATTATAGGTCATTTCGAAAAGGAAAAAAAAATCATTTAATATGAATGTTCATAGTTTATTCAAAACAAAAAACACATTTTTACTATCAAAACCCCCACCTCAATATTGCGATTCAGATGCATCATGAATCATCTCATTGAAGTACAACATGCATCTTGGTAGACAATGATATTGCGTTCATCCTAATTTTAAAAACACAACAGTTAGCCTATACAAACCGTAAATTAAGTAATTTCAAGTACAATTGGCATATCTTATGCCAATTGTTGTTAAAATTAATTATTTTCTGACTGCATAAGCTAATTGTTTTTAATTAATTATGTTTTTAAAAAGAGGATGATTGAAATACTCATGTCTACGACGATGAACACAGTACTTCCGTGAAGATTACTCATATAAATGGAATACAAATGTGAAGCAGAAAGGTTTTGACAATACTTTTTATTTTGGGATAGCCTATAATTTGTCATTGAAAGAATGAATGTATTTTTTTCTTTTGAGAATGAGCTAAAATATTTTGTATTTCTTGAAATATTAAATTTTTAGTAGTTTGATCATGTTTGTTAGATGAAGATCTATAATGTTTTAATGCATTAATTGCAAAAGATTGATTAGCTGTGTTGATTTTAGAGTTAGTATCCTCTCCATTTATTATTATCGGAGTAGTTAATAAATAAAAAAATATATTGTATTGATATTCTAAAATTATAATTATTTTTAGACAAATAAAAAATACAAATGAGACACTTGTTATGAGGCGTAGGGAGTACCATATATGAATCAAACATCATTTGATAATCTCCAAAAAAATGAATTTGTTGGACAAATGTTCAACTAATTTACTATAAATAAACTTCCAAAATGCGTGCCTACCTACGGTCTGTTAGGTGAAAAATAACGACTAATTAATTTTTTTGGCTCAGGTGTTATGTATGTTTGTAACAGGAAACTTAAACCTAAGTTTAATTTTTTTCTCTTCCTACATGCCTTTGGTTGAATCTTATTAATCCATTATCTTTTGCTTTTGAAAAAAAAAAGTGTTTTAAAGGTATTTGTTAAGGAATTTGAAAGAGAAAATTTTGTGTTGGAAAGAACATCTATTATACTCTTAAAGAGTTGTAATTTTTTTTTGGTGGTGTTTGAAGAGTTGTAATTAAATAGCATCTTATATTTTTTTATTCGTTAAAAAAAAGAGAGAGAAATGTAGGTACCAATTACATCGTTGCATGGGATTGTAGAAATTGTCGTGGTTGCAGTAAAGACAGATGAGCCATCGTGGCCATTGGAGGCCTTCTATTATCCTATTTTTCTTCCCACTTGACTCTCTTTCTTTTACGGTGGCTCGTGGTGGATATGAGGTGCAAGGTTTAGAAAAGGGTGTACAATTTGGTCCCTTAAACTTTCAGTTTTCTTTTGGTACCATAAATTACAAATATTATATATTTTTATTCTTAAGTTAAAAGTGTTGTACACATTAGTGTCATTTGTAACTATAGATTAAAGTGTTAAACATTTATAACCGAAGGAGCAAACTATATAATGTTTGTAATTTATAATTTAAAGAGTAAAATATTATGAAAAATGTTAAGGGACTAAAGCGAGTTGTATTTAAAATTTATGGTAGCAAGATGAATGATAAAAACTTAGAGGAACAAAATAAAATATAAAAATAAGTGCAAGTATTAAAAGTATAATTTAATTGAGTATTATTTAATGTTGGCAGGTAGTATATGTTTTTCTTGAATTTGTGAGGATAGAGATATAGGCCTTTGGGTATGGGTTAGAGGGTGACAAATGGAGTTTGGTGGATAAATTATAACTCTTTGAGTTGGAGATATTGTTATCTCCTTCTCTCACACTCTTGCTACATATTTGCTAATTTCTCCTTTGTGAGAGTCTTTCTACTCCTCCCTTTATATTGTTTTTATGCACTTGATTCCTTTGTGTTGTTTGTTACACAAGTAGCCAAAAACCAGTTGTAAGGAATGCATGCTTGAACTATTTTGTGAAAGCAAACTTTTGAAAGCCAAAAGTAACTTTGACTTGGACTCAAAAATAGAAGGTACTATTATTTTGTTTTACTTTTTTTTTTTTTGCTTTTGTATTTTTATTGAGGTTAATTATTATAGTATAGAATGCTAATGTATAAAGACACATATTTTTGTTTGACAAAAAAAACATATTTTTCGAAATTAATTATTCATTTATAAATCCAAATAAATACAACTTGGTCAATTCGGGATGATATCTTTCGAGATATATAGCAATGTTCCTAAAAAAATTATTATCTATCTAAACACACTGATACACTTTACCCTCTAAAAAAATCTAAACACACTATATTATTATACATTATTGACAACATTCTTTCAAAAAATATTATTAACAACATCACAACTATGTTATGTTGATGTTTCAACAACACAACAATCATACCACACCCTAAATATATTCATAAATAATTAAAAAAACAATAACAAAACATAAGAAGACATAAACTAAACCTATATGACCATCAAGAAAATCGATAACTTGGAAAGAAGTTCCTATTTCTAAAATATTCTCTGAAATAAAGGAGGAATCATGTTCCACTAGACAAAACACTATTGTATTCTATGGCCGAAATCAAATACAACAAACTTATCCTAGAATCACAAGATGAAACTAACATGAAATACTGTCTTTATAAATTGTACATCTAATGACAATATTTTTATTTTTAAGACGTATATAACGTATGATAAGCCAGGATGAGCGTTGTTATATGGCGCGACAAACATGTGCATAAAATTAAATGAACGCGTTTTAACACGTACAATTTTCTTTTTTTGGTGGTGGTCGGGGTTTGAACCCCGAACCTTGTATATATTATGCGTTGTCCCTATCAACTAAGTTAAGCTCACACATGTACAATTTTCTTTGTTGGTAGGCATGTGGTTTCTATATTAATGTAGATAATTAAAACAGGTTACCTTCCTAACTTGCCACCAGTATCACTTCTCAGTGATTTCTCTGGAATTACAACAGCTAAAAAGAACCAAATTAGCGACGTTTCGTCATTCATGTGTTATGTGTGAATTGTAGTTCGCACACTTGAGCATTTTCCATTATATTTTCTTCTGGCGAAAAGCATTACAAGCACCAAACCAGAGCAATCCCATATTTTGCGAACAATCTAGACAACTTGTAGTTTTATATGATTCAATATATACAATGTAAAATAATTTGCTCCGAAAAAAATATAAATAATGTGATACATTATTTTATTAAAACTCTAGTGTAGAGTTTGTACGGAGACAAACAAATACCGTTACCTATAAATTAGCTAAGGCGGTCACGTTAAGAGCTACTTTTCATATTTTGGTTAATGAAATGACATAAATTTTCTTCCTTAAAGGAAAAAAAAGTGATACACTACCGATAGGCTTGGCTCTATCTTTTCAATTGCTTTTTCTCTTTATTTTAATAAGTCTCAAATTTTAATACATTACAAAATAACCTATACATTTCAATTTTATACATATTTCAAAGGACCTAAGTCCTGGAAATAACTAAATCAAGCAACATAGAAGAGTGGGAATAAAATCGTCAAGAACTTCATGAAGAAGACCGATGGGGTCTGTATTAATTGGAGATCAGTCGAACCTCATATAAAACTTTTTCATTTCATACACATTGTCTGTCTTTTAATTCTCAAGAATAAGAAATTCATCATATAATCGAAGTTGTTTAATTTTTCACTCACTAATTAACTTTTGCTATAAATCCAGACCCAAAGACATTTGGGTTGGTCATGGTGTTGGTTTTGGATCTTGGAATGTGCTCCTCTAAACATTTCAAATTTGATTTTCCCCGATGTCAATTTTGATGGACTCGTTTTGTTTTTTCAAACAAAATAAAAATAAGTTCAAGTATAAAAAGCAAATTTATCCTATGGAGCAAAATAGCAGTTGAGAAATAGTTAGCACATGTATCTCTGCTATTAAAACTTTAAGGGTCTATGGTTTAATGAGATTCAGAATTAAATTGATTAAATTATAGAAATAGACCTCTTATAAGGTAAAAGCTTTATGCATGTCTATAATATGAATAAAACTGTTTGGAAAGCTTATAAAAACAATTCATGACATGTCCATGCTATTTTCAGCCCATTTTCATATGCTCTGTATGATAGTTTGTGAAAACGATTCATACCTTATATATAAAAATAGTATTTTAAGCATTTATATGATAAACACTTTTTAACTTTTATAGAAGTAACAAAAAAATAACAAATTACGAAGCACTTTTTTAATGAAAAAATAAGCACTTTTTTTAAATAAAATCATTCTTCCTAATGGTAAAAATACATTTTGGAACATTATTAATCTTATCTGTAAAACAAACAAACAAACTTTATACTAATTTTTAATTACTTTTCGTTTGTTACTTCTACAAAATAAAAACGTTTATCATATAAATGCTTAAAATATTATTTTTATGTAAGGTATGAATTGTTTTAACAAATTATTTTGGAGAACCGATGAAAATAAATTGAAAATAGTATGAACATCTCATGAGTTGTTTCCACGAGCTTTCGTAAAATTATGAATATCATATATCTTAATCACATTATTTTGCACCATGAACTAGTTTTATATAGGTGTGCTCAACTTATTTTGAAATAACTCCGCTATAAATAATCGTGATTAAGGTTTTGAATAAATTTTCTTAGCGGGGATTTATTCATTTGGTGTTGTGAATAATGTGCAATTCTTGAGCCTCCAACCGACAATTTGTATCATTGCAACATTCTTATTTGAAAGGTCTCACCCAACGAGCCAACGGACGGGGAGAGAGAGAGAGAGAGAGAGAGAGAGAGCACCTGAATCAAGTACGGTAGCAGTCGGCGCCATCAAGAAAAAGGAGGAGGAGGAGAAGCCTGTTTAGTGGCCATGATCATGTTCAAGGGATTTTGTGACTTTGATAATGCTAGCGCAAACTCCATGAAGAGGAAGGTGAAGTATAACATGAATGTAGAATGAAACACTAACTCCAACAAATGACTTTCGAGAAGGCCACTCATAAAATTTTATGACAAAGATCGTGTGAATGGGCTCCCAAACTCTTCATCTGATAAAGGCGTACATGGTGAAATTTGATGTAAGAAGAGTTTTCGTTGATTAAGGAAGACCCTGCAAAATATTATTGTGATTGAAACTTGTCTCAAAGTTGTTTTTTGTTTTCCATGAAAAGGTAGAAAAGAACGGAGAAAAAGACGCTCTAAAAGTTTGAGGGAGCAATCTAGCTACTTCAACATCACAGACTTTGATGCTCACCTCGTGTCTGAGTCTGACGATGAGGATGATGAAGATTCCATAGTTAGAGACAAAAAAATAAATGTTAATGATGCATATCGTTTACAATCAATTCCTTCTTGGACAACTATAAGACTCCAATAAAATTGTGAAGATTGGATTTGTTCTCCCAAACCTCATCAAAGAACAACATATAACACACTTAAGAATAACACAAACTTGTTTGGTCAATTGCAAAGATGTTGGATAGACCTTGAAGTAGTTTTGCACCATCTAAACGTGGATCTTTCAGCATAATAGGTCGCACATTGTCGACGTAATCATTCTGCTAAGAAGACAGTGGTCACTAATTATGATGGTAGTAACTTGATTAAAGATAAATTCGCATATTAATCCAAGTATACCACTTCACTATTTATGATTGTACTCATGAAGAATGTTAATAACAAATGGCATACATGTATTGATTATACCGATCTTCATAAGGCATGTCCCAAGAACTTCTTTCATTTTCCCTATATTGACAAAATCACTATTCTTCCAATTTCATCAAATTACTGAAATACTGATTTTGTTAATATTGAGAAAGGGATAGGCGTTAGTTAGATCATGGCTTGGTAAGAAAAATATAATCATTACACATGCACCGGTTGTTTGCTTCCCTCATAAGTACAATGTTTGAGATCCAATTGGTATATTTAGACTCATATACTAAGTTAGATTTCACTAAGACACTATCACCATTTCATATGGACATTGTCTTCACGGGAGACTATGTTTTATGACGATGTTTGACTCATAATGTTGATGAATCCACTACTAGTTGGTGGTAGGTGACCTCGAGGCCATTCCTCAACATATGTGATTTTCACTAAAAACATGTCTACATTCTTCTTATGGCTAGTTGTCATATGTTATTTTATGAGGTTTGGGAAGTTCTGTGCAATCATCGCATTTTCCCAGGTCCTCCCATAGCTGAATGGAAAGGAATTCACTAGCAAGAATAAGGATCGTCATCTTCCTTGCTATCACACTCGAGCTTCAAGTGAGCACTTGAAATATGAGATGTTGACATCAACTACTCCCTTAGGCTTCTATAAGATCTAGTTCACTATCCTTTTTATTCTTTCTTCAAGGAGAGAATGAATCATATCACGACAACTTGAAATTGGCTTAAATTATAACGATTTTTTCTCCCTCTTTTTCAAACTCTTTATCAATTGAAATAACCCTTGCTTAAATATTACTTGCCTCTTTATCAAACTCGGAATTACTAGAAGCTTTTCTTCTTAAAATTAGAGATTCAAAGCATTAAGTCCATTTTCAAAAAATAAATCTCACTGTTATTAAGAAATCTCACATAAATTTGGTAGAAACATGAATTTTAATTAATAAAATAATTGTGTCAGAGAAAGTATGTTGAAGAGTGTGTTTTTTTTTATTTGAAAGGGAAGAATGTTGAAGAGTATCAGTAACATTTTGAAATTAACAAAAAAAACTAAATATATGTACATAAAAGATCGCATGATGAAATTAGTGTATGTTAGGATACATTGTGTGATTAATAAATCAAAGTGAGCCACCACAATTTTAACAAAAACTTTATTTTAAAGCTTTCACAAAATCACGGTGGTACAATGATTTTGTCAAAGTCACCGCTCAAACATACAAAATCTTAATCAAAACAAGTAATGCAAAAGTAAAACGAAGAAATACATAGATATTCTACGGTGAGAAGATATGGGTACCACTTGGAGGGCTTCATGCTGCATATGTGGTATTGTTATGATTTTTCTGCTGTTAATCAAAATAGCTGTTAGATTATTAAAAAAAAATTGATTGTAATCATAATTTCTGTTTACACAAATAGTATATAAAAACCACATCAAAAGTCTTGTATTTTTTTAAGTAGAGGAAAAATGAAGTTGTCTATGAAAGTCTCATCCTTTGAGAGAATACTTTACTCCCTTTTTATAGTCAATTTTATTGTTTATGCATTGGATGTCTTTGTGTAGTTTGTTACTGATGATGCACAAGAAGCCAATAACCACTTGCAAGGACTACAAGCTTGAGTTATTTTGTGGAGCCAAACTCTAGGCAAGGGAAAGTATATTCTGAATGTAGGAGGAGACACTCCCTCTTACAATTGCCGGTAGAGAAGGTCATTCCTAATATCACTACTAGAAAGTTCTTCTTTAGTGACTGATTTGGTGACCGAGTTTTTTCAGTCACTTTAGCAACCAAACTAGAAACTCATTCTCCCACAAATTAAGCTTCATACCCACTTTTCCACTTTCCCAAATATGTATATGCATGACAATGTCCCAGTTTTCTAATTATGTCATACGCCTTAAGCTTCCAACCCTCAGATTAATTCACTATCATCAAACACACTCACACTGACCCATTTGATTATGTATCCCCACATAGCCAGAATTTCTAAGCTTCTCAATCTCTATTTCCATGTCATCAAAGATCTAATTGAACCCTCAAACTTTCCAAATAATAGCTCCTTCCTTGTGATTCCCTGATCAACCACGTAAGAGGTATACGACACGAAATTCCAAACTCTAATCAACAGCAACATCAAAACCTAAGCTTCAAATACCGCAAATTCCCTCAAACTACGATAATATTGTCGTATTCAAGATGCATCAATATTATGGGTTTGGAATTTGCAGTCTGAAACTTAGGGTTTTGAGATGCGTTAATTAGGGTTTGGAATTTGGTGTCTCATTATTATTGAACTAATTAGGAAATCTACGGAAGAACTACTATTTGGGAATTTGATTGTTCAATGAGAAGGAATTAGAAATTATGATTACATGGAGATACATAGTCGATAGGTCAAACATGAGTGTGTTTTATGAGAGGGGATTTGAGGCTTAGGGCATGCGACAGAATGAGAAAACTAGAAAACTTAGAGGGAGACATTTTAGAGTTTGTCGTGGGAAAGTGAAAGAATTATTAGAAACAAAGTGAGAGGGAATTGGAAACATGTGAGACAAGTCTTACATTATTGACAAGTTAGTTCCATCATTGAATTAATAAATCTTATAATTCGACCAAATTATTGACATAATTTATTTAACAATTGTTACTTATCTTATTTATAAAATTTTAACTCCTATTGGAACCATTGTTTGGAACAAAATTTTGTTTAAATTTGAAGATAACAAGAAACAAACTTTGTTTTAAAAAAGCAAACAAACTTTGTTTAAAAAAACAAACTTTAGTTTTCCAAATAGATAGCATTAATTAGTTTTATTGAAAAAATAAAAGTAATTGACAAAGGGTATAATTGACAAATCGTACCCTAAAAATATAAAAAAGACAGTTAAATATGAACGAAAAATTCACTCTAAAAAGACACTTAAAAAGGAACGGATGGAGTACTTATTAACCAATCTCACATAAACTTGGTGGACACATGAATTTTTATTAATAAAAAAAGCGTGTTGGGAAAAGTATGATGAATAGTACATTGCCAACATTTTTTAAATTAACAATAAACTAAATAAATAGGTATGATTGTGTTAGTGTATATTTGACTTCATTGTGGAAATCATAGTGAGCGATCATAATTTTAACAAAAACTATATTTTAGAGCTTTCACAAAATTACAGTGTCGTGATTTTGTCACACTCACTGCTCAAGCAAACATAAATCTAACTCTCCAAATAACACAATAGAAAAATAAAGAAAGAAATAATATAAGGTGAGAAGATAGGGGTACCATTTGAAGGGCATAGATGTTTCCCTTTGGAGGGGGCTCATGCATCATATATGTGGTTTTCTTATGATTTTGTGGGGTTGATATGTATGCATTTGTGAGGGGTGTTTATAGGATCTAATCTCCATAGATTATCACTATATAATGATTTTCCAATATTGATCAAAATAGATGTTAGATTATTTAAATATTTGATTGTAATCATAATTTCTTTTTACACAAATAGTATATAAAAAACATATCAAAGGTCTTGTGTTTTTATAAGTAGAGGAAAAGTGAAGTTGTGTATGAAAGTATCATCCTTTGTGAGAATACTTTACTCCCTTTTTATAGTCAATTATTTATTTTATTTTTTATGCATTGGATGCATTCCATGTGTTGTTTATACAAGTGGTTTTATTTTGTGGAACCAAACTCTAAACAATTGAAAGTAGACTTGACTGAGACTCAAAAATAGAAGATGTTGTTCTTTTGTTTTACGTTTTGTTTTTTTTTCGGATTTAATTATTTGGGATCAATTGTTTTTTTTTAATTTGGTTTTGATTTAAGATACACTAATGAGGGAAAGAACATGCAAGATGAACCAGCATGTTTATTTTTTGAATTTACTTGTTACGTTTTTTAATAAAATAAAACACAAAACATGAGAGAATAAAAAAAAATTATGGCTTATTTCCTATCTGTGTTCTTTATTATGTGATTAGGACTTCCATCAGTACGTATGTCTTTACATAAGACAGCTTTTAGTCAAGAGAAGATGAATATGAGAAACATTTATATTTTTAGAGATTTTGTTTTTTTAGGGATATTATTAGAGATGAAATTGATAACATCTCACAAAATCAGAGCCTATTTTAAAATATTGTTTGAACAAATATTAGGGGTTGCAAAACAGATTGAAAGAAATAATACATGAACATGTATTAGTCCCGAAAAAGAATAGGGAAAATAAATAAATTAACTTGTTTATCATGAAGCTATTAAGGCTATTAAGTCCGGATATGTAATACAGATACGTGTGAAATACGATATGGATTTGTGATACGCGGCATTCTAAAAATTTAAGTTACGACACGATTTGGATAAATTAATAAATTTAATTAAAAAATATATGTACTTGTAATGAAATAAACATTAATAGTCTCAATTATTATTGTATAATCACAATTTACAAAAGATACTTGTGGTTAAAAAAACTTTCAGAGTTTTTGTTTAAAATAAAATATTTTATTTCACGACTGAACTCCGAATTATCAGGAGATCTTTCCTCTAAGAACCGGATGGTTTACAACAAAACAAAAAATATTTTTATGTTATTGTCGACGCAAAAATACCTCTCAAAAACCGGATTGTCTAGGACCTGAACTCATGTGATCAGAAGTTAGGACCCAATGGGGATATTTTAGGTGTTTTGAAGGGATTGTGAGCGATCCAAGGGGCTATTGAGCAATCTTCGCCCCATCATAATATGGACCTTTACTATTTGGTATGAACCCTCTATCACAAGATTCAATAGCATCGCTTGATCCAACCATTGTTTATAATGGTACACGAGTTCTGCTCTTTACCAAAACGTTTTTGCTCATTCCCGAGTGAAATTCTCTTTTTACCCTTACGTGACTTAAGTTGCGTTAGTGCAAACAGTCATGTGAGTTAAGTCACGTGGCGTGACTTAAGTCACGCTAGTGTTAACACGAGCGTGAGTTAACTCACGCTGGTTCTATGCACGCACAGACAGGCAGTAGCTACAGCCTTGTTCCCTGTTTATCGTCGTTCCTTCGTTCGTTCATACATAGGTACAATCATTCATTCATTCAACCAAAACTCATAATTTAGAGAACATGCATTCATTCAATCATAATTTAGAAACACAATTTTAACGAAAATTAACTCAAATATCATAAAGAGACGCAACCGCGCAAATGTAAATATCATGCAACCAAAATGTCAAGAAAAATACTACAAATAGCAAAAAAGTCATAACAAAACAAGTCATAAAATAAGACACTAAACTACCAAATTGTACCCTAAACAACAATCCCTAAGTTAATTCGTCACTAACAATCATCAAAACTAACATGCAAGCAAAATTTTAAAAAACCTAAAAATGTTCAATTTCTTGAAATTTTTTAAAATTTCAACCAAAATAATGCAAAGAAGTAGGATAATCATCACTTACTTGATGTTGTGGACGAATTTGGCTTTGAATGGCGCAAGAATGATGAATTTTGAATTTAGGGGTGGAATTCTCGTGTTTTGCAAAAGTTGAAAATGAAGGTTTCGAGTTGTTGTGTTGCTGATAACTGACTAAGTTAACTCACGCTACGTGAGTTAACTTGCATAGGGGTATATCTGTCATTTCACCTGGGAATGAGCAAATCCTTTTGGGTAAAGAGCAGATTTCATGGTACACAAGTGTGCTCTTATCTAAATCTCAACTTGGAAATCTTCACATGCTAAGAATTTCTCTACAAATTTATCTATCGGTTCAGTCCATACAGGGTTATGCTCTAACTTCAATTGCACTCCCGCAAGTGGACTGTGGAATTGGTCGAGGATTAGTCGATGCCAAATACTGAGTTTAATTGATCCCTCACCTATGGCTACCATGATATGCTAAGAAACAGGTATCTAGTATAAAATTTGTGTTTGATAATTTCCAGTATATCAAATGTAAAACAACTAAAATAATGTGATCCACATTGGCTAGGCTCTTCCTTTTCAATTGATTTTCTATTTCTTTCAATAAGTGTCAAAATTTAATACATGACAAAATAATCTATACCTTTGAATTTATACATATTTCATAGGAACCAAGTCCTGTAATGAACTAATTGAAGCCACATAGAATGTGAGGATAAAATGGTCAATAAATTCATGGAGAAGATGCATTAGGGTCTGTATTGGAGATCAGCCGAACCTCATATAAATCGTTTTCGCCGTTACCTGCATCACAAATATTATGTCAGAATGCATTCATTCATTTCATACACATTTTGCGCTTTTTAATTCTCAAGACTAAGCAATGTAAGCATAGTTTTTTAAAAAATTACTCACCAACTTCTGCTGTAATTCCAGGCCCAAAGAATGAAGTAAATTTAGCCTATAACACCAAATAGAAGTTGAGAAATATATTAAAACTCCAGAGGATCTTAAATTTACAGATAATAATAATTGAATTTGATTAAATTCTAGAAGCAGCCCTCAAATGTTAAAGCGTCTATTTATGATTAACACTACTAGGCCTGTTTGGATTATAACTTATTTGAGCTTATCTACCAACATAAGTATTTGACAGACTATTTAGAAGAGCTTATGAAACAGCTCATGACATGTCTATAAGTTGTTTTCAGCTTATTTCCTTAAGCTCTACAGCATAGCTCATGAAAACAGCTTAAAACAAATATGAAAACATTTTGACTTTATATTTATCTTTTCTAGCAGAAATAACATATACATATACAAACACTTATATTTACGAGCTTATGCTGTAGAAGCATAATTATGTTGTTTATCCAAACAGGATCTAAGCCTCTTGAGAATTGTTTTGTGCAATTTTGAAGTTCAGATATCATATTGATATAACTTTGGACCATGAGCTGGTTTTATAGGTTTGCTTGATCAACTTATTTTAAAATACTTCAACTATAAACAATTTTGTAGGGTTTTGAATAAATATCTCAGTAGTGATTAGGTAATTTGGTCCTTTGATCAGAGTGGAATGCTTTAGCTTCGACCCGACAATTCGTATCATTGCAACATTTTTTTGTGAAAGGTTTGCAAGAGTAATATAATTAAGAGTGTCCTTATGCTCATGAAGAGGTAAGAAAGATGAATACAAATCTAAGTAATTAAAAATGTATTCAGGAAAGCACAGCTGAATACCTGTCTCTGTTCAAAATCTGACAACTTTAGAGCCTTAGCCTCGAAAACCAAGACCAAAGAATATTTTCCATCTTGTGTGACCTAAAACATAGGCATATTATTAGAGGACAACAAAAACAATAACAACGAAGTCTTATCCCACTAAGTTGGGTCGGCTACATGTCTCAAATGACGCCATAATGTTCTATTTCATACCATATTTATATCCAACTCATTAATCTCTAGATCTTTTTTAATAGTTTCTCTTATAGATTTTCTAGATCTCCATCTACCTCTAGTGATTTGACTACCCTGCATCTGATCTACTCTCCTTACTACATAATCTACATGTCTTCTCTCTACATAACCAAACCACTTAAGCCTAGTTCCGACCATCTTTTCTACTATAGGTGCTACACCAACTCTATCTCTAAAGTTGACATGTCTAATGAATTAACTCAAATTAACAAGCGTACCTCTTCACGAACCATCTGTAGAATGGGTGCACTTCTTCTTGGGATTCCATTTCCCTGAAACAGAAAGGAGATAATATGATGTCTCAAAATTGCAACTAGAGCACATAGAGAAAACCTCAGTATCTAGATAATGCAGCTAGTATGGATGAAGATATCAGAAAGTAGTAAAGAAGTCTTTTGCTCCTTCATCCTAAAGGTCTATTTGGATTGACTTATTAGAGCTTATCTACTGGTGTAAGCACTTTTGAGACCATTTGGAAGAGCTTATGGAAACAACATATGACATGTACATAATCTTTCAAGAACCAATTCATCTTAAAGGTCTGATTGGATTGACTTATTAGAGCTTATCTGCTGCCATAAGCATTTTTGAGACCATTTGGAAGATAATTCAATAAATAAAAAATTTAGAGGAGATAATTCAAATAACTTACTAGACCATATTGGAAAATCCGTTTCAATGCCTCCTCTAAATGTTGTTCATCTCCATAGCGAAATCTGGTAACATCACTCTTCACCTATAAAAGCACAAAAGAGCCACTTTAAGTGATTAGAAGAAAGATTGAATCTATTGGTAATTAACAGAAAAATCCTTATGTGATTCTTCTCTTTAATATTTAATATAACATACCAAGAAAAGAGTGTAGCAACATAATTAAAACAATGGAAACAGGTAGAGAAATGAAAATACATAACATTTCGAACTGCTGGAAGTATAAAAGAAGAGAACTGCGTCACAAGAGACATTTAAAATAACACAATATGTAGCAAAAAGAATGAGTCTATGATGAGAATACTTGTTTGAGAATAGGAGTTGCACATTTTTCTTGCAATTTGTAAGCATCTGAATATGTGAGGCATGGCACTGGCTTGAGTTCTGCATACTGCAAAAAAGACGGTCCAATGAAAACAGTAAGAAGAATGCTGAAGAGCTATGAGCTATGGAGCACTATCACAAATACTGAACCCGAAATTGACACGTCGACACAGCTAATAATTTGAGAAAATGGAAGAAATTTAATGTAACTACAAGTGTCGGTGTCTTGTTGGCTTGGGACCTTGGAGTGTGCTCCTACTCAAGGTCTCTGGTTCAATTCTCCCCGGTGTCAATTTAGGTGGGCTAGTTTAGCTTCTTAAAAAAAAAAAAAAAAAAAACTACAAGTGTCAGTGTCGTGTTAATGTCCGACACACCATCAATTTGAAGTGTCGGTGTTACATAGAAAGCGTGCATGACCCAGAGGAGCATCCACCAAAACCAATGCAAAGAGCCACAAAGCAATCGCATGAACGTTAGGAAGGGGAATTTAAAAAATGATTATATTGCACAATGCACAATGTTGTTATCTACATAGATCCAACACTTAAGGTTGAAGGTGTGTCCGAGTGGACGACTCATGTCAGTGTCTGACACTCGTATGACATTGACATGCGTGTTTACATTCAATCACTTCTATTATCTCAAATTATCACAAGGGTCAACATACCAGTGTCGTGTATAGTGTCCGTGTTATTGCTTCATTGATTGTTATCATGAACTCCAACTTATAACTTGATTCACATTAACTAAAAAATGTATTCACCTTGAGTGCCATGCCAATGATAGCAAGAGGGAAACCATATGTTAACATTATAGCTGACCATTCAGATCCAGGGAGAATATTAAAGTATGCTCCAAAACCATAGCTGCATATTTAAAACAAATAAAAGGAAAAAAAACATAAGGTGAAAAGCTATAATGAATAATGATATATCAATGAAGATGGTGGAAAAGAAAACAATACTCACGACAAGAGTGAGACTCCAAGACTTAGTCCAATCGTACCAAATGAAATCTGCAAAATTGAACAACATCCTGAGAATCAATAACTCGTAATCAACTACTAGTGATGAAATTTTATGCAAAGAAAGCAAGGAATTCCAATCATAAGCATGAAAACTTTGCTCAGCAATAAAATACAGAAAAGTTTGTAAATTTGGCTCCTCCGAAGTCAAGAGTATATTTCAAAGGATGAAGTGTCAGTCACATACATTGATCGAAAAATTAACTGATTGATTCTTAATAACTTAAATGATTTTTATACTTAGTTGGCTGTGTGAACAACTTAATTAAGTTAATATTCAGTAAGATGTGTATTGAAGAGTTTATCTGAACTCATCTTATGAATAAATATTGAATTGCATTTGTGTTCCCATTGTCAAAGTTTCCGGACTATGCAATGTACATATGTACTTAAGCAGACTCATCCATTGAGCTAGATATCGAGAGTCAAACCCAAACTCATTCAACGGTAAACAACACGTGTAACTTTTTGTGAGAACTTCTGAAGATAGTTTATGATGCGTCCATACCTATTCTGGCATTGTGTAAGTTCTGGATAGTTATGAAAACAACTTCACTACATTCTCCTTTTCATACAAACTTCACTACATTCTCTCTTTATTGATTATTGAAATATCTTATACATAAGTGCTTATATGGTAGGTGTTTGTGCAATAAGTACTTAATTCAGTAGTTTACCCAAACACACCCTAAGTGCTTATCGTGTAAGTGTTTAACTGTGATTAATAAGCTATTGATCAAAGAGAAAATGATAGAAATCTCTACATAACCTCTCTGCAATTTATATAAGCTACTAAATTGCACACATATCATAAGATATTTGTGCATTTCATTTTCTACTTCAGATTTAGAATATCATTTTTCTCACAAACTTATAGCTTAAGATTTTTAGCATATCATTTTTTCTCTCAATTTTATTCCTGTTATCTTATTTAAAAATTAAATATTTATTAAGCATATCTTGTTTATGTCATTTCATATTTACAAGCTAGTTCAACCTACCAAACACTACAAGCCTGGTCGGATTGGCTTATTTAAGTTTATCTACTAGCATAAGTTTTGTGAGAATGTTTAAGAGAACTTATGACAAAAGCTTATGACACTTTTCATAAAAAAAAATTAGCTTAATTTCATAAATTCTCCAAGATAGGTTATGAAAACAACCTATAGCTTATACAAAAACAATTTAACTTTATTTGATCTTTTCCTATAGAAAAACTTATGTAAGCTTATACATAAGCACTTATCATGATAAGTGCTTGTGAGATAAACTGCAAATAAACTGTTTATCCAAACAGGGTTCAATCAGCTAGCTTATATGCTATATAAACTATGTTTTTCAGCTATCCGTTATAAATCCATCCGCTATAAGCTAATTTATCAACTGACTACTATTTTTTCAGCTATCCGTCATAAGCATGTAAGAAAAATATAAAAAGGGCAACCCGGTTCACTAAAGCTCATGTATACGCTGGTCCCACCATTTAGTATATTGTACAAAGTCTTACTCTGTTTTTGAACAAGAGGTTGTTTTCAGGACTTGAACCCGTGACCTTTAAGTCACATGACAGTAACTTTACCAGTTGCGTCAAGGTTATCCCTCTCATGTAAAAAAAATATAAGCTCAAAATTTTATCTCACCATCAAACATAGCCTAAAAAAAGATAATGATAAAGAAACTGAAGAACTTTACCTTAGTGATGGAGATCTCATCATCAGGAACAAGTGTTCTACTATCAAGAGGAACATCAGAAGAAGAAGAAGACTGAGAAGTTGCAGTAGTTGAAGAATCAGCAGCTCTTACCGGAACAAAACTAAACCTATTGCTTTTGAAGAAAAGCTTAGCATGAAAACATGAAATGGATTGAGGATGAACAGAAACAAGTGGAGACTTTGTGAGTTGAAGAGGAGGAAGACAGTGGAACCGGTGACCGGAGGAGGACACGGTGGCTCCTCCTGCTATGGCTTTGCATTCAAATAACATCATTTTGGTTTGTTTGTTTGTTTGAGACACAGCAAAAGGAGAGAGAGTCACAGAAACATACAGTTTTGGTCGTTGATTATCAACCGCCAAATTTGAGATTACGTGGCATCATTCTTTATCTTTCACATTATTCTATCTATCTATTTGTTTAATTTCAAATAATATATTTTAAATTAAAAATTGGGGTTGTAGACACGGTAGAAAATGCTAGATGAACAAATGAGTGCACAAATTTTTTAATATTTTTTGGGGATTGTAGACACGGTAGTATATTTTTTGAATATACTACTCAGCTAATTATTATGTATCAACATACGAAGTTGGATTGTCTCTCAAATGAACAAATGTATGAATAAATATCTAAAGTAGATTGACTCCGATCAATAAAAGTCACAGAGTCAAGACATCGTGGACCTTTCAATCTTGATGGAAAGTTTCAAAGAGTAGGCAAATTTGAGTTTTTTTTATTTTTTAATATAAAATACTGAGTTTCAATCTCAACTATCCAATCAATATCAAACACCGTCCGATGTCTCACAATATGAGTAAAAGTTTTGGCTAACCGCAAAGAATCTCAATCCATTTGTTTATTATGAGAGAGTCATGTTACCAACTCTTCCAACATTACGATGATTTAAACATCATTATAATTGCACAAACAAAATCATATCCAAGCCCAAAAAAAAATCCAAGAAGCAAACAAATATTACAACCTCAACTAAAATATCATGTATTCTTCTTTCCAATTTAATAAGTGCCTTAGTGCTTCAAAAAACGAACCAACAACCATGGAAGACATAGTTTCCAGCTGGGAATAAAGATGAATGTGTGTAACTTTGCAAAGATGAGGGATCAAAATAAATTTTATGTAAAAGTTCAAGAACTAAAAATATGTTTTAGCCAAAATAGAATCATCATGCAAGAGACATACATCATCTAAAGAAACTATGATTCGACATAATTAAAATTTACTAGCAAAAAATGTTGATTTTAAAAACATTTTACCTCAACACTTGGTCAAAATCTGCATCCTTACTATTTGAAAAGTTACAAAAAATAAAATTAACCAGCTACAAATTGTAACTAATTGCATTGAAATTTGAAACCTAAGGATTCTTGTCTTTATCACCAAAACACTGGAACTTAGGACACTTTCAATACATGTTAAAACCTTAAATTATCCCTGGCAGATTACTAGTATGTAATTGGTAATATCTGTCAAACAACTAAACTGAAGTTGGCTTTGGTAACCAATCTCTCCTAGAGGAAATGTACTTAGTGACCTCATCCTTCTGCACAGCTCCATAAACAAACCATTTTTCATCAACTTCGACACCATCTTCATCATGGATCTTCAAATCTGTATGTTGATATGTATTAGTAAACATGCTATAGCCTAAATCACAATGGTATCATTGACAAAAGTTTAGCTAATTTGTTTTGAGAATTACCTTGTAACAAAGAGGCATATTCACCATTATAGCTTTTTAATTTCCAGAATGCATTACCACAGTTATCCAAGTACTCAGGCTCAATTCTCACTGTATCACAGCATTGGTTCCCTACAATGTTATAAGGAAAAAAAATGTCAACCATTGCAATAGCAGAACATCGAACTCTTACAAAACAAAGAGTGGCCATATATTTACATATTCTCTATTTCCTTAATTAAGTGCATTTGTTTGTTTTACCAAATAAAATCTAGTTTGGATGTTAAAGAAGTAAGTACTGATGTCTGAAGCAACCATCATATTCTTCATAAGAAATTGGCAAATTTAAACAAATTGAATGTTTATTTTCGATAAATAAACTTTATTGATCACACCATGAAATCAACTGTCCAAATGACGGCAACCATTAACAATACAACTGGTTGATCACACTATGACACCATGAATCCAAAGTTCCCCTGTAATAGCAAGTGTAACACCAGTACTATACCCGCTAGCATTAACATGAGTCACATGGTTTCAACACTCCATTCAAAGTTCATTAGCATCTACTCAACTTAGTGCAGATAGTCAGGAAGATAGATGTTGAGAAAGTAAATGAAATGTTGTGGGAACGTAAGCAAGATATGAAAAATATTAATATCATTCAGGACCAGCATATCAACCAATTATAAATACTGAAGTCTATAATGCCTATATACCTTAGCCAAAGTGTTGTCATAAAAAAACCAACATTCAAGTTCTTTAACCTAGGTACTCTCATAAACTACACATAACCACCTAAATATTACTATCAGATAGAAAAAATTTATGCATGGAGTTTACTTAAAGGTAGAGCATATGAAATACTCAAACATCAGAACATACGTTTAGGAATTGTGCCTTTTGCCTCAAGAAACTCAGTATGAGCTTTAGCTGCGTCACTTTTAATTTTTGAAACAAGAGCATCATATTCTGAAATTGAGAGGTTACTCCCATTTGCTATAACAGCTTTTGCCATCTCATCCTGCAACTTTTGCTTAAGACTTCTTTCCTGTAGATAACATGTACACATCAATATGAACCCCATGTGACAGTTTGGAATAGCACCATTTCACAAACAAAAAACAAACTACCGTGTATCGTCTTACCTTTTCCCTGGCTTCAGCGACCTTAGATTTTGCTGCTTTCATTTCTTCAACCAATATTGCATTTTGATCATCAATATAACTCCTTAGCTTCCTGAAGATAAAAGCATCCAACCACATTAAACAAGATAAGGACAGGAAGAATACTAATAAAAAAAAAGGAAATAAAGATTATCAAACAATGAAGTAACAAGAAAGATCTCAAAGCAATTTCCAGTTTAAATTGAGATACTTACGTAGTGCCCAAAGCTTCATCACAGATAAAGTTCAGAAGGATAAGCTTTTTAGATAAGTCCAAATCATTATATCCGCTAATGCCTTTATTGAGCCAATCCGCCGGAAATTCTTTTAGTACAGCATCAGATTCAGTAATCAAATCCTCCAGAACTTTCAACCATGAATTTTTTCCATTGCCAGCAGTTAAGGATGAAGACCTACACCAAAGTGATCCAAAAATAAGTTTATTCCAATTATACTATACAAAATAATCCCTCTCACCATTTAAAAATGAAATAACAAATAAAAAGTCAAATGGAATAAACTCACTCAATATCTGAATCAGATACTATCAAAGTCAAAAGCTTGATTTGGAACTCAACCACTAAGGCATTTTGTCCACGTCGCAAATTTTGCTTACGTAGCAATGCTCTTAAAATAGCTCCTGCTTCTCCTTTCTTAAGATCAAGAGGCTGATTATACATGGGAACAAATGTAAGAAAACTTGATATAGCAATTATGAACGGATATTAAGCTACAATAGCATCATTATGTCTAGAGAACTTAATTCAATTTCAAGGAATAAATCAATTAAATGACCTATTGCAAAGTAAATCTAAGGATTAATTTTTAGATTACATGATATTAATAAAATGTAAAGTAGTCCAAATTTCTTGTCATGACTATTGTTAATTTGATTATAGACTCCAATAACAATAAGTTAAGTTAGACCCCAACTAAACCAGCCAAAACTTAAAAAGAAAACAAAATTTGCTTGCTGATTGAACCAACAAGATATTGTGTGTAACTACAATAGCATTTAAGGAATGAATTAGCAACAATAAAAATAATATTCAGTTTGTAAACTACTAGATGCAGCAGTAAAAGGTTATTAACCAAAGATATAGGAGAAAATTCAGTATAAAGGAATACCTTTCCAAACACTCTGCAGAATTCTAAAAACTGCAATGCATTCCCAACATCTTCGGGTGCTAACTCAAGGTCTAATATTTTGGTCATCTCAGTGCCAAGGGGTAAAGGAATTTCTTCGTTAATTTTTTCAGTATTCAGAGCTATGGCATTTGTTTGAGACTTGGCACCAGCATTTTGACCATCAGCTATCACAACAGTACCTTGGCAATTTCTCTCATGCAATAGATTAGGAATGAAGGAATCATCATTTGCAGAACAAGCCTTAGGAGCATCCATCTGACCATGAATCATTACATGAGTCTGCTCTACTTTTGTTTCCATTTCAGCATCTGCATTTTTTTTCAAATCACCATCCGAAACTCCATTGGAAAGTTTAGGCCTTTTCAATTTCTTGTTTTCACAAGCATCATCAACATTGTTGCCATTAGATATTTCCTTTAAATTTTCCCGCTTCATTTTCTTTGTTTTCTCATTTTCAACCTTTAAACCGTTGTTTCCGCATAATGAGTTTTCCTTCTCAGGTTCCCACGATAGATCCACTACAAGCTCCTGTAGTATATAACAAATATGAAAATCAACCATAAACACAACTATGAAAATCAACACATTGTTACTTCTGCATCATTTGTTTCAATTGCATTGATGAAGAGGAAACTTATTAACCATCAAACACAAATTAATCTTATGAGTCAACTACAGAAAAATGGAGAGAATTAACACACCTTGTCCAAATTTGCTTCTTTTGAAGGCAAAACAACAATATTGTTCGAATCCAAACCTTCAGAAGCCATCTTGGTAAGAAATGCTGACACAGAGTTATAACCGGATGCCTTGGCCGAATGAACTAGTATACCAGTAGGTTGATGACCTCTATTTTTCCTACAATGTTACTCTTCTTTCAGAACCAACACACAAAATGGTACAAAATGAAGACTACAATACCAAATTCAAAACACATTATCAAACCACAACTTACATGCAACGACTGCAGTTGCAGATGCCTTTGCACTTTGGACAATTCCAATCATTCAATAGATCTACCTCTTCTGCCTTTTCCCCATATCTAAATTCAACACAAAAATCGCAGCATTCAAAAAACACACAATAACTTAGTCTACTGTTATACTCTTAATAAAATAGAATTAGTCTAAAGATAAAACCAAATTAAAAAAGGGGGGGAACCAAACCTGTTCAAGAGGCATTTGTGGCAGAACCTGATGACACAAGGCTTCCCACCTCTTGGATTCTTACAAGCAGCAGAAAAATCCAGTGTTTTTTGCCGACACTTCAATGTGGAAAACCAAGTAAACAAATGTGTTAGCATCAAAACTGGAAATCAAATACCAATACAGTTTCAAGGTAGTCAAATTAAACCGCAAATCATCAACATCCTACAGCCAATCAACAAAGCACACATTTTTCATATAATTCCCAGTGTCCCATAATAAGTCATATACCCCGTGTTCAAAATGTGCTCCCTCCAGAAATCACCACATCTCAGAATAAAACAAACATACCAAAAATCATAAAACAAGAAACACACAGAGTAAACCTTCAAACATTATCACACTACAACCCACCAAAGAAATATTTGATTTTTCATATTAACTTAGGGCCTTGAGTTAATAATACACTGAATGCAAACCAATTACAACAGCCGTTATTGCTGACAACACACTGCTTCTAACACCAATTTCAGCCAATTAATTAAACTCCATAATCAAATTCACAAGCAAAACAGAAGATAAATCATTTCAATAATCATTCACAAAAATAAGTTCAAGTCCCTCTTTCTGTACAGAGTCATGTCAAGTAGCAACAACAAATGCAGACTATTGTTGACAATTAAAACCGTATTCTTTGAGTTCATATCTTTGTGTTTCATTTCTAAATTCACAAGTCACAACCATCTTTATTTGATCTTAATTCTACTTCCTTGTTTCAATACATTATCTACTACGACATTAAACAATGACAGACTGAATGAAAACAAGAAACACGCACACAGAGTAAACCTTCAAAATCATCACCCAACAACCCATCAAATTATTTTTTTTTCCTATTTTTTACATTAACTTGGGATCCTGAGCTAACAATGTACTCAAAGCAAACCAATTACAACATCCATTTATGTCGACAACACAAGACTTCAAACACCAATTTTAGCTCATTAATCAAATTCTATAACTACATTCACAAACAAAAACAGAAGCTGAATCTTTTCAATAATTACATTCACAAAAACAGTTCAAGTCTCACTTTTTGAGTGTGCCATGCTAAGTAGTAGCAACATCAGGCACACTGTTATTAACAATTTGTGTGTCTTCCTATACTCACAAGCCACACCCATCTTTGTTCTATCGTAATTCTACTTCATAATTTTAATACATTATCTACTACTGCATTAAACAATTACATTACATTATCTACTACCACATTAAACACAAATACGGACAGGGGACAAGACGCATTAAAACAATAACAATTTGAGAAAATTGAATAATTGAATGTAACCACATGTGTCAATGTCGTGTCAGTGTCAATCTTTGAAGCACATATTGTGTCTGACACCAACATGACAACAACACATATGATTACATTGAAATACATCATTTACTCAAATTATTATCGGTGTTGACGTGTCCGTGTTAGTGCTTCATAGCATAGGCGTCAATGTCAATTTGTGAAGCATAGAGATTCTTCGGATTAAGCATGTCCCAGTGTTGGATACGTATCGTGTCCCGATGACAGATATGTATCGTGTTCGACACCGACACGACATTGACACATTATTACGTCATTTTCTCAAAATATTATCGGTGTCAACGCACGTATCTGTTTTGTGTCCAGTGTCAATGTCTGAGTCTGTGCTTCATAGGTGTCAATGCTACATAGATCTGAACTCAAAGAATACAGTTCAATATATTACCTACAACTACTACAACAGCCTATGAAGCACCGGCACAAACACGACACTGTCATGTCGACGCCAATAAAATTTTGAGAAAATGACTTAATTCAGTATAATCACAAGTTTTGGGGTCGGGTGTCAGACACGACACATGTCAGACACCGGGACACTCTTTCAATTAGAAATGTATGTGCATCAGAGACTACAGCTAATTAAAAATTACTCAACAATCTAAATCTATGAAGCACAGACACAGACACCAGACACGAAACTAACACATCAACACCAATAATAATTTTTGAAAATGAAATATCCATGTCAGAACTGCATAGATCTGAAACTAAAAATCATGTTATTAAACATGCAATACGTTATAATCAAAAAACCTAGTGATTGAATCAAATCAAAAGAAAATTAAAACGAAGAATCAAAGAAAGAAGGTTAGAAAATGAAGAACCTGATGACAAGATTTTCCGTTTTCAGAATCATAGATTCGATTTCCGATAACACGAACACCACGTGAGTTGTTACGACGACTCACTTGTTGTTTTTGATTCGCATCAACCTCACTCTCTTTCAGTTTTAGCGAAGAAGATGAATCGATTTCCATTATCAGCAAAAACGCTAAGAAGAAAGAGAAAGCGAGATTTTGAGGAATTCGCGAAAATGGGTTTGGTTTTGTTTTGTATGCTCAAATTTGATTTCCCACCTTGTGTGAGGTGGCGGGAACAGTCAACTATTGAAATTTTGATTTTCAGATTTCGGGACTCAATTTTTAATTTGATAATTTCCAAGGACTCTTTTTGTGCGGAATAATTTCTTTATTTTTGACAAAATGTGCAAAATAATTAATAAAGAAGAAGGCCAGTAACATGTTAATTTTAACTATTTTTGTGTTAGAATGTGTGTTGCTATATTTTTTATTGAATAAATGAAACTTTTACTTATGTTCTGCCACCTATGCTGCAAGACGAAGCTTTAAAAACGAAAAAAAATAAGAAACTATATGTGTATATGTCATTTTTTTTTTATTAAATAGTCCAGTGGTTGAAGCTCACATTTTAAATGTGAAGTGGAGTTCCGTGTTCAAACTTCGGTCTCTGCATATATTATACAATGTCCTTACCAAATGAGATAGTTCACGAGGACAGGAGATGATCCTCTCCAATGAAAAACTCTAGTTTTCTAGGTCATTAAATCTCACCATTAGTTAAAGAGAAATGATATTTGAACATCCATTTGGTGACAACTTTTGTGACAACTTCTCTCTCATACTCACATTATTTTTTACTTTATCTCTCTATTGTTTTGATTTTTGTGCAAATAACAACCTTTTCTTTGTAAATTATGGTTGTCATAAAAGTTGTCAACTAAATTGGTAGTTCAAATAACACTGCTCTTAGTTAAACTCTCTCTACATTAATTACACTCTCTCCATTTTTAATATTAAAAAAAGTTTACTCACCTATTTATAGAGGGGGTCAAGATAACACGTGAGGAAAAAGTCACCAAAGACAATCCCCTCCTCATGAGGACACGTGTATATGTTATTTGATTTATAGTTAAATACATTTTTAGTCTCTATAAATTTTTTAAAGTTTTAGTCCATATAAAAAATTTCATCAATTTTTGGGCTATAAAAATTTTCATCAATTTTTTCGATCATAACTTTTAATATTTACGTTTAAGTAAAATTATGTGTATCCTTCAAAATTTTGTATTATTTTTTACGGTAGTACGTTATAGAAATATCTCTTCCAAAATTTATTTATTTTTAATTTTTAACATGTGATAAATAAATATGAAGTTTTAAGTTTTTAGCGCTTAAAAATCCATATCTAATTCATATCTTGTTAAACAATTAATGTTTAACATGTGATAATTAAATTCAAAATTTTATTTATGTTTAAAATGTGATAATTAAATTCAAAAATGTCAAGTATATATGTGATTTGATTTAAAAACAATTAATGTCAATTGAAGCGTACAGGAAACATGAAAAACAAGAAGAAACACAAATAATTGAGAATCGGAGAAAGTTGAACATATTCTAGGCTTACTCTAATACATATTATGTAGAATATTTCTTTCGTAATTAAGTTTATAATCTTCTATATAATAGACCTTTTGTGATCCTATTCAGTCGCACGGTTCAATCATATATCTCTAATTTTTCTCTCTTGTTCAACAATAACAAATGTAACTTGCTAGTTTGTAATATATTTATATAATATGGTATTTGATGAAATATAAATATGTAATTATGTAACGGTAAAAGCCAAATCAAACGATGGAATTCAAACCACGCATCCAATTTGTTTAAGAAAACAAATTGGAATTCATAGTACTTTGGATCATATGTCCTTGTTGTTACAACATAGTGGTTGGTTCAAGTTTAATGCAGGTGCCTTCGGTTAGAGGTTAGATCCTTAATTTCCACTCTTCTCTCTCTCATGTGTGTGGCCATGATAGGTGATGAATATATCACCAAGTACTAAATTACTCTAACTATCCTTATACAAATGGTGAAATGCACCAAATTATGTGACAGAATGCATTTATATCGTGTCAAAGCCTGTCAATTTATTTGCTACACATATTCAAAAGTTCTAACATTTTGCAATTTTTTGAAAACTACTTTCAACTGAGGTTTGAAATTATTTGCTCTACACATGTTCAAAGTTCAAACATTTTGCAATATTTGGGGAAGTTGACATTCAACAACTGTTGTTCTTGTATGAACATCTCAATAATTTGGATAGTTATGAAACGAATGAACATTATCACCAAATTAGTCAAAATCACCATAAGAACACATAAATCATACACAATAATCACATAAGAACAATGAAACACATAAATCATGAGAATACATAGATCATCCCATAAGACATGAAACACAAAAATCATGAATCACATAAATCAACATAGCTATATAATTTTATCAATCAAAATCGCTGAAGGAGATAAAAAACTTGAATAAAAATCAAAAGTTGAAACACGAAAATCGCAAGTTGAAACACGTAAATCAAAATTGCAAAATCAAAATCGTGATTTGAAATAAAACGAAAACATGAAATCGATAATAGGAATTACAAACCTGGAGGTATCAGCAATCAAAAATGTAATGGATATTGAAATCTAAATCGAGATCGTGACGGAGATTAAGATCGAGATCGGAATCGAGTTTTTGTCGGAGATCGCCGAATTAAGAGAGAGGGGGATAGAGAGTGTGTGCTGTGTGAAATGAGTGAAATTAGGGTTGAGGGAAGAATTGGATTTTTAAAATTATATTGAGGGCAAACTTGTAAATGTGAGTCATATTACCCCCTAAACCCCTCATTTTGAGGGGACTCTGAAAATATACCAAGTGAGGATTTTGAGGGGTTTGAAAAAACCTCTGAAACCTCCCCCTCATTTTTTTTATCTCCCAAACAAGGGAGTGCATGTCCACAAACCTCCCTCCCCCCCCCCCAAACCCCTCTCCCAAATAGACCCTAACTGTTCCTATCTAGAAACTAGGATAATATTGAAATTCTTCATTGATTCATTATATTGTCATACAATATTTATATAGGTAAATGCACACCGACAATAAGACAAGTGGACCATAACATATTCAATATTATCTCTATATTAGATCATTTTAGATTAAGGTGAGTCATCTTGACTTTTAGAATTATATGAGTCACCACATGAGTGCGCCTTATTTTAAGTATTCTATCAGGTCACTCGTCTACGAAAAATAAAAATTGAATCATAGAATCTTTTACCTCAAAAACCCAAATTGCACCTTGAACAAATCTTTACGATTCTCATTTATTTAACACGGAGGATTCTTTGTTATGATTCAATATAGCATATGGGAAAATACACTTGGCATAACATAATTGGTTGAGGCAAATGAACATGTTGCTAGTGATACTAAAATTAAGAAAGCTTGGATTGTGCATAAAATGGGAAATGACTATCATTAATGGGTATGAAAAAATTGATGAAGTTTCTCATCTCTCTAGTAGAGTAATGACTTAAGTCTAATACTTTGTCTTCTTTTATCTTTTCCTTTCTTTTTAAGTACTAAGAACACCAACTATAATCGAGTTCTCGTCTATCAATATTTTTTTTGGTCAAGTAGTTCCCATCCATAAATTTTACCTTTGATTCAATAATCAATTTGCAATTATCCATTTTATCACATTCTCCATTTTGGAAACCCTCACCGTCTTCCATATTTTTGGTGAGAACTATACTATACGTGCAAAGTAAACTACACCGATATACCTCAGGGACCACTATAATGGGACTCCCTTTAAACTCGAGACCTTGCATAAATTCCAGTCGCACCAACTTTTGTATGCCACAATTCAAACTATCAACATGTGTGCAAAATGAATCAGAAAACAAAAATTAAAACAAAAATTGATTCCAATAAAAAACAATTATTGTAAAGTAGGAAACAACCTATGATGAATGTACCAAGAAACATGTGCAATGTAAAATGCCTTAAACATCATATAATATCCATCCAATCAAAATAAAATAAATAATGAAAAGGATAAGCAGCCTGCTTCATTGCAATCAAAATAACAATTGATGAGGTCCTCTTTGAGCATGATCAGTTCCTTTGCTTATTGGGAGGAGCAAATGAAACATAATTTCTTCACCTTATGGTGATCCTGCATGGTCCAGAAGTAACAAAGTTGATTAAAATAAAATCATGTTCATTAATTACAAGTATCATTTTTAAACAGTTATTACACATAGTATAACCCTGCTTAAATAACCACCATTACATATAATCGAGAACCTAGAACTATATAACACTCTTTTTCTATCATAAAAAAAATATCAAGTTTTCTCTCTTTTCTTTTCATCGGAAACTACGTTGATGTTGCAGTTTCATTTAGATTCCATGTAGTCGGAGATTTCCCGCATTCACGCTGTTCAAGATCAAACCATCTATATTCAAACTCGATTTTTTGAATTATAAAACAAAAATAAAAATATGTATCATAAAACTCGATCATGATCTCCATCTAATTCTAACCCCTATGTAATATGTTCCATTCCCCAAAGTTTACTTAAAAACTGCTAAGTATGCATTCTGAAAACTTGATGGACTATCCAAAGAGTAGATCATATGGCTTTTTGCATAGTAAAGAACGGATCTAACTATTCTGCTATGTCTTATGTCTCTTGCAATAACTACCTGCAAATTTCTATATCTCCTTATTATCTATTATCCAGGTTTCTTTGATTTTGCATTATACACTATTAATTTATGTCAGCTAAAAAGTTACAAGCAAATAAACTTTAGGGCAAAAAGGCTAACAAATAAAAAAGAGGAAACAACTATATGTTCTTGCCATACAAAGAATGAACTGAAATAGTATTGACAATAAAACAGATAATCACACAATACATTGCACCATACACAAACTAACACAAATTCAAACAAGTAAATCATCGAAAAAAACTTACTTTCAAGAAGTCGATACCAAGCTTTCAACATATCCCTTGGCAGTGAACCACCAAATTTTGTTGGTACTTTTAATTCTCTTTGCTCTATTATCTTTCCAATTATAGAGAATTGCTTGGTCTAGTAAATTGATTGCAAATATCAATGTAGCACCATTCTCTGAAAAAACACAATGGCGTCAATCGAGGACGATAAAATAATGAATCACTATAGAACTCCTGAATTTTAAAATCTTTTAGAAGAATCGGATAACTAATTTTAATGAATTGAGTCCAAGATTTTTCAACTCCAAATTCCTTCATTTGCCAAATAACAAAATGGGTTTTGTTGAAATCATAAGATAAACAAAGGCAATCCATCAATACAGAAAGAGTTGGAACACCGCGTAGCTCTTTATCACAACATCGGGGGAGCAACAATTGTGTATATGTCTCTGTCCTCAAATCAAGTGAGATGATCACAAATTTTTCAACTGTAAGATTCTTCAAATGACAGTAATATCGGTGAAGGACTAACCAATTAATACTATTATTCAAATAAACATCATCTCTTACAAACATAAAAAAACGATGATACACCAATTCCACCGGGAAACAATCAATATCTCTCCAAACATTATCACCCAAAGTAAAAACTTTAACCGCGGTTGTAATAAGTTTGCCATCCATTTTCAAACATAACAACACCATCTTGTAAGTGTCTGTTGAATTATCATAACCAAACACGAACTTGCAAATATTTTTCTGGGGATTGGCATAATTACGAAAAGACACTAATGCTTCAGATTTTGTCCTTGTGGCAGGATTCCAAAAAGAGAATGTGTGCTCGTGATATTCAGCAGTGAAAGAACAACCTTGCATGCAAACCAACCCATTACATGAACCAAGAATGTCACCGGCGTCCTTGTAATTGAATTGGTGGTAAGGATCGGTAAAGGTGATATAATTTGAAGTACTCTCCATCACACGAGAGATGGGTGCAGCAATACAATCACCAGAACCTTCAAACTTGTTTGATAGAAAAGCAAGGTGTGTCATTCCTATAGATTGTTTCTTAAAGTGCATTTTGACGAAGACGGGATCAGAGATTAGGGTTTTCCAAGACTTGGAGACACACTTCATCTGCATAAGAGATTGTACATCAAGGAACGTTAGGATTTCAACAATGAGTTCGTCATGGAGAACGGTGGGGTTGTTGAAGTTGAAAGTGAAAAGCCTTCGAATCTTTTGTGGAAGAAACCCTATAAGGGTATTCATGGAGAACGGTGCGGTTTTGGCCAAATATCTCAAGAAAGAAACGCTTACAATATGCCTATATATACACGCTAATTGTATCCATTGTTTTATTTTTTATTTTTATTTTTTAATAAAAGTTTAGGTGTGTTGGGTTTTGACGGAACACTAGAGTTAAGATAGACTTCGATATTCAACAAACGTTTAGTGAGGTACTTATAAATTACTATCAAAGAAGTGGTGATTTGCAATTACCTCGTTGAACTCATAATCTTACGACTAACTCAACTCTTTATCAATTAAGTCAATCTTCATTGACTTCTTTTATTTTATTTTTTGCTTTAAGAAAAGTAGATGTTTATATTAAACAATTTCTACAATACAATTTAAAATTTGACATGCACCGATACAATAGATCTTTAAATTAATAGTTAAATAAGTTTTTGTCTCTTGAAAAAAAAGTTTTCTATCATTTAAAATTATAATAATTAAATATTATTTACCAAAAGTTTCAATGAAATATAATTTATTTTTTCATTTTTACTACTCATAATAATGAATATTGATAATTTTTTACCATAAAAAATAGTATGATTTAAAAAAAAAACGAAATGATATTTTCTCTTATGAACTAATATTTCTAAAATATAAAAGTCGATAAATAAATTTTTATTTTATAAAAATGACCATTAACTTATTGATTTAGGAAAAAAGAATATACCGATACACCTCAATTTATAAATGGACATTAGAAACTCTCCGGATTGAATTAGGCTTTGAAAGTATTTTCACCTTGCACTGACACACACTTCCCACAAGTGATTTTATATTTTTTTTTTTTTTTTTTTTACTTTTATATACTTATAATCAGCTTGCTAGTGTCAAACAGTTAGTTTTCAACTTTTAAATGTTCACTTTAACTTTATTTTGTTCATATCATTCAACCTATGCACAACATATACCTAAATTGATAAGTCTTGACCAATCAATCTTGTGGCTGAGAAAAGCTAGAAGAATAGCTAGCTCTTAAATTAAAGAGTCTTCACATGACACTAATAAGATTGCAGAAAAGTAAGAGTACTAATGTTGATTTTTAGTTTGTTATATATTATCATATAATATGGTATTTGATGAAATATAAATGTATAATTATCCCCTAAAAAAATGTGTAGTTATATACCGGTAAAACCAAATCAACCAATGGAATTCAAACCACACATCCAATGTATAAAAAAATGGAATTCATGTATAAAAAATTGGATCATAGAAAGTTTTTACCTCAAAAACCCAAATTGATCAACCTTGAAAAAATCTTCACAAATTCTCATGACGAACAGCCTTCCATATCATATTTGTGAGAACTATATTATACGTGTGAAGTAAACACGAGTGATATACTTGAGGGGCCACTATCAATAGACCATCCTTTGAACTCAAGACCTTGCATAAATTCCACTCGCATCAACTTTAGTTAGGGACAACGCAAAATTGTGCAAACTATCAACTTGAGTACAAAATAAATCAGAACTCGAGACCTTGCATAAATTCTATTCGCACCGACTTTAGTTTGGCACAACGCAAAATAGTGCAAACTATCAACTTGTGTACAAAACGAATCAGAAAGCAATGTAAATGTGTCCAAATCAAAATAAAAATTGATTCCAATAAACATTTATAGTAAAGTAGGAAACAACCTATCAATGTACCAACACATGTAATGTAAAATACGTTAAACATCATATAGTAGGATAAATAGCCTGCTTCATTGCTTGATCTAAACAAGGTAGCATTAACAATTGATGAGGACCTCTTTTTATGAGCATGATCAGAGTGCCATTTCTTATTAGGATGAGCAGATGAAAAACTGTTTCTTCAGCTTATGGTGATCCTGCTTGGTCCAAAGGTAACAAAATTGATTAAAAGGCTAAAAAAACCATGTTCATTAACTACAGGTAGTATTTTAAACAGTTATTATTTATAATATGACTCTCTTTTTCTATCATTAGGAATTATCAAGTTCTCTCTCTTTTTTACATTGGAAACTAAGGTTTTTTTGTTTTAATCAGCAATATTTTATTAAAAACCCGATCCTTGCACAAGATGAACAGAGACCTTTTTTTTTTTTTGAATCAGCAAAATATTATTAGGCTCAGTTAGCACAAGACGCGCAAAACCGGCAAAGGGGGAAAAAGAGTACAAATAGGCACCTATAAAAACGATAGGCACCTCACCACCATAAACAACACTCAATAAAAAAAAACCTAGGTTGCAAACACCAAGAGCAGCACCTAAACACAACACCCAGTACAGACTCCACATAACAGGCGCTCCACCAACAAAAGCAAAACCAGAAAAACACTTGCTGCAGCACCATGACAGGAACAGCAACTGCCTAAACCAGTAACAGCAGGCAGCACCACAACAGGCCGAGAAAAACCAACACAGCTCGCTAAAAATGAAGCAAGACTGAGCCACTACAGAGAACAGAAAAATTCCACAGCAAAACACCCCTCAGCAGGACGCAGCAGACCCGGCACACCAAACAAAAAACACACCAAAAAACTTCCAACACCACGCTCAAGCTTGGAGACAAAAGTGAGGGTGCCAACACCACTCGTAAAACAAACAAGTGGCAATGTTCAACCTACTCAAACTCCATTGCCACGAGAGAACCTTAACTTGATCCACCATCTCATGCACCTCCATAATCTTATTCTTAAAAAGAATATTATTTCTAGAATTCCAAACCACCCAAACCACCGTATGCCAAATTAACCAAGCTCCACGTCCAAGTCTCTTCAATCTAAACTCCCTAGACCAACAAATGACAGGAATAAAGAGATTAGGCGGCGTTAAAAAATTAAAAAACCAAACCATCTCATAACCTCCCTCCATACCTTGGCTATCACCTCACAATGGATGAATAAATGCACCGCCGTTTCATCCTCACCACCACAAAACACACAACGCTTAGACTCTTCACCCCCCAAAAACCGTCTCTTGTGAAGATTCACATTTGTTGGGATTCTATCCAAGAACAAAGTCCACGAAAAAACCAACACCTTAGCCGGTGCCTTACTTTTCCAAAGCACCCGATACACCACCTCCTCATCCAAAGTCAACACCTCGTCTAAAAGCCACCTATCTTGTAACAATAATTAACAAGACTTGACGGTAAAAACCCATCCCTCTTCCGGCTTCCAAGACCACGAATCAACTCCCTCCCCTACCACCACCCTTTCCAACCTTGTCAAAAGAGCATTCACAAGCTCCCTTTCCCACACAAACGAAGCCCCCATCTCTCTCCAACCGCATTCCTTTCCCACACCTCCCCCACCTTCACATCTTGACAATTTGCTAAGGTGAAAAGGCGCGGAAAAGACTCCATAAAAGGCACACTAGTAATCCACGCATCCTTCCAAAAGTAAGTTTCCAAGCCATTACCCACCTTCCGAATCAACTCCCTATTAAACCACCGGTTCCCTCCGACCTCCTCCAACTCCATTAAATCTCTCCATCACCGAGAAGCAAACCACGGCCAAGTCTCCCCCACCACTCTACTTTTATAACTCACCCTTGGCCCATATTTATCTTCTAACACCTCCTTCCACAACGACCGTTCACCATCAAGAAGCCGCCATCTCCATTTAGCTAAAAGGCTAACATTAGCCAATTTGAGATCTCTCACCCCTAGCCCCCCTTTAGTTCTTGGTTGGCACACTTTCCTCCACCTCACACAACAAATCTGATTGCTACCACCCACTCCGCCCCAAAGAATCTTTCGTTGAATAGCCACCAGTTTTTTAATGACCTTGATCGGCATCTTCAAAAACGAGAGATAGAAAATGGGGACCGAAATAAGGAGAACAATTCGGCCACCTAAACCAATATATTTATTCCCCCAAGCATTAAGCCTCTCCAACACCGGTTCCCAAGTCGACAATTTTCTCGCATTTGCTCCCACCGGTAACCCCAAATACATGAAAGGAAGTGTAGCTTCACTGCAATTGAGAAAACTTAACTCCATCCCCATAAACTCCGACAGGACATTCACACCTATAAGGAAACTTTTTTGGAAATTCACCTTTAAACCGGACACCATTTCAAACCCCCTTAACAACGCCTTAAGAGTCCACAAATTCTCAATAGTCGCTTCCCCCACACATAAAGTATATAGATGGAACACCCGAAAACAAAACACCAACAAAGACACCCTGCGATAACACCCATAAGAACAACACCCACCAAAATAAACATCCCCACATTGGAAACTAAGTTGATGTTAGAGTCGGAGATTTCCCACATTCACACATTCGGGACATCAATGATAGACAAATCTAAATTTTAAAACCAAAATTAAAAGACGTATCATAAAACTCGATCATGACCTCCCTATAATTCCAAACCCTATGTTGAAACAAAGGATCCAACAATTCTCCTAGTCATATGTCTCTTGGAAGAGCACCCTGCATAAAGCTTTTATACCCTCTCAAACCACTAGTCTTCATTATTAGCTTTCTTTGATGTAGGCTTATTATCTATAATCTCTATAAGTTACAAGCATTTATGTGTATGTGTATAGGAATTGAATTGGTTCCGTTATATTGCAAAGGCTGCTATACTATTGAACTATTAATTATGGCATGAGCTTAGAAATTTATACCAATGTACCATAGACATAAAAGCTCAAAATTAGAATTGTAAATAAAATCGAAGAAATTCATAGCTAATAATCAAAGTTTGTTACCAATATTTAAACTCAATACAAAACAAATAAACTTGAGGGCAAAATGATTATCAAATAAAACCATGATTTGAAAATAATCACACAATATATTGTACATCATACATAAACTAACTCAAATACAAACAAGTAAATCATCCAAGAGAAACTTACCTTCAAAAAATGGATACCAAGCTTTCAACATATCCATTGGCACTGAACCACAAAATTTTATTGGTACTTTTAATTCTCTTTACTCTATTATCTCTCCAATTATAGAGAAATGCTTGGTCTGGTAGAGTGATTGTAAATATCAATGCATCACCATTGTTAGAAAAACACAATAGATTGATTGTAAATATCAATATATCACCATTGTTAGAAAAACACAATGGAATCAATTGAGGAGGATAATAGGTTGGACCATTATGAAACCCATGAATTTTAATATCTTTTGGAAGATTCACATAACTAATTTTAAGGAATTCAGTCCAAGATTCTTCAACTCCAAATTCCTTCATTTGCCAAAGAACAAAGTGGGTTTTCTTGAAATCATGTGAAAAACAAAGGCAATCCATCAACACAGAAAGAGTTGGAACATCATGTAGCTCTTCATCACAACATCGAGGGAGCAACAACTGTGTATATCTCTCTGTCCCCAAATGAAATGAGATCATCACAAGTTGTTCAACTGTAAGATTCTTCAAATGGCAATTATATCGGTGACGAACACACCAACTAATACTACTATTCAAATAAACACCGTCTCTCACATACTTACCAAAAGGATGACACACCACTACCACAGGCAAACAATCAATTTCTCTCCAATCATTATCACCCAAAGTAAAAATTCTTACGGCGGTTGTAATAAGCTCACCATCCCTTTTCATACATAACAACACAATCTTGTAAGTGTCTGTTGAATTATCATAACCAAACGCGAACTTACAAATATTTTTCTTGGGATTGGGATAGTTGCGAAAAGACACCAATGTTTCAGATTTTGTCCTTGTGGCAGGATTCCAAAAAGAGAAAGAGTGTTCGTGATACTCAGCTGTGAAAGAAGAATCTTGCATGCAGACCAATCCATTGCATGAACCAACAACCCTACCAACGTCCTTGTAAAAGAATTGGTGGTAAGGATCGGTATGGGTGATAGAATGCGAGTTACTCTCCAGCAAACGAGAGATGGGCACTGCCCTACATTCTCCCAAACCTTCAGATATATTTGAGAGAAATGCGAGGTGACTCGTTGGTGTAGATTGCTTCTTAAGGTGCATTTTGGCAAAGTAGGGATCGGATATTAGGGTTTTCCATGACTTGCAAACACACTTCATCAACATTAGAGATTTTACGTCGAGGAGCGTTAGGACTTCGACGATAAGGTCGTCATGGAGAATTACCAGAGGAGGGATATTCATGAGAACAGTAGAGTTGTTGAAGTTGTACGTGAAAACCCTTCGAACTTTTTGTGGAAGAAACCCTAGAAGGATACTCGTGGAAAAACCCTAGAGGGAGAACGGATGCGGTTTTTTTTTTTTTGAGAGAAAAACGATGCGGTTGTTGAAAAACGACGCGGATATTCGTGGAAGTATATACGCCAATGTATTATTTTGATTTTTTTAATAAAATTTTAAAAAAGTTGTGGTTTAAAATTTAAATACCCGAGTCAATCTTCATTAATCTGTTTAATTTAATTTTCGCCTTAAAAAAGGTTGTGGTTTAAAATATTTAATTTTTACGGTACAATTGAAAATTCGACATTTACTATGCAATCGATCTTTCAATTACTAGTTAAATGAGTTTTTATCTTTTGAAGAAAAAAAAATTGTTTCCTATCATTTTAAACTATACTAACTAAATATCATTTACTAAAAGTGGCAGTGAAATAAAATTTATTTTTTCAGATTATTTATTTATTTTTGAAATATTTTTTTCAGAATTTTTATTAGTTCATAATTATGAATATTGAATATTATTACCATAAAATAGTGAAAAAACGTCTTTTATTTTTTAAAAAATCAAAATAATGTTTTTTCTTATGAAATAACATTTTCTAAAATATTCCCTCAAAAAAATTATTTTCTAAAATATAAAAGTCGATAAATAACTTTTTATTTCTTAAAAGTGATCATATTTTCATAACATATCTTGTATGCTTTTTAACAAACATGGAAATGATGTATATTTTTGAAATAATATTTTCTAAAATATAACAGATGACGAATAAATTTTATTTTATAAAAGTGATCATTGGTATCTTTAAGGGAAAAACTCATACAAGTTTATGAGAGTTGGGCTTCTGGTCTAACTCAGATCAAACCTCAAGATTAAAGAGCGCTTACAAATGTACATATATTAGTCACCTATACATAGGTTCTCATGTCGATAATGGGAGTTGAACCCACAACCTTGCAGGCAATGGCGGATCTAGATATATTTTGGGTCGGGGATAGAAAACAATGAATATATTTTGACTATGGAAAAATATTATGAATTTGTAAAAAATATATAACTAAATGTCAAAAAAAGAAACTCAAAATGCATAAAAAATTATATAAAATACATCTTCTATTACTTTTCATATTATAAAAATGTTCAATGATTTATGAAAACTGAAAACATTAAACTTGTGGTGAGTAGATAAAATGATTGTGTTCCCGTGAACTTAACTCATTTAGTGAGAATATTGCAAGATGCAGGAGTCGGATTTCAAACCGTTTTTTAAATGTTTATCAATTTTAATCTGCTACAGAGAGAAAATTTAATTTTAGTAAATTTAATTATATTGTTGTCTAACTAGCTTCTATATGGCATCAATGTTCTTGTCTTTTTGCTTTTATAGATAAAAATAATAGAAATTGTAAATAAAAAATATTTTAAAATAAAGTTATTTGATTAGTAATGAAGGAAAAATGATAAAAATAAGTTTAATCGAAAGGTATAATTGAAAAGAAAATATGTTATACTAAAAATTAGTATTTTTTATATAATGGTGTTAGATATTTGAAAATTTTGATTATTGGATTAAATAAAGAATGATTAAATTATAAATAAAATTGGAGAGCAATAAGTCACACGAAAAGTTTGTATTCTCTTTATATTTAACTAGCGAAAAGACGGGCACGTCTTTCTGCTCTTTTTACTGCGCTAAAATTTGGAACTATATTTTTTTTATGAAATTTTGATTTTGATTAAAAATAAAAATATAAATGTTTGTTGCTTTCTAGTTATAACAAATCAAATTAAACATGATTATCTATTTCAATAACACCAATAAAAATCTTTATTATAGAAAAAGTTGTATAAGGGTATAATTGGGATAATAAAAAATTGTATAAATATACTCATTTAGTTTGATACACTTTTTAAATGATAAAGAAAAAAACAAACATATATA
>Ga0315914_1001058_pt1 | contig 39492 bp, 10 predicted proteins | sample MpolenodulesMG_FD_203920 | JGI IMG/M metagenome (GOLD analysis project Ga0315914, IMG submission 203920) | Medicago polymorpha root nodule microbial communities from Los Angeles, California, United States - elongated nodules | ecosystem: Host-associated > Plants > Roots > Nodule | place: USA...
TGAAATTTACTCACAAAAACAAAATTTACAATATATTTACAAAACTGCCACCTTATTTATATTTCACACATTTTTTTAATAAAATAGGTATAATACACATAATTCTTATGTCAATTTTGCACTAGTGTGCACACGATAAAAGTGGAAGACAAATTTTGGGAGATATATATTTCATTCAAGAATAAGTACAAGATTGTAGAAGAAACACACATCCATTGAATTTCATAAGTTGTTTCCCACAAGAAGTAGTTGCACAACCAAAAATATTGAACCCCGACTATATTGATTTGTCTCTTCAGACTTTGACAATAGAGACAACTAACGGTTGCTACTTTTTCTTTTTTTTTTAGCAAAAGCAAGATTAATTCATATCATCCAAAATTAAAGAGTACAAAGTAGTTGTTACATGATAGAAAGTATGGGGGCTAGGATGTGATAAGGAAGCTCTAGCAATACTATGAGCAACTTTATTAGCTTGCCTCCGAATAAACGACACTACAAAGTTGGGATTGCTATTCAAGAAACTTCTACATTGAACAATAAGATCACCAAGCTCATTATGAGGTGAACTAACGGTTGCTACTTATTATCCAAAAGGTTTGGAAAGAAAAAGCAATGAGCAATGATCAAACTTTTGTTAATTCTAAATTTTTATATTTAAGAGGGATGACGGAACCCGACTGGATTCAAGTAATTTTTTTTTTTTTTTTACAAATAGACTCGGATCATGGTCTTTATGGCATCGGACATTCAACACTGATTTTGCAACATCCTAAAATATAAAAATAAATATTTAATAATTATAATGTAACTAAGAAATTAAAAAATAATTACATAATATAAATATTAATAAAAGCAAAATAAAATGAAATATCAATATAAAATAAATATAACATCACTAAGAAAAAAATTACATAATATAATTCATAGCATAAGCAAAATAAAATAAATATACGCCTTAAAAAATTACATAATATAGGAAAAAGACCGGTAAATGGGTGATTGGCAATATCAAGGATCCCCACACCTTCACATATTTCATCTAGTCACACGATCATCGCAAGCTTGATTCTAACGTCATATGCAAGATCATTAAGTCACTTCTGCATATTGACATGTTGGTCGAAGTGAATGTTGTAATTGCCCACATTCGAGAAAAATTCAATTACACTACATACAAATAGGCAAGGATATATAAAAAAAAAAAAAAACAAAGATTGAAGCTGTCTATGAGAACTCGAAGAAATCATATTATGATCTTCACGGTGGTTGATGGTCATGCAACTAGATCTTCCAAAAAAACATCGTGGAAATGGAGACGTTTCAATCACAAGTTGATGGAAATCCGGTAGATGGATACATTATCTTTCATCGCCTCTTATGAGATTTTGGTCCATGCATCCATGATTTTAAATTCTGCAAACTAGTTGTCCAAGTTGACGGAACCTAGTTATACGAGAAGAACATAGGCACACTATTGTCGATTGTTGTGCATGATGAGATCAACAATATATTTTCCTTCGCTTTTACACTGGTGGAAGGTGAAACAAAGGAGGAACATGGGTTCTTTTAGAAAAATCTGAGAAGGCACATCACACCATAAGAGAGGATTTGTGTGATTTCTGATAGACATAAATCAATCAAAAGTGCACACAATGATCCACATAATGTCTGACACAATCCTCCGACATCCCATGTGTATTGTGTCTGACACATTTTACAGAATTTTATGAGAGCGATCAAGGATGGAAAGCTTCATAAAAAAGTTGCCAGTATGACGAAGGTCGACGATAATTCCCAATAGGCTTTAAATTGGGTCGACAATTTACCCAAAGAAAAATGGAAACAAGTGTATGACGAAGGTCGACGATGGGGACACAAGCGTGTGACGGGCTATGTAAAAAAAGTGAGTTGGCTACTTTTTCAACTCAAATAACGTCTTTCTTAGAGTTATATACATTTGAAATGGTTTCTTTATATGCTCGAATTTAACTTTGGTGCATAGTGGAGAAGACATGATAGAAATTTGTAAGAAGAACGATGAAAAAATTGTGATTTCTCCTAAGTAATCTATTTATATAGGATTATCAATTTTATTTTAAATTTTTAATTATTTTTACCCCAATGAAAAAATAATAATGGGCTAACCGCACTGTTTAAAATGGATGGTCAACCTTATATAGCTCGCTAATCCAAACAACGAAGATGGTTCAGGAAGCCCAGAGGAAGGCATTCCAGCAATTTTTTTTAAGTGTACTTTCTTTGTTGGGTATTTGTATTGGTTGCATTATTGCTAAAACAAATATCCTTGTTTGTGTAAGTTGGAACCAATGTTCTAACATGTGGTTAGGCATCTCTGTAAGATGTTGGATACATTTTTCCAACATCCTGGCACAGTTCAGTGTGCCTGGGTTCATGCCTGTTTTGTACGCGCACCCTTTATTGTTTAAGGAAACAATATTTCCTTATCTTATTGACCAAGCAACGCGCATATCTTTACAAAATCAGTTGTGGAATATTTCTAGAGTGTTATTTATATTTTAGGAGATATTTTTTATTGGTTGGAACGATCCTAAAGATGTTCCGACATTTTAGGACTTTCCATATTTGTTTCTGATTTCTGTTTTGCAGATTAGTTGAACCGATCTGCTTTGTTCTGAAGCCCAACTAAGTATTTGGCCCAAGCTGCTTCAGTATATAAACAAGACTTCAAGACCTAATTGATTATTCAAGTCGTCATTCTAAAAAGTTTAGTTTTTAGGGTTTTGAGTCGTTGTGTGTTCTACTCTTGTATCGTGTTGATGCAAGTTTAGTTCTGTTTTGTTGTGAGCCTTTCTTGTATCATCTTGATACATGATAAGGACTATTTGTTGAGTTGTAAACTCTTTGTGCTACACCAAAGCTTTTAAGCAAGGTCGTAGTTGTTTTGTTTGAAGGTAACTTCAAAGCATTCATTATATTCACATTAAAAGCCTCCATCAACATATTGTAAGCATATCGTACATACAATAAGGTTGAACTTTGGGGAATGGCCCTCCTAAAGCCAAAGAATCCTATTTCAGAATCGAATGAGCATTTGAGATTACAACTATCTGAATAATGGAAGTATAGCTAGTGCCTAGTGGTGGCAATGGTGGTTAGCTTATCAACAAATTACTAGAAACACTTGAAAAGTTCTTTTGATATGCGCACCATTCTCAATTTGGTAAAAGAATGATGGATAGGGGTAGTGGGGGCATCAAAATAACAGTAATGAAAATGATTGGACTTTTTCATTTTTCATATTTTGGCCTCAACATTTTCATTTCATTGGTTTAAAGAGGGCCTTTTATGTATGATTGTGGCCACTACTTTAGTCCCCAAGAGTAAGACCAATAATGAAGTAGCAAAATGAAAAGAAAAAGGAATGCTTCAAATTGGAGTATTTGAAAAAGATTCTTTTGACACACAAGCATATGAGCATTTGTTTCCTCTAAAGCTAGTCTTTGTTGTTTCTATTTGTCATTGTCGCTTTCAATCTTCAAAGTTTTTTGCATTTCTTTAATGCACAAGTTGGCAACTTGTATCAAACACAATGCCCCAATTGGCTGATCAGTGATCACAAATGGGGCCATGTTGCAATCTTCAACCTTTCTTATCGTGAGGGTTAGTACTCTTCACGTGCTATGTTTTTTGGAAGAAAGAATTTTAGTAAAGGGTAACCAGCACTGCATATGTAGGGTTCAGGAAGGGATTCCACCATCTAATGTATTGTACGCAGTCTCATTTTATTTTTTACACAAGACGTTATTTTCAGGACTTGAATTTGTGACCTTTAGTGAAAATGAAATAATATTTTGATAAATATTTTAAGGACACATGCTAAATAACTTATATATCAAGTACTATTGTACCTCTTTTGAATTGTTAAAACACGTATTTGCAAAATCCATATTAACATATGCTACAATTTCACAATAAAGTAATCAACCTGTTGTTTAAAATCCTTACAGATTTTTTTGATTGAAATTATAGACAACAATCTTAGTCTATACGTACATTCATCCACTAATTTGAATAACAACCAATTCACATCAACCTTAGCCTAGTAATCTTCGATACATATTCCATAATATATGAATACATTACTTTCTTCTTTTTCCTTCAAATTACTCATGAAAATTACTTTTTTTTTTCCATCTTTTCTTTCTATCTATTTATGTTAAGAAAGGAATTTGAACTCCGATGAAGAGGAAAAACAAAAATAAAAATCAACGAGGAATGGGGTGGAAATAGCTTTAAGTGTGGATTATAAATTTATGAGTAACCAAAAGCAATGCAATTAGTCCCTTCCATATAATTGTCTCTGTCAGGGTATATCTTCCTTAGCAAAAATCCGTCCTCATACGTTCCAATCCAAAAATTCAAGAACGTTCAATAAGCATGGAGACGTTGACATTAACAGTATCCCTAAACAGTGACAATCTAAAGGTACATCAACAATAGTGGTATATTTATATTATAGGGTCTTGTTAACAAGTGTCTCCAATGCACATTCTAAATTAAACAATTTTTCTTTAAGAATATCAAAGTTTTCAATTTTCATTGCATTGTATTGCACAAACTTTCATAAACAATTGCCATTTAAAGTCCTTAATTAGTGACTCGAGAATACCCGTTAACATTTCTCTATATATAATCTTGAAAAACCCTCTATTGCCAGCTCTTTTGATACTGAAAAATCCATGCATAGATTAAGGGGGGAAATGAGGCCCACATAAATATATATGCACTTGCAAAAATAAACGAGGCATCAATATACCATCATGGCATGTGACCAGACCTTGTAGATAAATAAACCATGGTGTCATAAAGTAATATAATTGTGGGGGGAAGAATTGGAATTTTGTATATGCTTTAATTGGAAATATGGGCATTTTTAACTAGATGCCTCAAATGGAAGGAAAACTATACCAAAACTAATTGGTAGAAATTGAGGTGGAACACGGTTCCCTTCTCAAATTTTAAGAAATTCCCTTATCCACACTGTGTCAGGGTAAGTGCTCCATACATATATCTATGAATATGATAAGTATGATTTTTCACATGCACCAAAGTTATCTGACACAACTTTATTCTCAATTTTTCTCACCACCTACCTACCCTTTTATAGATTTGGATAGAGTGCTGTCGCAATTTCATGCATTGTGCAGTTAGTACATTAGTGATTAGTGTTGGTTTCATTAACATTGGGAGCATAAAACAAGTAATTTTTTAAATCTAGAATATCATGTTTGATCTAACGACCATCTTAACTTAACGACATGAATGAAATGATATGATTTTGCATGTGTTTGGTTGTGCAGTGAGTAAAATTGATTTTGATAGAATTGATCATTTAGAATTGATTTTGGTTAAAATTGATTCTGACTAAAAATGATGTGTGTTTGGATAGATTTATATAAAAGTGAGTTGAACTATAAATTTATGTATGAAAATCAATTATATAATCAAAAACTATAAATCATAATTTCAATTAGAATCAATTTCGAAAGTAGAATCAATTCTATCCGAGAGAAACCAAATATGTCAAAATCAATTTTACACATTTGGAATCAATTCTAAACCCTTTAGAAGTGGAAAAAAACATGCACCTACAAACCTTTCTTTTAATAGCTGGTGGCGTGTTTGGTTCTACATCTATCCATCGACGCATCCAACTTGCTTTCTACCATGAAAATGTTATATGCATTACAAATCTTTGTTTGGTTCCACGTCTATCCTTCGGTGCATTCAACTTGCTTTCTACCATGAAAATGTAGAAGTTATAAAATGTAGCTTTAAAATAACACACGTTTGGCTAAATTCCTATGCGGAAACAAACACTTGCTTAATAGTTTATACTTTTTGTTTTATCTAATAGTTTTCAGAATCCGACCCAATTAACATTTCAATTTCCAAAATACAGGGGATCCAACTTCATCAGTATTTTGTTTTACTAGAAGATGTTTCATAGATTTGACAATGGGTGAAGGTGAAAGAAAATTTAAAGACGTTTATTTGATATATAAAACCAATTTGAATATATAACTTAATTTTTGCTTGAGTGGTTTACTTAACTGAACAGTTTTCCTAACACTATTTTCAAAAGATTATATCAGCACAGCACGCATTGCTTAATATTAACTGGACTAAAGATTTCCACCATACGTCCTTGAGTTTTCATACAAATATCTAACATAAGTCGTATACCTACTACCACCTAGCTTTACACTATCCTAGAGTTGTGATAGGATGTTGATGGATAAAAGATTATGTCCAAATTCAACATATAAAGGAAAAAAGAGAGAAAAAAACTGATTCTAAAATGAATACTGTGGAAGGAAAGAGACGATCATTTGAATGGTCGTGCACTATACTTTAGGCTTAAGCTCATCTAAACTAAAATCGTAAATATAAATATCTAATTAAGGCTAGTTTTTCTACACACTAATACTATACAATAATTTTTCTTTTATTACAAAAAATTTAGTTAAGTGAGATTTGGAGGGTCATCATGGTTAAAACAAACATTAAAATTTAACGAATCTTAATAAAAATAAACAGATTATTTATCAAAAGTGAAGTTGAACTCATAACTTTGCAAGTAAGTTAAATCTAATGATGACAATTACTTACAAGATATTCATACAAACTAAAATTGTAAAAATATAAATATCTTGTAAGTAATTAAGGCAAAGTTTATTGCGAAGTAATACTTAAAATTGTCGGAACTCTAATGTTTGCTGACCGTTAATACTTCTTTAAAATATACAATTTTTTTTTAAGGAAAAAATATACGATCTTTATTGTCATTACAAATGATATGTTGATCTAATCAACATCAATCAAGTCGGTGTGTCTTAGTCGTGAGGACAATAAAAATAGAGAAAAAATCTTATACTTTTGTTATTAGAAAGTAAAAAAAAGTATACCACCATTAAAATTTCTAACAAATTTTAATGGATAAGATCATTTATGTATGAGCCGATAACTTATCGCTATAGTATAAAAATGGCAAACACATCCACAAGTATTTCTTTTCATCAAATTTGTTTTTAGATAGTGAACTTAATACGTTAGAATGTGATTGAATTTTCCATAGTGAAAGAGCCTCACATACGACCAAAATTGCTACTGTTGGCTCAATTTTTAAGTATTGGTCAACATTGAATTACCTATCAAATCAAATGGTTCACAATTGTGCCCATTCGTATGATTAGTTCTTTCAACCCAACAACAAAGAAAGTTGCATTGAAAATTACTTGATCCTTCCAGAATTTTTTAACAGTATCTTTCCCGAAGAAGGGAGCATATTCCTTAAATAGGACTGCATGTACTTTTTTTTTTTAACCCTTTGATATCTGATAAATCGGTTACGGTAATCCAACCTTAACTTAAAGATAAACAACATCCAACCAAAAAGGAAAATCTTAGATATAATTCCTTAAGTGTGTTTCGTATGGTTCTTAACTAAATTCACCATGATTTCTTTAAATCCATAATTCTCTCAAAGTTTGTTATCACCAAAAAGGTTATATTTTTAGTTAAGAATCATATGAAAAGCACGTAAGAAATTGTACCTAAGTTTTATCCTAAAATTGTTTGTACAAAATTGAATTAGTATACTCTAAAACGTTTATTTAGATAAACTCGTTAATCATTTCAGTTCAATCGATTCCATAATATTGCATGCATTTATACTAGTTGCCAAAATAATAGAAATAGTAAAAAAATACCACTAGCCGGAATAAAATCGAGGCTAAAAGCAAATGATATTCACAATGATCAAATCACATCAACAAGTCAACATTTTCTGTACAACTTGCATTGACTTAAATGCCCTTACACATTGCAATTCACAACTTTCAAACTCGAAGTGCATTCATTCATTCATCCACTTGAACATGTTGCATTATAAAAGTGGAAAATCAAATTCATCGTAAAAGAAACGAAAAGAAAAAAAGTCTCACACAAAATAAAAGAACGTGATCTTCAATTTTTTGATGTATTCGGGCAGAAACAATGTAGCACGGCACTTTTGATCGAAGGCGCGTAAGATGATCCCGACATTTCAGATGAAAATACTTTCAACTTGCAGAAGACATTAATTAATCAAGTTTCATTTTTTTGGTATTGAATAAAATTTGCGGTTCAATGGACCCTACTAATGTGACTTACCGTCACCGTCACGGTTCTTTCCTTCGGTAACAGACGCAAGCTTCTGAAGATTAAGCTTTACAACGGTATCAGCAAAAAGACGCGTATCCTCTTCAGTATTACCTTCAGGAACATCAACGACATAAGATTCCAAAACAACGGTCCAGATCTCACCACCGTTATCACCGTCACCAAAACCGTGAACGGAAGTAACGGAACGGTAATTCTTCAAACGGTGTTCACCTCCGATGATACTGAAACCAGTAACACGACGTTCGTCGTCAAGAAGATCGAGTCTCTCGGTGCTAGTCGCCGCCGGGAGACCGGAGATGACATTGACGTCGCGAGTGCAACCGACTTTCATTTGAAAACCTTCTTTGAGAGAGCAGCTTTTGATGAAGTGTTTGTAGATTTGCGGTTTGTCGAAGCTACGGACGACGGACCAGACGGTTTGCGGCGGCGCGTGGATGCGTTGAGCGAGTAGCGTGGAGCATTGGTTGGGGCCTATGAGGTAGGTGTGGTGTGAGTTGATGAAAGGGATGAGGGAATCGAATTCGTGTTGACGAAGGCCGGAGGGGAGTGTTAGGTGGTGTTGTGTACGGTGGTTTTCGTCGGAATCTTGATCGGAGGTGGAGGACTCTGCTTTCTCCATAGTGAGGAGAGAGAAAGCGAGAGTGTGTGAATGGAGAGAGAGTGGTGGAAATCAGTTGCGAATCGAGAATTTGAGGAAGAAAAAAGGGTAATATTGGAAAATCAGGTTTGAAATTCTGTTTTTCCTTCTGTTAGCTTAGCTATATATAGAAATTCGGAATACCCAAAGTAATACAGTGTATTGTTATATTTTGGATTTTTCCGAATAAATTGTTATATTTTGAATTAAAGTTTTTTTTTTTGAGGGATTTTAAAGTTTTTTTTTAAGGAGTATTTTGAATTAAAGTTATATATATATAATCTTTGTCAAAAAAAATTATTCTATACCAACATATAAAGAAGGTAAATACTTTTTTATTGGGTTTTTCTTCAATTTTTGCCTTTTATTTTAGTATTATTAAATCTCATTAGAATAGCCAAAATCCACAACAATAAAAATAATAATGAACACTATAAAAAAAATTATTTCGACTATATATATAAAAAAAACACTGTGTTTTGGTTCATTAGTTTTTCTTTTAGTTTTACTGATCATTTAACTATTTTTTGTTATTTTATCTTTCATTGCCAATAAAAGTAGCATATTTGTTCTTGTCTTGATGTTTGTATAGATGGTAAATCTGTAAATGTAAAATTAAACTCTAAATAATATTTGCGACATACTAAAAACTATTAAAATAACGAATTAAGGGTCAAAATCTAGAGTAATTTTTGTTCGGACAAATGACCAAGAATGCACATTTAGTCATATATTCAACCACAATTTGATAGGACATAAATATTTAAAGTAAAAATGAGAGGAAAAAATTTCAATCAAAAACGACGAAAACGTTTTCTCTCTGCAAATTGAAAACTTGTTCCATCTGCATCTTCAAATTGGTAACATAATAAAGACGCACACGAGAACATAGCTATATGGTGACGACTTTGTCAATCGTCGACAAAGACTGTTAGCGAGGAAGTTGTTTTTTTAACTCTCCACCGAGGCCAATTCAGAGCAAGCTCATTGCAACAGCGACCTTGCTTGACGCTAATAGGGATCTGATTTGTGTCTTCGATGGTGAGTTTGGTCGGATCTAACTTTGTCCATTTTTGATTTGTGTCAATATCAATTTTGTTCATATTTGTGTTTGCTCACGACAAAAGTGGAAAAATTACTCATAAAAAATGGATGACACTTGACGGGAAAAAGAGATTGAAGAGAAAAAGGAAGACAAAGTTGTGAACATGAAAAAGTCTGAGATGCATGTTGTAAGAAAGTGAGAATATTTTTTTTTTTATTTGTCAAGTTGTGGTTGGATGGGGCCAAATGTGAATTCTTGGTCACCTGTCCATGCAAGAGTTACTTCAATATCATTTTTTTAAAAAATAAAAATAAAAAATAAAAATTTGTATTGGATTAGGCCTCACCCACATCGCCCACTCAACACATGACGTTCCAACAACCCATAATCCTCATCTCTCATAAAAGGATATGAGACTTCTTGTGCGTTTTCCCTCACAGGAGCGTATCGTGTCTAATCTCGTTCGTTTGCATAATCTTTAACGACCTCCTGCATGTCTTATCGAGTTTCATGGAGTTAGTTACAATCGTGCACCACTATATAATTCTTGCTCCACACCACAACAAGGTATGATCACATTTTCACAACCTTTTGCACACTTTCCTTCCTCATTCCTCACATTTACTTGAGTGTTAGAGTGCTAACCTGTTTTGCAGGTTCCTTTCTGCTAACCAGAGAACTACTTCCCCTGCACTGAAGAACTACTTCCACTGCATAAGAGGTCACCTCTCACGAATACTTTCACTAATTACTCGTCGTTTTGGTCAACTCAATATTAAAAATAGAATAGCTTTACTAATTAAATTGTTGGCCAAATGTATCCTGAGGTCTTTAAGTTTAACTTTTGTACCACTTAGACCTTTATTTTAGTTTTTTTTTTTTTTTTGCAACAAATTGATTTTTTTTCTATCTAACTTTGTTAAAAAGTGTTAAAGACCATTTAACATTGAGGTGAAAGGTTCAAAAAGTCTTTATGATACCAAACATGCTTACTTACATACATCTCTTTCTTATTATTTTCCAATTAAATCCTAATTTACAAATAAATATTTCATCAACAACATTATATATAGATTAATCAATCAATTTTATTTCAAACCAAGATCGAATAGTACTCCTGTAAATCATAGTTTTGCGAGAAGTGGATTTGGAACTACTACCTTAGCAATAAACATCCACATAAGCTATTTTTAACTGAGTTTGATAGAAAGAGGATAATGATGCGTATATTTTATGCCTTAATAAAGGACTAGGTGCACATTTTTACTAACATAAAGGACGAATATGAAACTTAAAGATTGTAAAGGATTAATCCAATATAAATGTAAAACTTAAAGGACCCCAAAATACATATGATTTTGAATTGTCTTTATTAACCAACATTACATTAATTTAAGTGGTAAGAAATTCAATTTTAATTTTAACTCTTACATATGAAGAAAATTCGAGTTAGGATGAGAGAACCCACCATGTGTGCATTATCGTTGAACGACAGAAGAAACATCGTACATATAACATGGTATAACTCAATTTATTTATTTTCTAAGTAAATGAGATGCAAATTGTGAGCCATTTGCAATACCGTAAATAACAATAAAAGAGGAAGTATAAAAGATTGGAGGGACATAAAACCTAACATAGTAAAAACAAAAAAAGGCAACCCAAAAGGTAATACAAATCAACCCAAAGGGGTAAAGAAACCACAACTAAGACAACCCAGAGGACGGGTAAATTCAAATTTGAAGCAAATATCTACGCACCATGCGCACAATCAAGCAAAAATGCATACATGTGCGAAACCAAATTGCAAAAAGTTGTGTGTGACCGTTCACGACCACCGAACCCATATCCTAACAACGTCGAATGAACTCGACCGCCAACATGAAAGCAAATTCACACACCTACAACTCTCTGCATTGAAACATCAAAAACTAAAAAATAAATTGTCTTTTTTAATTATTGAAGTGGTAATTATTATTAGAAATCTATAGCTAAAAATACTATATTCAAATAACAAAATTACAATTATTTTGATTTTTATACTTAAATAACAAAATTACAATTAATTTTTTTTTGTTTTGAAATTTATATTTCTTCAAAACGATACTTAAATTTAATTGGTGGGAGTAATTTCCTTGTACTAAATAACAATGAGAAATTATAGAACGAGATTGTAGTTAAAGATGAGGTTTTTTATTTTAAATTGCAGATAAATTCTCACTTTCTTTTTCGCTATTAAGGATTTTAGGTAAGAATTAGGATAATTAAGCTTAAAATATCAAGTATTTAAAAGTTCACGAAAAACAAATGTATAGACAAATAATTATAATAGCATATTAGTATTAGAAAAATTAAAATGTTTGAGGAGACTGTGGTCTTTATGATCCCTTTCTAACTTTGTTCTTGAACAACACACTTAAACGATGCGAGTTTGTTTAATACTCGAACTATACCAATTTGATTATCATGTTTCAATATCATATGTAGATGGTCAATTTCATAATTTGTCCTTTTCTAACTATTGATTAAAAAGTCAAGTTAAACCAAAGAGGGTCGAATCTAACAAAATAGACTATTCACCAGAAGTATGTATATTTGGTGTTTAATATATCTCGAATATAATTATCTAGAAAACATGATGGAGGATTCTTGTGCACCCTCTAATACTTAGAGTGCACCGGATAATAATCTCTTAGTATAGTAACTAATTCTACCTCATGTATAAATACAGATCTGTAAGAATTACACAATAGTTTCTTCAATATTACACTTTTTTATTTGCAAGCATTAACAATGTTAATTATTATGTTAGTTTTTTTTTTCCTCTTTACCAAGACTTGAACTTTAAACCTTTAACTCTTTAACATTTAGTTCAAATTAGTTAAGCTATCCGAATCCTGATTAATATATTACACATTGTATTCATTTGATGGTAGAGTCTAAGGGACAATTTAGATTCTTTAAGACAAGTTGAATTAATAGAATATTCGATGCTACGGGAAGCATCAATGTCAACGGGAAGTTCTTGTAGAGTGTATACCTAATAAGATAAGTGAATCGATTAATTGATTTTCATATAGTATACCCTCCTATCCTTTTTATTACTGGCAAATGAGTTAACAAACATTGATTTAATTCTTTTATATTTTTTTTATAGGTAAACCAGGAGAGAGGACAAACATCAAGGAGAAGCAACGACATCCCAATTAGGTTGGCACCCTGATGAACTCCCATCCTATACCGCCAATCTCAAATATTATTAAAAAGGGGAAAAATTACAAGAGGGGGACTAGGCCAAAACCCTCGGGAAAAAAAAAAACAGAAAACCAACAAAAAAACAGCCTCCTACGAAAATCTAAACAGAGGTAAACCACACTGGTCCGCATAAAGACCTGCTAAAATTATTATTGACTTTAATAGCAATGTATTGATCAGAGATATCAATAGCATTCACCTCATCTCCCTAAAGAGCCTATAAGTTTGGTAACAAATGACCTCTATCATTCAGACAACTCTTAGTAACTCCAATACCAATAAAGATTTTTCAAGGCTATCATTGATCGGAGGTGGAGTTATCACCCGTAGAGCGGGTTTTGTAAGGCTTACCAATAGTGGTCTTTTTAAGGTGCTGCTTCTGCTTTCTTGTTAACACATGAATAAAAGGGGCTTCCGCAGCTTTTTGATCATACTCCTTAACTCTGAGCCATAATTCCAGGTCATGTTAAATTCTAGCGCTACCGTGAACCTCTGTTACAACAGGTAGCGTTGTACCATCCTGAATGCCAATATCATGTTCAACGTCACCATCAAGAGACCCATCAGAAGGCTCCGTTATAGACAAAGGCATAGCTTGACTAGGCATGTGGACTGCTGCCAAATCAAGAGGGATGGAAGCATTTGCATCATTGGACGCATCTACTGGTATATTATCTTCATCTAGTATAATATCAACGTCGTCATCATCATCATCAACATCATCATAATCTTCATTGTGTTCAACAGAGAAAACAGGATGTGTCGGGAGAGTTTGAACATCATTGTTTCTATTAACCGGAAGAGGAGCTGTCTTGGATGAAAGTTGTACATCTGCATGCTCTTCTAGTTCTAAGATAGGTAAAGTAAGCCGAGGTAAATTACCTTGTGGAATTGGTTCTGAAAAATCTTGCAAATTGTTGAGAGTGGGACCTGCTGCGTCGCTGTGGGGGACGGTTTCATGGGAGGTGGCAGCTGATGGTTGGGGGACAACAGTTGTTGTATTATCATTGGGGATGGCATCTGTTGGCGGGGGAACAAAAGTGTGTGTCGCTGCAGAGGGGGCAGCCGCTGGTGGGGGAACAACCTGAACGTAACATAAGGTACCTGAGGAAGAAGCGTCGCTCCCAACACGTGTTGGAGCTTTTGCAACAGTAACTTGTTTCTTCCCACGGTCAAGGACCTTGGCAGCCTCAGGATTCAACCTCTTACAATTCATTTCATTATGTCCAATTCTTTTATATTATAAATTAGATTAATTAATTTTTGTTGAATCTTTTATCTCCTATAAAAAAAAACAAAAAAAAGTATTAAATAATGAGTTACGCTAACAAGTGTCTTGATGACATTGTTTAAGAAATACATATTCTCTCCGGTCATTATTATAAGCAAAAATCAACTTTTTATGTTCATTCAATAAATAATATATCTTGATCAGATACATCATTTATTGAATGAATCTAAAATGTTATTTTTTGTATATAATAGTGACTAAAGAGAGTATGTACTAAGAAATTTGTCTTGAAAAATGTAAGTTAAATACATGAAAAAAAATGATAATTACACAATTATTCCATTTGTGCCTAATTATAAGACCATTTAAAAATAAAAATACTTATGTCTCTAAATAAAAAAAACTATCTACAAATTTGTATATGAATTTATTATTCTTTTTTCAACTATACCTTTATTAATACTATCAATAATCTTTGAATGCAATTATACAAAAAAAAATAAAAAATAGTAACATATTTTTCAGACAAATTTATTACTCCAACAACTTTTTTGAATACATGTAATCTTTGTAAAGTAGTCTTATAAAAAGAGATTGAGAGAATACCTATTTTGAGTCTTGTAGCTCAATTGGTAACTACTCCCTCCGTCTCTTTTTTATCAGAGTAGTTTATAAAAATCACGAGTATTAAGAAAAGTTGTTGGAGTAATATAGTTGTCTCAAATGTGCTTGACTATTATTAAATTACTCTTAATTAAATATTTTGATTGATTGCGTGTGTAAAATTGTTTTGGATTGTCAACATATCTTCATTAAACTCTTAAATTATTTGGAGATTTTTAAATAAGTCTCTAAATTTAAATTGTTGCAATCAAGTCTTTGAATTAATATAGTTTTTGTAATAATGTTATTCCATTATAGTTTGATTAACGAAAGTGCTAGGGAAGACGTAATTAAAAAAAATGAATTAATTTTTTATAATTTATTATAATATTAGTTTAGAGACTAAAAAATAGTTAAACCTTATATTAGTTATTGGTACAAAAATTAATCCACAAGAATCAGACGATAACATTTTTTTATTAGAAATAGGTTGGAATTAATCATTGAATGGAATATATTATTGGACCAATTCAGCAAGTTCATGATTATCACTGTTCTTTTGTTTTTTATACAAAAATTATGATTATGCTTATTGATGCTTAATTAATACCTACAAATTTGATTGAAGTCTCCTAAAAAGAACAAAAGATGATCATGTCACAGCCACAAACTGTCCATTTGTAGCTACTACTTGATTCCATAATCATGTTGTAACATCCTTCTTTTTAATTTTTTTTTTTTGAAACAGATGATTGAACATTTTGCTCATATCTGCTGTGATTTGGGTTCACATATGTATCAATTTTAGTGAAATATAAACCACGTCACTAAAATTGCTGATATTGTTAAATCTTTCTTTTTATGTTGATTTTTTTCATGTCAAATATAACTTCTCATATCTCATACCTTAGATTTCGTGTGTAAGGTACTGTTTGGCCCTGAAATTTTTACGGTCTAAAAGTTCCTTTAAAACAAAGTTAAAATAAAGCCTTTTAAGAAAGAAGTTAAAGCTGTTTGGTTTCGTTATTTTTTTTAGTTTTAAAGTTATTTTTAAGTTAAAAGTTGTTTGACAAAATATTGTACAAAACTTACTTCTCTACAATTTATTTCACAAGCGTCTCTCATCAAATCACGCTGGGAACCTTTTTTATTTTATTTTATAATATTTATATTTCAATATTTTTTTCTTCCATTTAATTTTTTTTTTGAACCGGTCCAATTAATTTTTTTTAAGGGGGGTCCATTTAATTTTATTATCTATTTTTGAAGGAATTTATTATCTTTTTATCAGTTATATATTTAATTTCAATATCGTTTAATTATTACAACCTAGCAAATATTTTTATTCACGTTGTCATTGAAGACACCAAATATTTTTAATCCCTTTCTTCAACCTCGAAAATATACACACACATATTAGCTATTAGAGTAATACTTTATGTCCGTTTGTATGTTTTTTTTGTTACGTTAATGCATATAATTTTTTTTAGTGTTGTGTAATACGTATAATTATTTTTATAAAATTTTGATTTTAATTAAAAGTACAAGTATAAATGCCTAAAAAAATTATACTTATATATATTTTGCACATTTATATTGTAACAAACTATGCATATCTTTTTCTTATTAAAAAACAAAAAATATCTTTTTCAATGACACCAACAATGTAACAAATATAATATCATATAATATGCATTCTTATCTTTTTGAATGACACCAAAAATATGGTATTCTTATAACAAAATTTGTTATAGAGTATAATTGGAAAAGAAAAAACCAACTATTCTCTTTATATATACACACACCATATACATATTATAGATATATTCTTCAGCTCCACAATTCTTTCACTGAGGCAGACGAACATATTATGCAACACTAAAAAAAAATTATGCGGATTAGTGTAACAAAAAAATAGACAGACGAACATAAAATATTATTCTAAACTCTAATGTGTGCGTGTATATTTGCGAGGTTGAAGAAAAGGAATAAAAATATTTGGTGTCATTCAATGACAGCGTGAATAAAAATATTAGCGAAGTTGTGATAATTAAACGATATTGAAATTAAATATATAAGTGATAAAAAGATAATATAATTCCTTAAAAAAAATAAATTAAATGGACCCTCCTTCAAAAAAAATAATTAAATGGACCGGTTCAAAAAGAAAATTAAATGGAAGAAAAAAGCATATTGAAATATAAATATTAAAAAATAAAAAAAAGGTTCCAAGCGTGGGTTGAAGAGAGGTGCTTGTGAAATAAATTGTCGAGAAGTAGTTTTTTGAAGTAGCATTCAACAACTTTTGGCTAAAGCTCATTCCATTCAATTTTATGCATTTTAAAAAAAATAATTTTTTAATAAGTAATTTAATTGATATTGTGTTTGACCTAACTTCTTCTTAAAAACGTAGAGAAGCTGAAAAAAAAAGTCAGGCCAAACGGTTCCTTAGTGTGTCTCTACACACAATACATTATTGGTTAGCAGCTTATAAGCATGATCATCAAGTTGTTTTTTTAAGACTTTTATTAATTAGTGGGCGTATGTATTTTTTTATAAGATAATTAATCACTGTGTGAGTGAGGGTGTATCTGATTCCAACTTATCAATCATTTTTCAATTGCACTTTTTGTAGGCGCTAGCTGCTCACCACGATTTTGCTTATTCTAAGTTGCTATATACAAAATGTCAATGCTAAGTCATCTCATCTCATATACTTGCAAAATTAAAGGTCATCTCAATTATGCAATATTAAACGTTAATTATATTTAAGTCAAAATATATATACCTTCATTCTTGTTTATGTGTCATTTCAGTTTACTCAAAAGTCTAATATGGCTTTATTAATAATTTTATTTAAAATTGTATCCTTACTTCCCTAAAAAAAACTGCATCCTTACTTATTTAATTAATAAGAGATTTTTAAAAAAAAAATATAATATATCAAAATGATAATTCAAAGAATCATTTTAATATAAAATGAATAATGTTTTTACTAGTAATCTGTAATCAACACTTATAATGAGAAATGTGAAATTCAATTTTTTTCAATATATTAAATGAAAGAACAAATTTTACCTACAGTACTATTTATTGTTCTTCATTACAAATTACAAATGGATTAAAAACCTTTGAGGTAATTATGGGTTGTTTGTAAGTTGTTTCAAAAATTAAACTATTAGTATATCAAATTTGTTACTAATTACCAAATCACCTGATAGTTTAATGGCAAGTCACATAATATCCACAAATATCATGTTGGCCTATGTAGAATTAGATTGAGATTTCTTAAGTAAGGTTTCAAATTCAAATTTTATGGATGAAAAAATTATGGTTGAATTCTTTCTTGACTGTGAAGCTAGTAAATACTTCACACTTTGGTTTTTCAAATAAGTAGTCCAATAGTACAGTTTGAGACATCAAATTAAGTAATTCTATATTGAAGGCTAAAAATTCAGTCTCCAAAATTAACATGTTTCTCTTCATTAAACAAATTAGTCACTATCATTTCTATATAGTAAAACAAAAATGTTTCGCGCACAAAATCTGACACCAACACTATAAGTAGATACGATTTTCAACCTCTATATTATTTCTTATCTCTAGTAAATTCCGACACAACACACATCCAAGTTGTATTTTATATTGTCTTAGCCTATGTTTGGCAGAATCACAGTGGTCGTGTTTATAATGAAGTTTCAAATACCAGCTTCTCAAAATTACGGCATAAAGACCTCAAGACGAGTTACCGTAGTAGTAAAACGTGAAACCAAACACACTATTAGATACATGGTGTCCAATTTTTATGTGTCTATAACACACCTCATAGAAAGATTCTTCAAACTTATAAGATATAACTAAAAGAAGTACAAAATTCAGAGCCATTCAAAGGATGAGATCTATGGCATCCCTTCATCCAATAATTCAACTAAAATAATTAGAAACAATAGATTGTCTGAATCTGGAAGGAAATGTAAGTCTCACACAGTTCACAATTTCACATGGCCATCCTGTCCCTTAAAAACTGATCATGGTTCATTTTCCCAAGCACACTATGCTTATACTATATATAGAATTAAATACTAATACTAGGACCAAGTGAATCCACCAAAATCCAACCTCACATACTTTATTATTAAGGAATAGTACTACTAATATGTAGAGCAATCAACCAAAAGGAGTTGAAACAGCAACATGATCAATGTCTACTAATTAAATGTAGTAAAAGAAATTATAAATAAATGTTAAAGCCATTAATTTTTACAGCCTAGTAGGTTAAAATGTGGCCAACTAATAGGAGGCACAATTTTCTTTTCACCTTTGGGTTTCTTTTCACTCTTCTTGCCTTTTTTCTTTCCCACCACTACCACTTGTTGCTTATTAGTAGAACATGTGGTTTTCGTTTGAACCTTCAGGATCTCTGATTTTTCCTGCATCAATCAATATAGTTTAATTAAATGTCAAGTTAACATTGATTATGAGATTCTGTACAATAATAATTTGCAGCATATTTAAGATTCTGTAGCCATATATAAAAATAAATATCTAACACTAACACAGTCACACAGACACTAGATTTGACACTGACACGTTAACATGATAATAATGTAAAAGAGAGAAAAATTAAACTTAATTATATTTATTCGTGTCGTGTCGGGAAATACCAACATGTGTTGAATATAATACAAGTCTTTAATATAAAGTTATATATATAACCACTCATAAGATGTTGTGCAAGGTAAATAATTGAGAAAAAGAAAGGTTATAATGCACATAGTAATATAGTATATGAAGTTTCTAGTAAAGGATATCCTTTTTTGTATCATAAACTATATAGATACAACCAAAAGGGAAAAGGTAAAGATATAAAATACTAAAAGGTCCATTCATGATGCCCATGATTTTTTTTTGAGCACAGAATGTGGACTTCTTCTGGCCTAAAATCCCAATAAATTTTCATGTTAGTATGTTTTGGACCAAAACTCATACTATATAGTATTAAAAATATCTTAATGAAATTGAGTATTTTTGTGTGAAAAAGACATATAATGCTATCTTTTTCTCATATGTACCACTAGAGATTACTATTTGTAGTATCATTCCTAAACAGGACAAAGATCCAATGTTAAATACTCCATGCACTCATAGTATGATAGTACCATAAGAATTTAATATTTAAGAAAAAGTGTATGAAATTTAGTTTGACTAATAAGTGGTGACAGTACAATAATATGAAGTTTTCCATCAATTTTATAAAGGAAATTTATTCAAAGTTGTTCAATTCACACTATTCTATTAAAGTAATGAATTTGTTTATTTTACCTTCAGTGCCAGTGTGTTATTATGATTCTGAGGCATTATTTCTTTGTCTCCATTATGATTTGGAACATTGTTGAAGGTTGGAAATGAGTAACATACTTCTCCCTTGGATCCTTGGCTGGATGAAGACTCTCCAGAAGCTACTGTGGAAGCACGAGATAGAGGATTGGAGCTTCCACTTGAATCTATCTCTACACAAAGCTACATATACAAACATGTACTCAATATACATTTCCATGTTACTAGAACATTGAAACTTCAGAATAATTAAATTCATGTAATGCTGTAACGTGTGTATCTGTGTGTATAATGTTATGACAAATGGTTTTCCACAAAATGATTCTAATCAATATAAGATGGAACTCAGTCGTTCCATCTTAATCAATTGTCAAAATTGGTATAAAATTAATTTAGTGAATACATAATACGAACTTTTCAATCTCAAATCAATAACCTAGATTGATGCGTGCTATTTTTACTGCCTGAAATTTGGATCTTTAGATTTCTTGTTGTTAAAATTTACAACATTGAATTGTTATTTCACACGATCTTTAATTTTAAGAGAAAGATTCAAGTAAATGACCTATTTGACGTTGTAAATTCACTAATTGCATGGTTTCTTGATACCAAAAAATCCAAATCAAATTTTGTAATGCAAGATTTAAATTTCTGAATCCATGCAACTACCGATTCGAAATATCAGACGACTCATATTTTAACTTTGTGACCATATATCAGTCATATTAAATTATATGAATAATTATACCATTAAGCATGCATAGTAGTAATCAAGACATAGACAACATGCTGGTGATGTCATATTTTATCTAATTATGAAAAATGATTTGGTTTCAGTAAAAAAAAAATGTTGAATGATAGAATAGAATATAAAGTTAAACCTGAAAAAGCCTGTTTTCAAGACAGGCAACACGATCCATCAATGTTCCTTTAAAGTAGGCCTCTTTGATAGATGCTTCAGAAGATTGTTTTTCAGCAGCAGTAATAACATTGCTTCCACATCTTTGTTTTCTTTCTAAATACTTCATCTGTCACATCAAACCCAAAAATACACATAGGAAAAATTAATTTGATACATGTGACAAAATTGATTTTCATATGACAATTGTAGTAAGAAGAAATTAATGAAAAATAAGCTCACAACGAATTCCAAATGATCGAGCCTAGCAATGAGAGGGATTGAAGAGGAATCATGAGAAGGTAGTTTGAGATCATCCATTTTGGAATGTGTGTGTTATGTTACATAAATGTAGTGATTTATTTCATGATATATATTTCATGTTATTACATATATATGACTGATTCCCTCGTATTTTTTGGAGTAGCGACATTTTTTGAGACACCTCACTAGTCATACATACATTAGTTAGTTTGTTATGCTGTTATTGTTATGTGGCAAAGACAATTTCTCTAAGTATCTCCATTCCATATTTATGTGAATGCTTCAACAAAAAAAAAAAGTGTCACATTCTTTTTGGTCAATACCTACGAAACACGGATATATACATAGACACTAGACATGATATAGACACGGACACACCGACACCGCTTATAATTTGAGAAAATCACATAATTTAGTGTAATTATATATGTCGGTGTCAGACATGACATGTGTTCAACACTGAGACACGTCTAATCCGAAGAGTGTCGTGCTTCCTAGGTCAAGACTAATATGTTCACCAAGATCCATTATGGGCTTATGGCTCAAATCTTTTTTTTTTTTGCTAATATGACCCAGATCTTATGTATGAAATTAAAATGTTCAAGTTCTAATTAAGGAGCTGAATCAAGCCGCTCACTAGCTTGATTGAGTCGAATTTGAATTGCATAAATATATTCGTGTTAAACTCAAGATGAGTATTGAATTGAACTTTATTAAGTTGAGTCAAGTTGAACCAAGTTTGACTCATTTACAACCTTAACCCAAGTTGATGTATAATCAAAATAAGTGAAAACCAAGCAAGAGACCGTTTTAATTATGGGGCACACATGAATCAAATTGCAGCACCAAGCGTTAAAAATATATCATGAAAAATGATAATCAGTACAAAAGTGATTTTGTCAAAAACAGGAAAAAGGTGTGTGATCAGTTAAAAAAATTATATTTTTAGAATTTTTTTAATTAATATATATATTAAAAAAATAACAGAAGCCACACCTCTATTCATTCTTGCACTAAAACCCTGCAGATTTCTAACTTCAGCCTCCTAATAGCAACAGTAGCGACATCAACTTCATCGTTTCCGAGTTAATTGCTCCTAAATTGCACAAGAAATTTTAACTTTGTGTACGTTGTCTTGAAAGTTGAATCTATGTTTCTAGCAATCTAAACTGCTAATAGGATAATGAGAAAACAGCAGACGCATTGTATATATTTGTTAACGTGTTTTAGCCATGTCGTATTTGAAAACTGATTACATCCGTATCATACAATGAATCCAAGCTTCTAAAAACAGCCTTAAAATAAAAGGTTGCTTGCATTACCACTGGTAAAATAATCATTCCTTGAAGTAACAATAGACATAAGCCATTGTGGCAATATTGCAATGTATGAAATGAAAATGAAAATGTCGTAGGATTTGAAAAGGAAAAAAAAGTTTCAGAAACGTGTTCATTCATGGTACTCAATGATATCCCCTATGAAACTTGCTTATAAAGTAATCATCCTAAAGCTGATCTTGTCATCTCATATGCCAAGAAACATGCTGCATTAGCAGGAACACTTCTGCACATTGCAGGACCAAAACCCTTATAAAGACCTTTAAACCCTTCAGTAGCTTTTATCCTTCTGAAAGCATCAATTGAACCAGAAAATTTTGGATTTTTGTAATCATCAACTTGAATCACACTCTTAATAACATCAGTTGGATACACCATAAACCAAAAAGCAGCTCCGGCCAAGCCTCCGGAAAGCATCAGAGAACCTCTACCGAGTTCAGAGGTATCGGTGCCTCCTGCAATTAATTGCTTTGTTGCTTCATATACACCAAACATTGCGGCATTTCCAGGTATTTCACGGGCCATAGTGGGAACTAACCCCTTGAAAAGACCTTTTACGCCACCTTCTGATCTGAGAACATGTCTAGCTACATCCATCGGTCCACCGTATTTCACTGCCAATGTTGCTGTTCCTGATCCAGCTAGCGCACTTTGTGCTTGTAACCTGGTATTCATCATGTAACAAAATATTTAGCTAGAAGAACAATACATATTTTTAGTACAAATGTTTATAAATAATAATGTAAGTTAATCAAGACTAATCTGCAAGTCAGAGTTATTTTCAAGGCCATTGATTTTCATGTCAACCATGAGAGAAATGATTACATTTCCTTAATATGAGCCCCTAAAGGGATGACTCAGAGATTACTAGAATCTGAGATTAGGCCTAACTCTACTCCATCCAGTAACTAGTTCAAATGGTTAAGAATTTCCACACCTTGTGAAAAGTAAAGACTATTGACTATATCGGTTGGGTATGGCTCATAATTTATTGATGTGCAGGTCGCTCGTGTGGGTGAGTGTTTAAACACAATTGTAATTTGTAAAACCCTAAGCTTGAATAATAGCAAGGTACTGCAGCCACTCTGCAGTCTAAGACGTATGCACGATTGGTCAAACTCCGTGATCAAATATCGTGTCTTCTCTAGTTGTGTTTTACGTATCTTTTATTAATTTTGAACCAGGGTTGCTGTTCTAACAAAATTTCTATGGGATCTCAACACACCTCTCACGCAGACACGCTGGGATATCTAATGCATGGATAAATGCGGGTGGCTCAGTAACATAGATGTCAACAGAGAACAAGAATAAACAAAGGTTTGCTCCGGCTAGAACGTTAATACATGACAGGACAAAGTAGAAAAACAAATCAGAAAGAAATTGATAGAAAGAAGAGAAAATATAATGTGACTGAATCATGAAAATTAAAACACCGTCATCAGTGGCATCTAACCTGCATTTGATAAGTTCAGTAGGGCACGCTAGAAAGGAAACAGAAAGTCCAGCTGCAGCTCCACAAACAAGCTGCTGATTTATTGTGAGGACATCACCAGGATGTGACTTCAACAATGCTTCCATTTGCCCTCTAACTGTAAACAGGACAGCATTGAAGGCAGCTACTGTAGCAAGTGGTGCTCCCATACCTTTGTATAATCCGCCAGGACCTTCAGCTGCTATTGTCTTCTTGACAGCATCAATTGCACCGGAATATTTCGGAACCTGACCAGGAAGTGGTGTAGGCTGGCTTTGGAGCTTGACCTTTATGGTGTCAAATGGATGACCAACTATCAGTTGTGCTGCCCCTCCAATAGTTCCAGCAGTTAGGTCCTTAGCCACGTCTCCCATCTGAAAAAACAAATTTTTTGTTCCAAGTTATATTAGATTTTCGATAAAAGAATGAGAGAAATAAGAAATATAATGATAGTCAAATTTGACGATAATTATATTTCTTATTATGCTTGATATCGACTTAATACAAAAGACTAAGACTTTTCATTAAATATCCTGAAGAGGTTACGGAAATAAGCTAAAAACAACTTCTAGACATGTCATAAACTATTTTTCATAAACTCTCCCGAACAGTCGCAGAAGTGCTTATGTCAGTTGATGAACTCAAATAAGCTAATCCAAACAGGCCCTAAATACGAATCCCTACTTATAGGGATATAAGACTCCTAATCCTATCATAAGTAAAATGTGTGCAGGAGGAAAGCTCAGCTTCGTGACATGAATGTACAAGACGGGCATACAATTTTGGACTAAGAATACCAAGTTTTTAAACGCCTTACAATTACATGCAAAAGATACAGCTTGAATAACAAAACAAGTATTTTGCCTTGGTTTGTATATCTTTTGTTCTTTCGGAAACAAATTTGAAAGGTAGCAACTGAAAACAGAAACAAGAGTACATACCATGACGTGGAAAATTTTCAAAGGTGATAAGATTAATTTCAAGCTTAGGCATGTATAAAGTACTATCACAAACACAAGAAATTATCCTTTAGGCAATCTGAGATAACTAAACAACCATTCTTTTATCTGGAACGAGGGTCATATGGAGAGTTTTATATATCATAATTCACAGATAAAAACTTTTACAGCCAAAGAAAGTACGTGCTTAGAGGATAACTTTCTAATTTGCAACTGAATCTCTGCTTAGCAGTAAGCAAAATTGAGTTTTGTAAGTTTATGAGTATATGTTACTAGCCTGACATGAGCATAGTAGAGATAATTTGTATAGTTGTTTAATTAGCTAAAAACTACTCTGCATAATTTTGTATTTCGGCTCTTAAAATCTGAGTCGAGTAATAAATCTAAACAACTTCTTCTAAGAGAGATATTGTCTATCTATTACTTTGGTGAGGGCAAAAATGCAGCAGGTATTATGATCGGAACATAGAATTGGGAGATGACATTCAAATTTGAAATAAAGCAAACTAAGAGAGATTCCGTGAGGGATCAACATCAACTGAAGAGTCCGAAACAAATGTTTCTCTTCAACCAGTCACATGAAAAGCAGTATATGACATTCACAAGAACCATATCCCTTTTAGCACATCCATCAAATACTAGATGCCAAAGGGCCATTAACTACAAAGATCCCAAAAAAATAGTAGTTTGTTCAAATTTCGCAATGCTATTGCATTATAGCACCTCTATAGCTCCTATTGGACAATACTTTGTACTAGATGTCTAAATCTAGTATCATGTAACAATAGCAATTTGTTCAGATTCTGCTATGTTACGGTGATGCTAAAGTCTCTATTTGACTACACCGGTACAAAATGTGCACAAACAAGGAGGTACAAAAACAACAAATAATGAGAATTTCAAACTTCAATATAGTACAGAAACAAGGACACTCCATCTTCCACTCTATGAAAGCGACACTCTATCTTCCACTCTATTTGTTTCACTAAATAATCACAGATTGCTTGAAATCGACTCCCTCTAAAGGCAGAAGTTCTTAAACACTTATAATCAACACCCCATCCAGTCTTGTATGTAAGAGAAAATTAGATCAATAAAAGTTTATGTATCCGGTCCAAATTTTGATCAAGATACATAAATTTTTGTTGACTAAATTTTCTCTCATATAAGACAGAATGAAGTGTATATATCTAAAGGAAGAAATCAACAAAGAAAAAGGCGGGGATAACTGAAGTGTTTTTTTTTTTGAAGGAATAACTGAATTTTAATTCATTCAAAGAATCACCAATAAATTCAATTCATAACAAAATACAAAAAATATTGAGAAAATAACATTAATTCCAATATAAGGGTGGAAATAAAACAATCAAAGTAGTGATTATCTAACTAAATTAGATCCAGGCAGACAGACAAACATTAGAAGGTAGAATAATATGATAAAGTACAATCAGGAATCTGATCATGGATGATATGTCCTTAAAAGTAAGGAATCTGATCATGGATGACAGTCCAAAAAGTAAGGGAAAAAGAATGTTACCTTGATTTATTGAATGGGAGAAAAGAGCAATGAATGTTAGAGCAGAAGGGTGAAACAGAATGGTGGTTGGTTTAGTTATTTCAGTGAATAAATAGGGTTGAAAGAGATTCTTATTAGGAAATTTTGGTGAATGGCGATTTTGCAACACACACGCGCGCAGGGTTTGTCAGAAAGTGACTCTCTCAGCCAATAAGAGTTAAGTTAGTGGACTCTGACTGGACACACACACAAACGTCAGCATGTGATTGTGACCAACTTGTGTTTAAGGTATAACAAATAGTGTTATGTTTGGAACTTTATGAAATCCCAAATAATCAGCAAATTTATTGTGATTGATGCATTTGATTCCATATTTTAAAAGCACGAGAACAATGTGCCGAAGGGTACATGGTTTTTAATGAAATTCTTAAATGTGACATTCATTATTTGATTTTTACTATTAATTACATTATAAGGTAAGTGGTTGTACTTGTACGATGTAAAGAGATCACCACGATTGAAAGTAAAAAGAATAATCTCCACCAAATATGAGATTTCATAATAAAGAAAAGGTATGGCTAATGCCACATACACCCTTTAACGATTTCAAAATAATAAATTATTCTATAAGAAAGTCAAATATTTTAATATATAGTGCATTGATTACACAAATTTTTATAATTTTTTTTGTCAAGTAATTTAATGGCTAGAAATTCACATTTTTAAGATGAATAAGTGGGGTGTCTGGTCCCCGCCAACTAAACTATGGTCACATGGAAGGGAAAAAAATTAAGTTCCTGATCACCTAAGAACACACACTAAAGTACATGACATCAAAGTCGTCCCAATCACATTGAAGGTAATGCTATAATATTAAAAGTAGACCCCTAGTTAAAAAAATACAATTTTTTTTTATTTTATAAAAATAGTCATATTTCGGTGCTTGTGGAGCCCCTAATCAATAACATAAAAAAAATACCATTACTAATGTTTTCAGTGGCGAAGCTAGCACAATTTTTGCAAGGGGGCCAAATATAAAGAAAAGTAAAATATATTTTTAAAACTAATATATGAAATTCAATCAATAATGAAAATAAATTTGCAATAATTTTTGTTTATATTTAATGAAACGACAACGAAGAAACTAATATCTAACAATGATTATTTATAAAAGTTGAACTCTATAAAGTTTTAAGAAGTCAAATTTATCTATAATTGACACTAAATTAAACAAATTATCAATATTTTATTAACATTATCCCTCTTTAAACCAACAAAATTGTTTGAAGTAGTTAAGTAATATATTAATGGGGTAGCCACTTACAAAACTATACTATTTTTTCAAGTTTTTTTTTTCTTTTGGGGTAGCCATTGCTACCCCATTCACATACTACAATTCTCCCCTGAATGTTTTGTTTGAGTTTTGTTTTGGTTTGTTGGTAGTGTATGGGTTGAACATGGCACATTATTCGGTCCATTTACATTTTTTTTTTTTTAGGATCGGTCCATTTACATATTCGTGCATTTTTTCACCTCGGACAAAAAATAAGAAAGTAGTTTTCCCTGAAAGCTTGGAGAATTGTATAAAAAACAAGTTCTTACATATTCGCCAGTAACTTTAAATTTTTTTTACAAAGTGCAATTGTATAATGCTTTGTTCATGGATTTACACTAATTCTAAAGCATATGGAACACAACTCAGACCTATATTGATCATTGTTATTGTAAAAGGGGTTTGTGAGTTTACTTGATTTGAGGCCACTGTTATGTAATAATCTCAAATTGAATCAAATAGGTTTAAAGTGATTATGTATCACTGCAACACTAACATAGTACATGTAGGTTTGAAACAAACAAACACAAGAGTACTAAATGAGTATTGTCCTATTGAAAGGGGAAAAAATCTATGACATGCCATCCTTGTTTGTTACTAACTGAAGTTAAGATTTGTTGGGTGGCTGTACTTTTTTCAGCAGTTATTTCATTAACTATTTTATTATATCTTAGTCTATAGATTCCTTTCAAAATAACTTAAGGTATATCGAAATAAAACAGCTTCAAACTACTAGTTTCACCACCAATCAGCTACATAAATAAATAATGCATCCAAACTCCGTATAGCTTCTAGTTATGGACGATTTGTGTCACCACAACACAAGTTTTATCAGCTCAGATTAACACGTAGGTATTAGGAAGAAAAAAAATCAATTCAACAAACTTGTTCCTTTGCATAAACTAGTTGCATCAACTCACATAAAAAACCAAAAATAATTATTGCTGCATAGAATAGAGCTATAATTGTTCTCATAGCACTTATGTTGTTGTATCTAAATTAAGTACAATTCTATAATAATAACGTATACCGAAAAAGTTGGAGTCAATGTAACTAAAATAAGTTGAATATCAAAATAAGTAGAATATCAAAATAATCACGTCATAGCTCCTCGCCTTAGTGTAGTGACAAAGATCTTGCATTTGATTGCTCCTCGTACCGATCGGTACGTAAGGACAACCTCTATGTTCTCGATGTGCTCATCTAGATCTGAAGTCCCATCGTATGTGTCCATCTGGGATGGTTTTTCCAATCCGTGAGGGATTAGAGTTTCTTTGATGCGGCGAGTGAAGGGGCCATAAGTATAACGACCGCCTCGGGCATCTTGTTCATCATCAGGGCTGGATGAGGAAGAGGACCAAAAGCGTTTGTTTCGCCTTGGTGGACATCTTCTCGGGGGAGACCGCTAGGAGGGGAGCGCCTTGGTGACCTTCTTCTTAGTGACCGCAGTTCGCGGCTAGAAGTTCTCACGCTGACTGAGCGTCTGGGAGACCTAGATCTGGAACGGCGAGGCTTCTTCCCCTTCTGTTACGCGGTGGGGAAGGAGTGTCACGGATGTTGATCAGCTGCCTCTTTGAATAAACAATGAGTGTCACAGATGTGGATCAGCTGCCTCTTTGATTTTTCAAGTTCGGCAATGCGTCTGTTTTGCTCCTCAGCTAACGTTATTTGACGTTTAACCGTGCGGAGCAGGAGATTGATTTGTTAATCCATGGAATTATCGACCAGGCGATAAGAATTTTAATTATATTTGTTATATTATTGATAAAAGATAAAAATAATTTGTTATTATTTAAAAATCATATAGATTAAAATTGACACTGCGATAGCAAGAAGCAGTGTAATTAGTTTTTTGTTTGAGGGAAATTAGTAAAATTCGTTTTGTAATATGTCAATATATATATATATATATATATATATAGAGCTTCTTTTTTTTAATTCCCATTCATTCATTAATTCATTCGACCCCAATCGGCAGACAGAGAATATGGTAACCGATTGTTATTTACCCGACGAGTGTTTGGAGGCAGTGTTCGGATGTCTGAAGAACAACCACTGTTTGGAACATCTCTCTCTCGTTTCCAAACGGTTTCTCACCACAAGCAACGATTTCCGATCATCTCTCGTTATCTGTGATCTAACCCTTCCTTTCCTCCCCCGCCTCCTCCAGAGATTTCCCAACCTCACATCCCTCGACCTCTCCCAATTTCATGGTGACCTTGACGAGCTTCTCACCCATATATCACTTTTTTCTTTGGATCTTAGATCGCTCAATCTCTCCAAAGGATTCGTGATGCCCGTCAATGGGCTGCTAGCTTTGAAGAAAACTTTGATCTCTCTCAATTGCTCCAGGATGGCTCGTCTCGGTAAAACCAACCTGCCTCTCATCCTCAATTGTTTTCCTTTTCTCCAAGAACTCGACCTCAGTTACCCAAATTGTTATGTTAATCTTGAATTGAATGAACTGTCTTTGGCCCTTCCCAAACTCCGTAAGATTAATCTCTCTGGTCATTACATGTCAGATCTATCACTTTTTTATTTATGTAAGAACTGTGAATTTCTCCAAGAGATCGTTATGATACGCGTTTTTCATTTAACTGTTGAGGGGGTTGCTTCTGCTGTACGTGAGAGACAAGGTTTGAGGTGTTTGTCTTTCACCATCACTGAATCAGCATTATTAGCATTAGAACTGCCTCATTCACTTTTCACCTCGTCCTTGTTCAGTTTGAAGGGTTTGACTTGTCTTGATTTATCATTTTCTTGTGTCCCAGATAAGCTCTTCTTATCTCTTGCAGAGGAATGTCTTCCTTTGACGAGTCTTGGTCTCCAAGGTTGCTTTGGCTATACTTATACTGGAATCTTTCGTTTGTTATCTAAGTGTCAATCTTTTCAACATTTGAATCTTCAAAAGGCCGACTTTCTGGTTGATCAACATGTCGCTAGGTTGTCTCTGTTTCTTGGCAATTTGATTTCTATAAACATTGGTTTTTGTAGTAAGCTCACGGAATCAGCATTGATTGCTCTAGCTAAAAATTGTCCTTTACTCACCAATATAAACATGGAGGAAACTAGTATTTGCTACCTTTTTCCCAAATTTGGAGCTGCTTAATTTGAGCTCTTGTTATTATATATTTAATTGTGTTGGTAAAGTTTTAAGGACAGGTTTTAATATTAGACATTTGAGCTTAGCCTCCTCTTCCAGAGCAAAGTTACTTGAGATGAACTTTGCAGTTCCCAAATTAGAGGTATTGAACTTGTCCGGCTCCGCAACTGATGATGATGCGCTCTATGCAATTTCAATGAGTTGTTGTGGCCTATTGCAACTGAACCTAGAAAATTGTTATGATGTCACAGAGAAGGGAGTGAGGCAAGTGGTAGAAAAATGCACAAAGCTGAGGGAGATCAATTTGGGGGGTTGTCAAAATGTTGCTGGCAATGTTGTTTCTGAGATGGTACTTTCAATGCCATCATTAAGAAAAATAACAATTCCCCCTTTTTATCATCCCAGTGATCATGAAAGGGAACTCTTCTTGCATCACAGATGCCTTGTTTGCTAGTATTTTGGAAGTGCCCCCATTGAAGTATTAGATGTAAGATTTTACGTTCCACAGTTACTTCTTTGAGATTTCTTTAATTGTCAATTTATCTTTGTTGCATTTGCTTATATGATAAATGCCTAAGTAATTGTGTACCATAGTATTTTTCATAGGCAAAAATTCTTTCGAGCTCATTTATCTTATTTATTTGAAACATTTTTGTTGTTGTTTGAACATGTGGGTTGCCTTGCTAAGTGGATGTATATGCTGAGGTTGAGGTTTAAATGTTTTGTGTAGTTGAAGAAATGTATCTTTTTCACACACCTCTATTTATAGAAGTTGGATTAGAGATTACAAAGTAGTGGGGAAGTTGAGGAAGTCCTGGAATAATGGGAACATGGGTTATGGTAAGTGATATGCCGAGGTCATCTCATACGTGGCCGAGATCATTTCTTTCTTGGCTGAGCAAGTGGTTCTTGTGTAGATTTTTTATCTTTAAAACGTGCACAAATTAATCTTGGAATTATTCTTGGCTGAGCTAATGGTCCTGGAATTAGTAAAATTAAAACTTTTTTTTTTTTGTTATCAAAACAAAGAAATTCAAATAAAATAGTAAAGTGTTACGAATAAATAAGATAAAAATTCTGGATGATTTTTTTTTTTTTTTCCTATTTTGATGTAAGATCCTAATATGCTGATTTAGGGATGGTCATGGGTTAGATTTCGGTAGGATACATACGTGCAATTTTTTGAGAAAAAAAAAATGCCCCGTCTTAGTTGTGGGTTGCAATTTCAATACGAGTGAATAAGTGAAAAACCTCCCATACAATTGTAACTTTCGTCAAAAATCTTCCGATTTTTAAGAAACTTCAAAAACCATCCATAAAATTGTCAAATGTTAGTCAATTACCCCCTCCATTTGTTTTGGATGTTAACCCCTATGACATGGCAGTTAACTGTACATGTGGCACCTCTACGAGGACTGAATGTTATGCCACGTCATAGGGGGTAATTGACTTTTTTTTAAAAAAATTTGCTTTCTTTTTTAAAAAAAAAAAAGTGTAATTATAAAATAGCCAAATACCCCCTCAAATTTAACACTTATATGCAAATACCCCCCTCAAATTTAAAATTTATGTAGCAAATACCATCTTCAAATTTAAAACTTGCGTGTAAATATCTCCTTAAATTTAAAACTTATGTGCAAAATGCACTTTGAATCATTAGAAAGTTTTTAAGCTAACTCATTTTCGTAGATTTCGGGGGGGTGTTAACAAAAGTTACAATTTCGGGGTTTATTTTTGCCTATTCACTCGAAGTTGTGAAAACAACTTTTTGACTCCGGAGCTAGTGTAGTCCACGATCCCAAGTGGCTCGTTGGTGGAGGCATTTTTGCACCGACTTGTTTCATATTGTTAGTTTGAAGGAGAGTTTGCGTGTAGAATCGTTGAATGAGTCTGAACTCACATGTTTGGTGAGTAGAGCTTTCAAAATTTTCTCTACAAGTCAGGCCAAAATTTTGGTGTCTATGTTCTCACTCTTTTTATTGCACTAAGCCGCTAACGCATGTAAAGTATGACTGGTATGAAATTTTAATTTTGATTAAAATTAAGTATAAATGTTTGTGATTTTCAAATTATAAAAAACCATATTTATCTTTTTTCAATGACAACAGTAATTTAACAAATAGTATAATATAAATTCTTATCTTTTTTAATACCACCAACAATATAACATTAATATAGAGAAATTTGTTTAAGGTATAATTGGAATTATAAAAAATTCAATCCCTTCATATATAATATTGATAATATTGTTATCTTAATGGGATTTAATTTTTTTTAATTAAAATTTAGAATATTGGTGTGTGAACATTCACAATCAACAAACTAGAGACGAGCAAACAAAACTTGAACTCGAATCTTTAAAATTATCAAATGAACCCGTCCACCAAAATTGAAGCAGGCCCACTGACAAACAACTCACAACAAGGAAAACGGCAACAACAAGCATCAACGACCATCAAACGAGTTGAAACAAATGAGACATTTTGTCAAAATCTAATCTTCTATGTCCAGGCATGGACTAAGAAAGAGACGGAGAGGTGAAGCTCCATGGCAATGAAAAACCAAAATAAGCACCGAGCATGTGTGCCTTCAAAATAGACAAAGAGGTACTAGTGGAGGATTGAACCTAGTTGTTTTGACTGAAAATGGAGGAAATAAAGAAAGACGGCATCTAAACTATCAGTAAATCCAACGACTGGTAGTGAGTTGAATACGTGAGTGCAGAATTTCCCTAACTGCAAGCGATCTGCATCCATTTATAAAAGTTGTAATTTCTCAGAATAAAATTTACACACAACTTTTTTTTCCTCGTGTTGAAATTTTTTATGCCCAAAAAAAATATATAACTACTCAATTTGTTAAGGATATCCAAAATTTACCACACATATATGAAAATAATATTCCCCCGATAATAGGATTTCTGGGAAATTTAATTCCAAAGGTAATTTTTCAAATCTTCGAACAAATGCACCTTGAGTGTTGATAAATTGATAGAAAGATAGATAATATATTTTTGTATGTTTCATCACAAATTCGAGAAAGTCTTACGGTTACATGCCTAACTCACAGAGTTTCTCCATCAAAGTTGTTTCTTCTCGCTCGTTTCCACGCCTCTCACTACATCTTATGTCAAATTCTCACAAAGTTAACTAGAAGCAAACATGATTGTACTTGTGGTGAGTACAATAGTGAAATCTAGGGTTTAGATTGTTTATCAGATGCCTTAGGAATGATCCCAAGGGAGGTATTTATAGCCCTTGGTGGGCTTGCTTTTGCATGACTTAAGCTCCAAGTAAGTTGGGCTTTTGGTCTTTTGGGCGGCTTCCAGATGCTTCTAGAAGCTGGTAAAGATGGTGCCCTTAAGATGACGCGCCTAATCCTCCAGGGGCCTTCTAGAGGGTGTTTAAGCTCTTTTAAAGGGCTTTGAAGCCTTTAGGAATATAATGACGGTTCGCAGCCCCCAAGCATGAGACTTGGGACAAGGCGAAGTGATGACTAAGCAAAGCAGTCTAGATGATGCCTTAGAAGGGTGTGCCCGTTTTTATAGGTACCCTTAGGAGGGCTTTTAGAATTCCCTTAAAGGGTGTATAAACCCTTTGGAGTTAATCTGATGGTCCACAGCTCCCCAAGCACGAGTCTTGGGACAAGGCGAAGTGATGAATCTGTAGGTTTGATGGCTCCTATCCGTTATTATTGTGCTTCAGACGTTTTTTACGGGGCGGTGCCTTTCATAAGGGCATGCCCAGGCTTCAAGAGGTCTTCTGGAGGGCATTTGTGCCTTTTAGGAATGTACATGGTCCACAGCCCCCCAAGCACGAGTCTCGGAGTAAGGCGAAGTGATGATGATATCGAAACTTTATTCTTTTTAACACTTCTTCTTCTGTTCTTTGAATTTTGACTCTATATTTTGACGTAAAACTTTTCCTATTGAGTGACTTGTTAAGGCTTATGGCGTCCAAACATTCTTTTCTTTAGGAGTATTTGGAGTTAAACTCTATGTAGGTTTGCTCATATTTTTCCTTATGAAGTAGATATTTTTTGTGTCGAATTTTATTTTAGCGTTGATTTTTGACGTAGTGGGCTATGTTGGAATCTTTGCGAGAGGCCGCACTAGAGCCTCTTTGAAAAGGTTGACGTTCTGGGCGACTTGACTTTATCCGAGCCTTTTAAAGGGCATTGTTTAAGCGTTTTTTTGGCTTGCATAAGTGTAGAACTCGCCGTGTCAGAGCCTTGTACAAGGTTGACGCTTTAGGCTGTGCATAACTCACTGTGTTAGAGCCTTGTACAAGGTTGACGTATTAGGCTCGCTTGATTGTAGAATTCGCCAAGTCAGAGCCTTGTATAAGGTTGATGTTTTAGGCTCACTTGATTGTAGAATTCGCCAAGTCAGAGCCTCGTACAAGGTTGTTTTTATTTATATTCCTTGCCCCGTTTCCTGAGCCTTTTCTATTTATAGAAAGATCGCGTGTGTTTATCTCATAGTTGTTGATTTGTAGTATATTTCGTATTGCCTTTGGCAATTCTTTCTTTCTTTATTTCCCGTCATCTCGCAAAGTGAAAATTTTGAATAGAAACTGGGAATGTTGTCTTTGGCGTTTTATATATTGATCTGGTGGCGGCTTGATTTTCTTTTAAGTTAGGTGGGTTCGCATTGGCGTATCCAGGACCCTGAGTCAGGGGGTGCAAACTTTTCGTCATACAAAATTTTGATTTTTTTTCTCATAAGAAAGTCGTATATTTTAGTCTTCGAAATATCTCCGTTCTCACAAATAATCACTGCTATGAGGTCAATTTTGGTTCAACTTTTAAATTTTTTAATGTCTTTTTACGAACATTATTAAAAATAATATCAGTATGACCAAGTGGTTTAAAGATTAAACAATTATTTCATTAGTTCTAATATTAACCACTTTGAATTGAAGATGTATGAACCGTCAATACTTTCTTAAAGGATTAGGCGCCCTCCATAAGGGCCAGTCTTACATATTCACCACTTCGCATTGTCCTAAGACTCGTGCTTTGGGGGGCTATGAATCGTCATTATATTCCTAAAGACGTAAAAGACCTTCAAAAGGGCTTTTAGACCCTCCCAAAGGCCTCAACGCCCTCCAAAAGGGCCCTCAGACCTAAAGGCGCGTCCTTCCCAGGACGCCACCTTTATTCGCTTCTAGAAGCCTCTAGAACGCGCCCAAATACCCAAAGCACCCCTATTACTTGCTGCCCAAGTAACCACAAATCAGGCCCATAGAAGGCTATAAATACAACCCTTGAGAGCATTCTCAAAGAATCCAATAATCAATCTAAATCCTAGATTACGATATTGAACCCTAGTATCCCTTATTGTGCTTTTTACAAGTACAGTGTAACATCATCAATAATAGATCAAGATTTTTTTTTTAAAGGAATAATAGATAAATAATAGATAAAGATAGTAGCCATAATCTGGAAAGTGAAGAGAAAAAAGATGAGAAGAGGAGAAATCAAAGAGTGGTATCAACAAAAGAATATTATGAATAATATATATTAAACTTGCATAAGGAAGGTAGCACGCGTCTCAAAAGTTAGAGATCTTTGGGGTGTAAGTGCAAATATTTGAACTTAAGGTGCAGAACAATAAATCCAAGGTGGCCAGAATGCAAAAAAGTAAGGATATCAGTGTAATTTTTAGAAGTTCAGGGTGTGCAGGTGCACACCCTCATGCTACACTGGATCCGCCCCTGCGGGTTCGTCATAGCCCCTTTTTGGTTTCAGAGCCCCCTTTGAGGGTTGATTTAGATTCCAGAGCCCCCTCTGAGGGTTGGTTTAGATTCCAGATCCCCCTCTGAGGGTTGATTTTAGATTCCAGATCCCCTCTCTGACGATTGGTTTAGATTCCATATCCCCCTCTAAGGGTTGGTTGTAGATTCCAGAGCCCCCTCTGAGGGTTGGTTTAGTCGCCGTTTTTTAGTCATCGCTTTGCTTATGTCACTTGGTCGCCAATAATTTAAACAGGTGCAAACAATGAATGTCTTGAGAAAGTAGGGTGCCTCGTTAAAAACTTGCAAAACAAATCTCAAAGGTCGAGAAAGGTTAGAATAACTCCGTGTTTCATCTTCAAGCTCTTAATGGTGGGACCGTTGCTTCTACATTTCATTCTGGTGTGTTGTTTGGTGAGTTCTTCCTTTTGTTTAATCTTGTCCTTGGATGGCTTGTTTGCCTCTCAAACCTTATTTATCTGAAATATAACATTACTTCCGAACTTTCAAAATAAAGGAGTTTTAATCATACTCAATCCTATTTAATGAGAACTAATTACTCGTTGTCTTGCTCCTATTTAGCTTGCTTACGTTATTTATTCCTCATTCTCTCCTCTTCATTCTCCTACTAGGAATAAACATCTTATTCGATTTTACTCTTTTTGGTTCTCTTACTAACTTGGGACTATCTCGCCCATTAACTTATCATCCTCCTATTAAATCCGAACTAACTCGCTCACTCCATTATTCTCTATGTATTTACTTCCTCCTATGAAGTTGGAACTAAATATTTTGCCCAATTTTATTCTTCTACGTGGGTTTGGTGCTTTTAATCCATTATTTATGTTTTTACTAAGCAGTTAGTTCAGTTCGTAAAGTAAGTGGTACATGAGAGGGTTCCCAGGAAAGAGAGGTGGGTCACTTGGACCACTTAAATACCAAGGCTTTCCTCGCCAGAATCTTTCCCGTGTGGCCTTTTCACAAATACTACATTTTACTTTTGCCAGAGAGAACTTACAGTAGTTTTCACTCTATTTAAATTCATAATACTTCTTTAATTATCTTGTGTTCTACTCATCTTTCTTTTTATACTAATTTGTTACTAACTCGTCCACTTTATTTTTTTTCTACTCCTATTCGTGATCCTCTTAAAATTGAGTTAACTCGGTCATCTTTCACTCACTCTTCTTTTCTTAAAATCAAAACTAAATCTTTATTCGATTCTATCCCCTTTCTTCGTTCTCGCCTAAAATTGGAACTTCCTCTTCATTTAAAGTTCTTTTTCTCTCTCCGCTAACTCTCCCATTAGATTAAATGCAAAATACTCAGATATAAAGTTGTTCTACGCGCATAACGATCGAAAAGATGAAACTTGATTGTTCGTTTTCTCTTGAGTCTCGAGTGATGTTGTTACGGTTGCACAGTATTCCCTTGGAGTGTTCATCCGACTACATGGTTCTTAGGAATTGACATTAATATATATTGATAAAGTTTGTTAGAGAACATTCGAATGTTAAGGGAAATAGGTTGACATCGATATCCTGTTATCATAAATTATTGGAGAGTAACCGAATATTGAGAGAATATAGAATTATATGCTCGTGTGCTTGCAAGTCAATCAAAAAATTTAATTAGTTGTAAAAATACAACAAGGTAATTGAAGTTCAAATATTTGGAAGAGAAAATATGATTTGTAGAAAATCATAAAACAGCAAGCACGTTTAGATTAATGTCAGTAATTTTTCCAGCTTCATATTCCAACGAAAGGAGTGGAATTGCTCATAATAAACAATGAGTGAATAGGAAAAAAACCTCCTGAAATTGTAACTTTCGTCAAAAATCCCCTGACTTTTAACAAACTTCAAAAAAACCCCTGGAATTGTCAAACGTTAGTCAATTACCCTCTCCGTTTGTTTTGGTTGTTAAATGACTATTTGTTTTTTTTGCTTTCTTCATCTTCTTCCTTCCACTTTTTTCATCATCTTCATCAATATTCATAAAAAATCCAGAAAAAAATTAAGAAACAACAACCATTAACAACATCATCATGAATATTATTGTTAATGGTTCTCATTTGTTTCTCGCTAGAAACAACTTTCAAGGTTGATTTTTAATTATGTCCACCACCTCAGCACGGTTCGTGATATGATAATATCATGAAAGCATAATAATATTAATAGCCAACACAATTAGTGAAATCGGAGCTTGATTTTGTATTTACTAATTGGTATTTAAATTTTTTACTCCAATTACCCACATGCTACTACGGTAAAGAACTTCAATTTTGCCATGTATCAAAGAAAACACTACACGTAAATGAAGGACCAGAGATATGCCATCAAATGGACACATAATAGCATACCTAAAGAGTGAAGTAATATATGTTGTGGTTGATATAAAAAAGACATAGAGTTCAAAGTAAAGTATTAGAAGAATTTGCCAAGTAAAATAGATGTGAAGTTAAAATTATTGTAATTAAAAAAGGTTAAAAAAAATTCCCACGCAAATAATATAATACAAAAATTATTTGGATTCCACGAAAATAAATTACATGGGA
>Ga0315914_1001059_pt1 | contig 39482 bp, 21 predicted proteins | sample MpolenodulesMG_FD_203920 | JGI IMG/M metagenome (GOLD analysis project Ga0315914, IMG submission 203920) | Medicago polymorpha root nodule microbial communities from Los Angeles, California, United States - elongated nodules | ecosystem: Host-associated > Plants > Roots > Nodule | place: USA...
TGGATGAGTCTAATGACCTAATCCTAATCAAACCAAGCCTCGAACCCTAATTTTATATAAATCTACTTTCTAATCTAATTTCACCGTTTTTATAATGAATTAACAAATACCAAACTCATAAAGCAACACCGGAGGGTTATTATTTGTTAATTCATCATCACAAATATCAATTCATAAAGCGACAGCGGAGTTTTGATATTGGAACAAGCGAAATTAGACAAGGATTGTGAAACATAAGAATAGTCTAGCAAACCTTGAGACAAATAAAGTTTCATTCTTCAAGGATTCTAATAGCAATCAACCATGAGAATAGGCATGATTGCTAGAGGAACACACTCAATGATTTCGAGAGAAACTTGCCTTTAGAAAGTAGGTCCAATATAAAGTTTAGGTTTAGGGTTTGTCATCAAGACAAACCAATAATCCCAAGGCGCTTTTTATTATTATTTCCTTTCATTAAAAATCAAACCTTTTCAACTGAAATCTCTTTCTAATCATCAATTAAAACTAATCAAATTAAACAACTCCTTGTTGGAACGATACTCTCTTTTTACTACTTCGGTAGAATCGTGCACTTGCGGTTTTGCTCATCATGTAGTATAACTATTATTCAAAACTTGCAGACCATATACCATAGTTTGAAACATTGAATACATGACTTTCATATCTTCATCATCTTTCATTCACTTGTTGATTTCCCTCATAGTTACAACATAGAGATTAAAAAATGTTCTTAATAGTAGATTTATCAACATTTTTGGTATATAAGGAAGAGCCTCTACCAAAATACCGCGACCAATGTGATGCTTTTAATCGTACCTGATCAGAAGGTGACTACAGATGCAATTTTAATGTGGTGGTTGTAAGCCTCAGTTGTTGACACTCCGACACTCAAGTTAGTATTGAGTTAAAAAGGGGGTCGAGAGAGAGTAAGAAGATTCTAACCTTAGGGACTGCAAAAAGTCCCCTTTATATAGAGGTGGATGTTGCAAGCGCCGTTGCCTAGCACACGTATGGCTCGGCGATTACAAATTTGTGGAAATCGTAACCGCCAAGGAGAGATTTGGGTTAGTTGTATTGGGCCTATGTAAATTTAGAATTTGCTCGGTCCACAACATCTTTTTACAAAAAAAAAATTGTGTATCGGTAAATCTTTTTCTATCAATGACAATACCATCAGAGTTTACTGAAAAATTGATACCATCATCAATGATATCCCAAAGTTCATCATCAACATCAATGATATAACTATACATTTTCTTTTCAACCAAGAGAAATGTTCAACATTGCCACTGAATGATGGAGGTCTAGCTGAGTAAGACTTTTTACCATAGGTGGTATTGTTTTAATCATAATGCACAACATGATTACCAGAACCGGAAGTAGCACCTGAATCTGTCATGTTTTTCTAAGGATCTAATTTGTTACAATGTTAAGTGTTGAATAAATAGACCAAGAGTTATGGTACCAATTTAAGATGAGAAAAACACAAGATGGGGATGTTGAATTGTGTTGACATTTTTTAAAACTTTGTCTAAGTGTTTATAAGAATCACAACATGCAATCAGAAGATGAAAGATAAACACAAGCAATTATCCTGGTTCACCCCACAATCTGAGGTTTGTCTAATCCCCTTGCAGTTTCAAGGAATTTTTCACTATAATCGCACAAGATTACAATTGCTAAAATACATAAGGAAGAGACTTCCATGCGTCCCACAAGAAGACTTCGACAATCACAGTTTAACAATATGTTTATATGTGTTTATACTTTCAGAACTCAGAGAGTGGTGAACTTATTTTAAGAACAAGAAACTGATGACACTAGTAATTTCTAAGATACCAATTTTGTAAGAATTTCTAAGTGTTTGAATACTTTTGAATTTGATAGAGTTTTGGCTCTTGTAAATTATGCGAAGTCTCTATTTTCTTCAAGTTGCTCAAATCCTCAAATAGAAGAGTAATAATAGAGCCATTGTTTGAAGATTTTCAACTCATCAAATTTGTCCTTGAGAAGCTTGATCAGATTTGATTTTTTTTCTTCCTAAATTAGATAAATGTCATTGAATAAGACTAGAGAAATCCTTTGCTTCTTTTGGAATGATCTTTTGCATTCTCTTTGTTCTTGAATTTCTTTGTTTGTTTCTACATATGGTCAGAAAAGGACAAACTATACTCTCAAAGGTTGAAAGCGACCTTCCATCATAACTTGTTTCCTTTAGAGGATAAATCCATCAAAGTTTGTTTTCATCAGTCTCTTCATGACATCTTCTGATCAACAAGTTGACTTTGAATTGACCTTTCTTCATATCATATTTTAAGTCGTCAGAAGTTCCCAATGCTTTTCTTGAATAGCAAAATGCTTTCCTTTGTGTGCTAAACTTGAACTTGAATTCAAAATTTAATTATATAGTCTTTAACACTTGAGCGTACAGTAGAGTACCAAGTTTTCCTTTCATACATTAATATTATGAAAACCTTAAAGACATTGTTATAAAACTCATTTTGGTTCTACATCAACAATGTTGTGAGAGCTAAATTTGTGTATACCTTTTTAAGTGGGATGATAAATTTATCGTTAAAAAAAACTCTACAAAAAGGTATTTAGAAGGACATTTCTCTAAACATGAATTTGCTTGTTGATTTGGTATTTCTTTTATGTTGAATATGTTGTTTTTCATATATACCATGTGTGCGATCTGAAAGTCGAGAGGGAAATAAACATGATTAGAACATTAGAATTCTTAATGTCCATCTAGGTATTAAAAAATTAATTTTAACATGACTTGTACAAAATTGAGTTGGCATGAATGAATAGTTCATATTAGACCTTCTATTAAGATTGATGTGGCATATTTGACGTCGAATATCTTAAATTCTTGATGGTTTGAAATTTGTTGTGTTTAAGTTAGAAATTTTTAGAAAAGAAATATGTGTGAATCGGTTTCAGTGCATGATTTTCTGGAATTATTGGTTTGGAGTGTTGAGATGGTACCTGTTGCATTGTGTTTGTACATGATTTATCTACCTCTCGTAAAAAAATTACTACCTACGTTCCTAATTATAGGACTCTTTTGAGAAATTTTTTTGTCTCTTTTTATAAAACTCATTTGCTATTTTCAAGTACATTAATTAATTCTTTACAAACATACCCCTATTTATTTTATGTCTTTTTCTTCAATCATCATTAAATACTACATTGAAAACATACCCTAACCCTCTCTCATAAATGACAAATTTGTAAAAACAATAGTAATTACATACAAATTTATTATCACTTTTAATTTTCTTAATTCCCATTATTTTTTCAAAAGGACCCTATAATTAGGGACGGAGGTAGTAAAACTTTTATAAAGTAATTTGATCCTTCATTCATAATTATTATTGACCACTGTTCTGAAAAATTAACATGCATGTGTCTTTTTGAAAATAAATGGAATTAAAAAAAATGGTCAAATAAAACCCTGCAACCACTTTTAATCTCCTTTTCTATTTACATTCAAATAAATTTCTCTAATTACGGAGTTGAACGAAAATCTTTGTGGAGGTGATAATTTACTACTTTATTACTTGAGTATGATTTAGTGCACTTGCTGAGTTTTACCATCAGGCAACAAAGATCAAAGCTCTGATTAGAGGATGTATCAAGTCTTGAAGACTCTAATAGAAAAAAGTCCAGAACTTCAGATCGAAACAAAATATGATGGATCAGATTCTAATGAAAGCAAGTTCTAGTGGACATGCCAGCTTCCCTACCTCATCCCTCGTAACGACGTCGACCACTTGATTTCATTTGTTTTTATTCTAGCTTTATTTTAGGTTATGATTTTCCTATATTTGGTTCAGCTTGTTCGCTGTTTAGATTCAATTTTAGTTCATGAATTCAGTTACTAGCTTTCACCACTAGTTCTCTTATAATTATGGTGTGGCTGCTTTCTGATTGGCATCATCGTGCGTCTTGTTTTTGTTCTTGATTACGGTGTCTATTACTTGTTCCTACCTTTGATTATCTTATTATTTCCACGTATGTTGGGATCTACATGTTTAATTGTCGGTGCCGTTTTAATATTTGTCTCAATATTCACTACTACAAATATAGAAAAAATAGCGCCCCTTAAATAGCGCTTTTAACACTAAAGTGCTATATATAGAAATACAGAGGTCTTAGATAAAACTTCTTATAAAAAGCACTATCTTTGATACTAACTCTATATAGCGTGTTATTTGAAAAAACGCCAACAAAGGCTCATTAAAAAAAAAAATTAAAAATTCTGGATTATTTCACAATAGCGCTTATTATAGGAAGCGCTGTTTATGGCTCAATCTTAAATAGCGCTTTAAAAGCGCTAGCGTAGGTTTGACAAAGATAGCGTTTAGATTTGATGAAAAGCGCTATCTAACAATTGATTTCTTCTAGCCTAGTGGTAAGGTATGTTTGTTGTCAACTTCAGGTCTCTGGTTTGATCCCTGCAGTATTGTGTTTTGGTTTTTTTTTATTTTATAAAATGCTATACATAACTATCAGGTCGCATGTTCGATCCCTAATTGAACAATTTATTTTATTATTTTATTTTATATTTTAAAAAATGCTATAATTAACTAAAAGAGCTATTTTCCTTTAAAAAAAACTAAAAGAGCTATTTTGTTTGATCCTCCAAAAAAATAGTAAAATTCAACTAAAATCTTTTTTTAAAATTATTTCCTCAAAAACTTTGTAACATCGTGATTCTCATTCTACGAAAACTGCCTCTCTGCTTCTATTCAGTCATCACTCTCACAATACATTCATCGTGAAACAAAAACGCTGTTTTTAAACCTGTCTTAGATGGCGTTTATTTCTGAAAGCGCTATCTAAGGAGAACCTTTGCTAGCGCTTTTTGAAATAAAGCGCTATATAAACCCTGCTTTAGCTAGCGCTTTATACAGAAAAAGCACTATATTACCTTTACCAGCGCCATTTACAATAGCGCTTCAAAAGCACTATCTAAAGCCAAAAAAAGCGCTATATAAGCTCATTTTTGTAGTAGTGATTGTTTGAATTCAGATTGATGTGATATTCTAGTACGAGAATGTTTGACGTGAAATATGTATTATTGTTTTCTGTTGTTGTTGTAGTGAGTTGGTAGGTGAATCGATACGTGTTGGCAGTCGATTTATTCACTGCATTGTAGAGCTCTGATTAGAATTAACTAGAGGTTGGATCTACTTGTGTTGTTTTAAATAATTGTATGACCCATTCGGGTTGACCTATACTTTTGTGTAGATTTTTTTCTAGGCTATATGTCACTACCCCCTTTATAAATATCTATGAACACAAGGAAAAGGGTCAAAGTGTACAAAGGGTGTCAACAAAATTTGATTTAATTTATAAAAAAAATATATAAAAAAAGAGAAAAAGGTGGGGGAGTGTGTAACTGCATAAGGACAAAGTTTTCTTTTGATTAAATGTCAAAACTATGTTTAGAATTAATGAAACTAATTTCCCTCAAAGAATTGCATCATTAATATCTTAGAAATCTCATTTTTGCATGATTCTTTAAATATTTGTGATGTTAAGCAATTCACTTGTGCATTGATTCTTTAAATATTTGTGATGTTTTATTACTGGTGTGAATTGATTTACAAACTATTCCAAGAAAACATGTGAATCGATTCACTTTTCTAAGGAAAAACTCATTACCAATGTGAATTGATCCACTTAACACTCCTGGTAAACATGTTAGTCGATTCACTCCCTTTTTTCTTAATAAATTTTATTTTCTTGATTTTATGTGCATGCAAGCAAGGTTGGTGAAGCATGGATTGGTGAGAATCAAAGGGAATGGATTTCTCAATGTTGGAAATGCTCAAGATCAATATCTTCATAAAACCAAGGCTAATATTGATATCAAGACTGAGTTTCATTGAAGATAGAACCCATTTGAGTGGTGAATCAATTAAATATTCAACATTTCTCAAAATCGAACAAATTAATATTAAGAAATGCATTAATTAAAAGAAAGAGAGATGTTATTTTACCAAATTATTCTAATTAACTATTAGTTTGTTTTTCATTAAAGAAAAAACAATATTTTAAAAGTAGCGTATACAGTATTAATTCAAGGGTACAATTGAAAAGAAAAAGTTATTATTGCATTGAAAACTGAAAGCGACATTCATTTTGAAATATTTTTTTTTATTAAAACGACACTTATTTTGAAACAGAGGGAGTACAACATTTTGAAAATAAACTTTGATAAGCTTTTTTTTTTTTTTAACATTCAACCTTGAATTTGGTTTAACTTTTATCACTTTTCTACGAAAGTTCTTTTTCCAAAACTATTTTTTTATTCGGGTATCTATTCACCCCCACTATATATTCGTCCATAATTACTTTACGACACGGTGGTAAACTTAAGAATAAAATGTGATATGCCTGAATTGGAGGCCATGTAAATACATCCAAGTTTAAGAGAGAAATACAAACTATTTATAATATTACTTAGTGATTTATTTCATTTTATTACCAACATCTTAGATAACGAAGCCATACTTTCAATGTTTGAGAAACTACGAAAGGAAATGAAAAATACAATTATTGGGAGTGATCGTAATAACAAAATAGCAACTTTGAAATAATCAAGCATATTGTATATTGCATAATTCTTAAAGGACTAATTCTTCGCTGCACGAGGTTTATATGGATCCAGATCGACATATATACATACATTTTCACGACACTTGATCCCAAAAAATCTTAAAGAAATTTGTGGACAAGCCTCATCATCTTCACAATAATCACCCACTGTAATGAAAAAAGAGAATAAGTTAATGTTAATAAAACAAGACAAAATATTTTGTAAGAACAACAAAGTAGAAAATGAAATTTGAAAAGTATAAAATAAATAGCTTACACTCAGCGCTCATTGCAACAAGAAATAAGGAAACAAATAAAATCAAAGCAAACACAAGCTTGTGAGTTTTAGCCATTTTTATCTCTCTTTGCATGTCAAAATGATCGCTTTATAGTGTCTAAGGAACAAGTTGTACTGAAATAAATAATTATTTTTAGCCCTTGAGGAGTTGTAAAAACCACTTCCTAAATATAGAATTATTATTTAATCTCTCTTTATAACACTTACTAAAGGGTAGGGTAGCATAAAAAACTTGTTAACTATTGTAATTTATTATTTTATGATTAACTTTTCAACCTTTGATAATGCACAAGTACTTATGCACAATTAAAGATATCATTACGATTAATGCACAATTAAAGTGACATCATACTTATGCACAAGTTGAATGTATTGCAGGATTTTTTAATTTATAAAATCATTTTTAGGATAGGTAGTGTGGATAAAATTGTGTAGTTGCAAGATTTCTTCAAAATTATGTTGTGTTTATGGGCACAAAATTGAGAATATATATACACACAGACAAAGATGATGTTTCGTCAATAGGGACTAAATGTCTCATAACCAAAAGTTAAGACTATTGGTTATGACAAATAAGTTTAACTAAAGTTGATTTTTAATTAATAAATAAATTTGGGTCTAAAGAGCTAATACTAGTCTTTCTAAAACTGGAATTTCCAAAACATCAAATGTGATGCTTGCTAAATGGGTAAGAAAAGTAGGGTCTCATTTTAATCTAAAAATGTCGTTTAAGCTTTGAGACCCTTGGAGCATCTCCACATGGATTTGTTTGGTCATTCAATAAATAAAATTAGAAGACAACTACCTATATATGAGGGGAAACAAAAATATCAACATATGAATTGACTTATGTGAGAAAAACACAAGAATGGGTTGAATTGTGTTAACTTTTTCTTCTTTTTAAAACTAAGTTCAGTGTTCAGAGTTTTATAGAGTTCAGAGTCTTAAGATAATGTAAAGAGATAGAGAGAAGAGAAAGACACAACAATTATACATGTTCCTTCCACAATTCGGAAGTAGTCAAGTCCCCCTTGCACTTCCAAGGAGTGTTCACTAAAATCAATATCTGATTACAATTGCTCAAGCACCAAAGCAAGAGACTTCAAACTACTCAAGCACAAAAGCAACAGGTTTCCCATGCTCAAGCACAAACTCAAAAGACTTCCTATGCTCAAGTACAAAAACAAGAGACTTCTAATCAAACAGAATTACAAAGAAAATGTTTGAGGTTGAACACTTGATATACAATCAGTGGTGTTCATAATACAAATAAGATACAAACTTTTAAGACTCTAGAATTTCTAAGATATGAAAGTTGTTAAGAAATTCTAAGTGAACTTTGATGAAAAACAATTTCAGCAGAGTTTTGACACTAGTAAAATTGTTGTGAGTCTCTTACAATCTTCAAGTCTTCACTCCTTTATATAGGGGTGTGAAAGATACTGTGAGGATTGTCAGCACATCAAAAAGAGTCGTTGTGAATCTTGATAATCACCAATGATTTGTTGTTTGATTTGGTTATTGTCCTATGAGGGAACAATTTCAAATCCATTCCTTGTATAGAGAATAACCAGTGTAGTCACAGTTGTTGTCTTGTACTATTGGAGACATGAGGAGTGGAGTAGTGGAGGTAGTGGTTGTACAATTGTACTATGTCCTTTTCCTGCGTTCTTCAGTGGATAAGCATCCAATGCCTTCTAATTCCTCTAAAATAGTTGTTACTACAGGCTTCCATTCCTTCTGCAATCATATGCATTCAGAATAACAACTTCTAACATACTTCAGCTTCCAGTCTTTAGACTCTGATGAACTCCAACTTCTAATCATTCTTCAGACTCTGACGTCAGCTTCTGGTAGATAGCTTCTGATGGTCTTTAGATGCTGTTTGTCTTCAGACGCTCTCTTTTTCGGACTCTATCTTGCAACACAAGCTTCCTTTTTGTAAATTCCATTGCTCTCATTTGTTCTTCCGGAACCTATACTTGGTTTAAAGACATATAATTTTTTTGTCTATGGTCCTGTATACCTGAACAAATATTAGCATATTCAACTGACATTTTTAATACTTTGTTATCATCAAAACTCAAAGTGGTATTGTTAAACACATTTTGTTCCAACATTTCTAAGGCCATGTTGCTTATCAAAATAAATATTTAGTCAATGTGTATTCAAAGGCTGAACAATTTACAACGAAAAACTTTTGGAAGCAATGTTGAATGAACTAATCAAATATTATGGTGATAGATTAGTTGCTTTTGAGATTATTATTCAACGGAAAAATCATGTGAAAAATATTATTTTATCGGTTTTAAATATAAATATTTTAGGGTTTGAGATTTAGTGTGGAATTTTATATTGCTATTGGACACGTCTTGAAAGGCCAAAAACAATTTCACACCTCTGTGAATTACATTACTCCATCTTAGACCCGAAGAGAGGACTTGTTACAACTAAAGAATTTTAAAAAAATAAGAAACATTTTTGTTCCTCTTTTCCCAAATATCATAGTGGAGTGGCACAATGATATACCAATCAAGGTTTGGTTAAGGGTGAGGAGAAACAGAATTTAGTATGACATTCACCATTAAGATAGGGCCTTTATTAAAGGCAAGGAAATGTCAAGTTTTACAAAGGGTAAACCTATACGAAAAAGAAAACATAGTGGAAAGAACATGGAAGAAGAACTTCAGTTGTGAAGAAATAAGAAGTAACTAACATCGTCATTAACGATAAAACCAGTTGACTTCAAATTGATTAATGAAAAAGTAACATATTGCCAAATATGGAAACACATAATGTTTAAAAGTTACTATCAGTTCGTAAATTACTAATAAAAGAATTAAAGTTAAATTGGATTTAAGAAAGAAAGAGTGAGGTTGAATGTTAAGTCCGTCTTTTTCAACAGTTCTATCATAACTATATTTGGCAGGTATCAACTTATCCAAGAGTAGACTCTACTATTATATAGTTTTCTAGTTGAAGTTCATGTTTAAGAGTATTAATATGATCATCCATCATTTGCTTTGATTCAGTAAATTCATAAATGACATCCTTTTTTGCAACTCTAATTTCTTCAAGAAAATTCAATCATTTAAAAGTTGCATTATGATTATGTTAAGTTTTGTTAAAGTTAATTAGCCAAAGAAGAATTGATGATAGAAATGTTGACTTTTTTTTTTTTTTTTTAATATTGTTGATAGTAATCTTTTATTTATTAAGTAGTTGCTTACCAGTGTTTTTGGTAAACAAGAAGGGTTGGTTTTGGTTACTACAAGCAGGATCAAACCAGAAATTCTATGACATGTTGTGCAATGGTTTTTCTAGAAAATGAGTGAGCGTTCATCAAATTTATAGGTTGCTTTATGAACAAGACGAATCCGCGTGGTGTCTTTCGGTAGAAAAAAGGATAAAACAAAAGAAAACACAGTAAATGCAAATAAAAGACTAAAAGTTTAAAACGCAGAAACTTAAAGAAAAGGTAAATTGCATTGCATTAAAGTAAAGGTGGTTCGACAAATCAGATTACATACATTATGTATGACTCTTTTCTCTATACGTCAGTACTTCGAGTGCTTAAAATTTCTATAGATGAAAGTCAACCAATGTTGACCGCATTAAATGGACATGTCGAAATTACAAGTAGTCTATTTCTTAAAAGTTTATCAATTAATATAAATAAGTGGAGAATTTGGGTTCAAACTCTGCCCTTTACATAACACAATGTTCCTACCAGGTGAGTTACGCTCACAGGGACATTGTTGATATTAACTTTAATATAAGTAAATAATTCTATGTAAGCAATGTTGAGGTCAATTTTCACTCTAATAGTAGGATTAGTAAATTAAAAGCCAAATAGCTTATTTTCTCCTCAACCTCTAAACCGACTTATCTTCTCCCCCAAAATCCATGTCTTTCTTCTCTGATGTAGCCTGTTTTGTATGGTGGTGCGAAGACATCCCTTCTCCACACCACTGATCCTCCCCCTTCTTTTCGTCTGAACCCTTTCTTTCTTCGACTTCGTCACTTTTCCTTGGTTCCCATTGTCATTTCACCACCGTTCACAAGGTTGTGTCGGATCCGGTTTGGTTCGTTGTTTTTGGCGCAGAAGTTGGGTCGTTTTGCTCCGGCGTTGGTCCTTTCTTTGGATGGGCTTTTGCTTGTTCGCGGATCTGGGCTAGCTGGTTGTTGTCGTTGTTCGTATGGGTTCCTCTCCTTTGCTGTAGGTTGCGGTGGGTTTGGTTCTCTATGAACTTTTTGTTGTTGGTGTGTTTTCTTTTTGTTTTTGTTGGTGTCGCCGCTGTTATATTTGTGGGTTGTTTCGTTGAGGTGGTGGAAGTTTTGTGTGTTGCGGTTGTTCCTTTTGTTTTGTTTACAGGAAATGGAAGATGGTGGTGGTTTGATCTGATTGTTGTTGGTTCGTAAATCTCGAACCTGATTCTTTCCGGGTTTGAGATGGGTTCTCTGGTTCTGTCCTGATATGCTCAAAAGGGTTAGGTGCGTAGACGCTCTGTGTTGACGGATGTTGTTGGTTATCTTGCCTTAAGGATATTATCTGCTGCGATTCTTGCATCGTTGGTGGATCGTGATAACAAGACCTATGCGTGCTTCGGTTCGTAAATGGTTGGTTTAGCCTGAAAGGGCTTTTAGCTTGCTTCGCTCAGAAGGGGGCTGTTGGAACTTGGGTCGTTTTTGTTTTGGCAGTCGATCCATATGCCTTTTAAAAGCTCTGAATGCTCACTCTACGTTTTTTTGCAATTCGGTTTCGTGCCTACACGTGGGTTCGCTGAATTGTCTGTGATAGTGATTGTTTAAAGCTACGTCCTTTTTATACCACTTTTGTGCTTATTTGTTGTATCCCCGTTACGGGTTGTATTTGTGGTTTACTGATCAAGTTTATGCCTCCCAGTCTTGTACTTCTTGATCTTTTTTAATTTATTTCTTATTTTGGCTTTAAAAAAATTGTTGAGGTGGAATTTAAGCTAGTTAATATATTAGACATGATGGAAGATGTCATCAATAAGAACAAAGACATATCCCACTTGTATTTAGAGACAAGGCGATGAAGGAACAAGCAAATGACAGAAATATCCCACTTGACCAGGGTAAAACGTCCTTAATTTAATTTTTTGATTTAGAATTCCTATAAGATTAGTTGATGTATGGTTCAACATCTGTTTAGATTTTTATAGAGTCGTCTTCATACAATGTGATAAAACTATAGAGACAATCAACATATATTTTTATTGTGCACGTTTAATTGTGTGATGTTGTCAATTCTTGCAATTGTGTAATGAATAATGTAATATGTAATATGCTTTATTGACCATCTATCAAAGGAAAAAGTGGTACAATGGACTTAACACAATGTCTTGACTCAAAAAAAAAAAACTTAACTCTTTTTTTTCTAAAGATTGTTTAACTCATTATTAACCAATATATAAACATTCATTAACCAAAATTTCATAAGAAATTTTTTTAATTAAAGACTATGAAGAGTATTTAAACCCTAACATTCTTGTGGTTAAACATGACTTCCCATTGGTAATTTATAAGCAAAAGTCTTTGCATAAACATCACTTGGTATACTTTGACGTACCATTGGTGAAAACTAGTTAACAATTTAACCTCACATTATTAAAATAGTAGAATAAATTAAAATCTTTAAACAAAAACAAAGTATACAAAAAATATCTACATAAACTTTAAATCACAATTTCAACATAGCCAATAAATTTTGGGTGAAATCAAGGAACACAACCAACATGACATCCAACGCCAGAAGCATTCCCCAAAATGATCTATAAGTTGGATGATTAGAGTTTAATATTTGTATCTTGTAAGAACTCCTTGTATAATCATTAAACCAATAATTTATACTTTGAATAAAGAAATGAAATATTGAATTCTCTATTTAAGAGAAATATAAATTGAATTATTTGTAAAATAATTAGTGATTAGTGTACCAGTCTTTTGACATAAAACTATTTCTATAGGATATGAATTAAAATCTTTTTTTTCAACTTACAACTATTGGAGATATCTTGATAGGTGTTGGGGGATATGGAAATAAAACTTGATATGCCTAAATCGGAAACCATGGCGATACATCCAAAACTAAAAGTGAGGAAAACAATCTAATTTTGATATTTCTTAGTGCCTTACTTTATTTGATTACCAACATGTTAGAATACAAAACTGTAATTGAAAGGTCGATGAAATTATAAAAATAAAAATAAGAAACACAATTATTGGATGCAAGCTACTATATAAATAATGGAATATTCTATTTAAGGTATATTGCATAGATTTTGTGCTAGTGTAAAACCTCATTTTTCCCTGCAAGGTGTAAGTATAACCTGTTAGGTTTGGTACTTATATGGTTCTATATCAAAATATACACATCGACGTTTAATGCACTTCCACCCAAACCCTGTTAAGGGACTTTTTGGACAATCAGCATCCGTTTCACATGTAATATACTCTAAAGCGAGAAAAGATAAAAAATAAAAAAAATAAAAACATTGTTAATATAACAAGATAACTATTGCATACAAACAACAAAGTAAGAAGGAAACTTGAAAAGTATGAAAAAATAGCTTACCCGCAACGTTCATTGCAAAAAGAAATAAAGAATTTAAGATAATCATAGCATACAAAAACTTGATTGTTTTATACATATTTTTAACTCTTTGAATCTGATAAATATGATATTATTTGATCACTTTATAATGTTTAAAGGAATATTTCACTAAATTCTTTTTTTAAGAAAAAATAGCTCTTAAGGACTTGTAAAGAAAGAACTTCCTAAAATGAAAACTATCATTATTAAAATTGTGTTTAGAATGATTATGGAAAGGGTAACGTGCGAATCATTATAATTTATTCTTTTATAATTAACTTCTCAACCTTTGATAAAATAAATGAGAAAAATAAATAGTTAGAACATAGCAAATTTATCGCTACGAACGATGCACGTTCAAGATGACAACATAGTTCTGTAGAAGTTGATATAGAAAAATAGATACATGCTTAGGATTGCATGCCGATACTTGTAAGTTATAATCATATATAAATCCTAAAAGAAAAACTAATTCTTACTTCCTTTGATAGTAATTTTATTTTTATGTTGTCATCATAAAGAACAAATTTTTCTTCGCCAAACAACAAAAAAAATCGAAAGAAGATCATTTCTAGATAAAAAAAAGCATAAGATTTTGTTATTTTGCAATATAATAAAACGGGCTTCAAAATGCTTGGAACATCTTGCAAAAGCATAAAACTCTACGAGCTCATGTAACTTTCAAATTCACTTCCTCCTCTTTCTGGACATCTTGCAATTGGACAATATGGTCCTTCATATTTCAACTTTCAAGATATTAACATCCAAACACAAAAAATTCATATATGAAAGTACTTAAAGATGGAAACCGAAAAGTGTAATGACCTTTATATAATCCCAGCTTGGTTCACAATTGTATCCAAGGCAAGAAGAAGAGTATGCTCTATTGAGAATAATCACATAATCCTTCTTAATTTGATGTTTTAATAATCACAAAATCCTTTCTAAGTTGATGTTTTAACGATAACAAACTCAATTGAACAAAAAAAACCAATTTGCTTCTGATATGTGTTGTTCTCCAATAAGTTTCTTTGAGTCGTATTTCGAAAAGGATTTTGAATATGTGAATACGTTAAGAAAGACTTCAGATTAATCAGAAGGCCTTCATAATGAGACCATAAGGCAAACTAACCCATCGAAATTGACATCAAGGAGAATTAAACCCGAGACCGAGCACATTTTAATGTATCATGCCAACACCACCAGAAGAACTCAAGTGGGTATTGAAGAACAAGATTGAACAAAGAAATATGTAAATCTCATGAACAACATTCTTCAGTAAAAAATTACTTCATAAAAGTGTTGGATTAATTATTTAATTAATCAATTATGGATTGACAATAATCAAATATTATAAGTTAATCTTATAATATAATTATGGTCTATTGTGTTAAACACTAATTATATGATGAATTTGAGTGATTGAGATATTGTTACTAAATGGACCGTGATGGGTTGGACCATTTAGATAAGCTCAATGAGAGGTCCCTGCCTTCAGACGTTTAGCTATTTAAACGTCATCTCATCAGACGGTTAAGCATTCTGAACAACATTCTGAAAACCCAAAGCTAGACGGAATGAAGGTAGTTATCCCTCTCATAGTTGTCGGTGTTGTCGGCGGTTATCCTTCATCAACCTAATTCAAAGGTACCCAATTTCTTTATTCATTCTTTATTATTGATTAATAGGTTATAACTTGTATCTAGTGATCCATGGCTAAACACTAAAACTTTTATCAATTGGTATCAGAGTCTGACATTAAAAACACTTCAGATTGTAGATTGGAAAGATTAGAACTGCAGATAAGACGCACTTCTGAATGGCTACGTTCAAAGAAGATCAAACTAAGTATTCGAAGATCATAATGGAAGTCAAGTATGCTTAAGATTGCAGATCATGTAGGTCCAATTTGCAAGTGAGAAGCACCAAGTTTGAGATCCTAAAGACCACATGAAAAATTAGAATGAGATATTCAGAAAATACCAAAATGAATGATGAAACAAACATAGTCAAAGGTGAATTATAAGATCATATTCATGGATCGGAAGCTAAGAAGCAAAGATGAAGATAGAAGGGCTAGATTTTAAAGAAATTTCATCATCAAGGCAAGACAATACATAACAAAGTAACATCTAGTTTTTCAAACAACTAGTTTATTGCTTGCTAAAAAAAATCAATATCTATCAAGAGAACCATCGTTCACATGTAACATAAAACTCTTACCATCTCACAAAGTCTTTTTTACAAAAAGAATCATACATTCATAGGCAAAAATAACAGATTACTTAAAAATATATCATAATCACATTAAAATACTCGAGATTCATTTGTAAATATTATATATGAGAGAGAGGTGTCATTATGAGATCAAATTGATCATCATTAGATCAAGATCACAAATAACTATTGTAAATAGTTGATAGGGCATTACAAATCATCTTAAGGGTGTTAAAGGTGAATTGTGGGATTGTCAAAGTCTAAAGAGACCGTCCAAAGCTTGTATGGATAGGCAAGCCAATAAAATAAGAGAAAATAGTGCAATATTTAAGAGGTTATGCCAAGCACTATATTGGATAATCTCACAGATTGTATGGACTAGACTAGCCTAGTTAGGTTGAACCACGATACGGCCATCACTATGTCATCTTCTCTATCCCTTATCTCTTTATTTGATAGCTCATAAGCAAACATATTATTGATGACAGCTCATCTGATGATGTTTTAGCTATGCTTTTTAGTCATTTAATAAGCATTTGAGGTCATTTTAGAAGAGTTTTAGATGAGTTGCTCATGGTTTAAGGGATGTATTGTTTTCATTTGATTTATTGTAATTCTATTTCTTCCCAAAACTAACAACTTAATATATGTTTTTGAGTCTTTTAGAAGGTTATAGAAATTAGAGAATGATGATCAATGAAAATTAGAGAAGGTTTTAAAGACAATACAAGTTGTGGAAATTTTGTCTCAAGTCTCAAGAACATATCATGGAAGGAAAATACACAGAACTAATAATAACCGTGAAATTCGCACTAGGCACATGTATAAGCAAATCTCAATTGGTGCACGTGCAAAATTTTCATCATTCATCCAATTTCTTCAAATATCAAATTTATTTTGATACATACTTAATTTAAATCAGCAAACTTGAATCACTTCTCAAAATTTGAGAAACAACCCGAATTTAAAAAGGGTCACAATTCACCCTCTATTCTTATAGCAAATATTTTTACTTCAACGAATAGAATCGCATAATGGATCCATACCATGAAATAGAGAGCTGGTACACATAATTAAGACTCGTCTCCCATTGCCCTAGCCTCATATAATATCTCAATATGAGAAATATACACACGAAGAAATCCTAACAGTGCTAGATCATAAAAGTATAACATTGTGGAATTATATATAGAAGTTTGTAGAAGGCCAACCCATCTCAAGACCTATAAGATCATTATAGGTTCCAAGAACAATTATATCTCCTTCATTGTCCATGAACTATAAATGACGAAAAACAGTATGATAATATATACACATAGTATTCTTAAATGACGCAGTCGGAAGCGTAGGCTAGCAAACGCTAAATCTAGATTGAAAGAGATAAGTTCATAAGCGACAAACTTGTGAAAATAAATTCTGGAATCCACTAGAAAATTGAGAAAAACTCTCTAAAATATTATTGAATGAATAAAAGATGCAACAACTGTTAAACTTAAATATGGAAATAACAAAACCCTAATGAGGCGAAGATAACAAACTAAAAACAAAACAAACAAATAATAAAATTCGATTGAAATAATAAAATACTATGAAAACCCTCCTCCTACATCTACATCATTAAGATAAAAGAATTTGTACTAACATAAAATACATCAACTATTTGCATGGCAGTAGATACTAGCTCATCTAAATGATATGGATGTTTAGAAAGCTCTGAATCCTAAAACGTGAAGTAACTTCAAATGAGAAAATAGTTTGACATTTGTAAATCACAATGGTAGCAAGAACATATGTACGTTGAAGCCTCATCATTCAACAACACAACACATAATCAAATAAATTAGTGAAACGGACAAATTGCATAAACACAGTCAAATTCAAATCTAAGAAAATAAAGAAAACTAAGTCCTCGTGATCTTAATTTACTTAATAAGAACATTGCATAATATATGTAGGGGTTGAGGTTCGAACTCCTAACATCCTATTTTATTCATCTTAAGTGGTGAATTTATTATCCCTAGATTACTTGAAGAAAAAAAAATCACCATCTCAATGATTGCATTCTAAGTATCTAGAATATAAAGCTCCAATCACATATTGCATTGCATCGCATCATCACTCAATTGTGTTTAGAACATATATGAAATAAAATATATATATTATATTATATTAATAAGTGTTATTAAAAAGTAACAACCCAACGAATAAAAAACAAATACAACATTTCATGCTGATAATATAATAATGAAGTATTAAAATGTATATATGTAGTTGAATTGAGTTTTAATGAAATAATCAAATATACGATGCGAACAACTTTCACAAAAATGATATTTAAAAAAAATTCAGTTGTGTTTTTTCAGTTTTTTCGATCACTTATTTTTATTCAAATTGGTTTGTATATAAACCTAGGTATCTTTTTTATTTTTTTTTATTTTTTACCGCAGGATATAAACAGTTATCACATACACGTATGATAGGTCATAATTATACCCTTTCATATTCATTGAGCAAAAACAAATTATTACCAACTAATGGTTTGTTTGGCTCAATTGTTCTCTATTCATCAACAGAGAGATGAGCCAAAGCAACTGCGACCCTTTCCCTTATAAACTCATAAATCTCTCCGCCACCCTCCCTTTTCTCCTCTCACCCCCCTTTCTCTCCCATCCAACGGTTCCTTCTTTTAAGGTTCTTCATGCATGTCTTCATTTATAATTTTTTTTTTGTTTTTGTTTTGAGACCATCTTGATTAGATTTCATTTCCTTTTTTTACATGAACACAAACAATTTTGAATTGATAGACAATCAATCATCAACATGGGTCGTGTTAAACTTGAAATAAAAAGAATAGAGAACACAACGAATCGGCAAGTTACGTTCTCAAAGCGTAGAAATGGTCTCATCAAGAAAGCTTATGAGTTATCAATCCTTTGTGATATTGATATTGCTCTTGTAATGTTTTCTCCATCAAATCGTCTTAGTCATTTTTCCGGTAAAAGAAGGTATGAATTGCATTACCTTCATATATAATTTGTTTCTTATGCAAATTAGGCATGGTTTCATTTTATTTAGTATTATAACCAATGAATTTAGTGTGCCAATTATTGATTCGTTTATGTTTTAGATGCAATGATTTGTGGCTCGTAGGTTAGTAATTTTTTTTTTGTTAGTCAATTATATTTTTTGTGTTCTTGTTTTTTGTCCTATGGGTTAGGATCTTGACCAATTGTTACGGTAGAATATTTCCCTTGAAACCATTGCTGGCTTTTAAAAATTATAGCAAAGCAGCATCATATGATTTTGACCAAAAGAACTGAAATAATTAAATTTCAAGTAATGGATAACACAATAATAATTTTCTTTCTTAAAATAAAGGAAATGCTCATGCAAAATTATTTTTTAAATGGTGCTCATGTAAAACTTTAAAGCTACTATATACTGGTCATTATGTATACTAATGCCCATAATTATATTGTTATTATTGTGATAATCAGGATAGAAGATGTTTTAAGTCGTTACATTAATCTGCCTGACCAAGAAAGAGATAAGTATGTTCTCAACAAATAACTTCATTTTGTGTGAGTTATATATGGTGGTTTAAAACTTCTAAACACATTTGGCTTTTTAATTTCATTATTTATAGTAATTTGTTTCTTGCAGTGCTGTAAGTTTTCCTGAGCCACCCTACCGCCGGTATACTCTCAGGAATCCTTTGTCTCCCCAATTTTCCCAATAAATTGATTATTCTAGAATTTAATTAATTTTTCTTCTACAACAAAAAATTACTTAGTATTTTTTATTTTATTACTAATTTACTTCTTTTTCATTTATTTGCAGGGGCATTCAGAACAAGGAGGTAATTTTACTAACTATATATATCTAAATAAAAAATGAATATATATTTCGTTAAAATTTGAGAATCCATTAATCCCTTGAAATTTACAAAAATATTCCAAGCTAGCTCAATCAAATATTGTCCTTTCAAGCTATATATTATTAATAAATTCTAGAAAAATAAATAAACTACCAACAAAAATTGGAGCAGAAAAAATAATTTTTTTTTGAATGGTGGAGCAGAATAAATAAGCTAATCTCTAATTTTCTCATCTCTAACATTTACATAGTAGAAGTGTAGAATATTTTCTATAACTAGTTTTTGTCGTGTAATTTTGTTTTTTCATATGAATACTTTATAATTTTAGTTTATTTTGTATTTTACAGTATTTTCTCGGGATTCTTCAGCAGTTGAGAAGTGAAAATGACGTATCCCTTCATATGTCCAAGTTCGTAAATATGCTAAATCTCTGAAACTGTTTACAGAATACTTTATAATAGAATTTTGGATGATCAAATTAATAGGGCTAAACTTGTGTTCTTTTTCTTTTCTATAATGTTTCTTCTACTGCTTCAATGAAGTCCGGGAGACATTAACTCTGAGATTGAGGTAAGAACATGTCACCATGGCATACTGCAATTTTTATTTGAATATTAAAATTTTAAAACAAAATTATAGAATAAACCATCGATTTGGTCCATAAACTATATAAATATAAAAAAGAGGGGTGTGGTTGTGGATAATCTAAATTCAAATTTATCGTTGGAACGCTCTGCGGACGAGAGCTGATTAAGAGGGGTGGTTGATGTTATTTAGCTAGGGAGCTGGTTTTAGTGGGTGGGGAGCTCTTGGTGTATCCGTTGTAGGCCGCCTCTGTTTTCGGGTTCTTCTGCCGTCGCTAGCTCTTGTTGAGTTTTGGGGGGCATTGAGTGTGTGTGGCCTTGAGCTGAACCTTTTCCTTTCTGATATGATTTATGTTTGCACCACCTTCCATCATGTCGATTGTCTTCATGTTTGTGTCCTGGATTCTGGTGGGCCGGTTAATTTTGCTTCGAGATCGGAAGTTGGTGTCTAGTCGCAACCTTGTCTGGCTAGTTATTGTGTCTTCTTTGATGGATCGAGGGTGAGGGGTGCCTTGCTGATCTAGTTCTGGAGTCTAGTGGGTCGTTCGCTTTTGATTCGAGATCGGGAGTCATTTCTTTAATTCAAGTTTTTGTTTTGAGCTATTTATGGTGTTCTTTCGGTGAACCAGAGGGTGATAGGTGGTGAAGTTGTATGAGTATTGGATTAGGACGTTTTTGAATGTGGCTCAGCTCTAGAGATGTGTGGAGGATGTTTTGACTTTTACGGGTGTTGTTTTGGGGTGAGTAGTGGCAATGGGTGGTTATGAATTCGATTTTAGTGGTTGTTTACGACGGAGTTTGATTTTGGTGGTGAGGTTTCTTTTGGTGGTTATTGTCCTCATGGGTATTGAAACCAGGGCTTTATTAGGTGTTGTGTGTGTATAGGTGTTGTGTGTATGAGTGTTTTTTATGGTGTTTATTTTGGGCGTTCTGCCTATATACGGCGCCTGTAGCTTGTAGTCTATGATTCACCGATTTATGTTCGTCTTAAGCATGGATATGATTTCAAAATAAATTCGCTGTTAAAAAAAATATGCTTCTTTACTTGTTAGATATAAAGTTGTGCTTAAACCTTAAGAAATTTGACAATTCAGTTTATGCCATTAAGATGTTAGGGCTGAATATTTTATATGTTAGTGTATAAATTGAGGGATTTCATATAGTTTAGAGATTATTGATTTTATTTACATAGTTTGGGGATTAAATTGAAGAGGGGGTGATAAATTAGAGACTAGATTGATTGATGATTTATTCAAAATTATATGTTCCCTCCTAGATTGTATTAATTATTAATTAATTATGTAACATATTTAAGTATTTAGATGAGTCACATCCTTTCTCATGGTCATTAAATTTTCTTCTTAACTAGGAACTCCAACAAGAAGTTTGTAGATTACAACAACAACTTCAAATGGCAGAGGAACAGATAAGGTTCATGATTAATCTTTGTAATAAGATTGTCGAAACTTTTCTAATTTTTTTTCAATAATTGTTCTAATGTTGTGGTGGATGAACTCAGGATATACGAACCCGACCCATTAAAGATGACATCTATTGCAGAGCTTGAAACCAGTGAAAAAAACGTAGTAGAAACCTTGTCACGTGTCATGCAGAGAAAGGTTTAATAATATCATAATATATTTTCTTCATTTTTATTCTTGGTTTTTTATTCAATCTATGAAGTACGGATACAGATATTGACACCGCTAATAATTTGAATTTAATTATATGTGTCGACGTCGTATCTGTGCCGTACACGATATGTGTCCGACACCAAAACACGCCTAATTCAAAGAGTATCCATGTTTCGTATGTTACAATTTTCTTGGTTTATTTATAGTAAAAACATGCATGTGTACTCATGGTTGCAGGAAGTTTTGTTGAACAACCAACTATCTTCGTATGATCCATGTAGTATTCAGGTAATTAAATGAAACTATGTTTAAATTAACATCAGCTATCAATTTTTATTTTTATTTTTTACAATAGAGTGCTAGAAGCCCATATCAGCTATCAATTTTATCCTTACACAATTTATTAATTTTATGCAATTTAATGTTTGGAATTGAAATTTTTCATAAAGTAAATTCAGTATATAAAATTTCATATATAAAGACTTTAGCATTTATAATTAAATTAAAATCACAAAATTATGGCAGGGAATGCCCACCACTTTCGAGAATGTAGGTTGGCTACAGGATAGTGGTCAGAACCATTCGCATAATATTTTTGATGCATCCACTCCTATGGATCCTCTCAGGTTTCAATTTCTTCAACTTATCTATTTTTGATTGGCTTAATAGCAGTTTTAACCTCATAACTTTTTTAAAGTTGTGATTTTGGTCCCCTAAGAATAAAAACTACAAAATTGCCCCTTAAGTTTTGCACATGTGGCAGTTTTCGCCCCCAAGGCCAATTTTGACTTGGTCTACGCTGACGTGGCACCCTAAGTGAGGTGTCATGTGTTATTTTTCTTTATTTTTCCTTGGGGGACCAAAACTGCTACAGTTGCAAAATTTAAGGGACAATTTTGTAGTCTTTTTCTTAGGGGCCAAAATCGCAACTTCGTGAAAGTTAGGGGGCAAAAACTGCTATTATGCCTTTTTGATTATTTCCACCTGTCTCATATATAAGAATTTTTCTATTGTAACTGTGATCCAATAATTTAAAAAGGAACTCATTTGAAAGTGCATAATTTCTCTGATTCATTTTATGCCCCTATTTAATATAATGTATGAGATTTTAGAAATTCACATAATAAATATAGGGATTTGCTAGAGCACACCCACTAGTTTTTATGTGGGAGTGTTTTAGCAAGCTACACCTTAAGATGCATTTAACTACTTTTTAGTTATAACTTGTTAAAACACACCTTCTAAAAAATAAGTGGGTGTATTCTAGCAAATGCATATAGGAGTTGCTAACATACACCCACTTATTTTTTAGGTGTGTTTTAGCAACATTCACCTTAAGGTGTATTTAACAACTTTTTAGTTATATCTTTGCTAAAACACTCTCACATAAAAATTAGTGGGTGTATCCTAGCAAAACCCATAAATATAAAACATTTGACGCTAAAAGCATATTTGAAATAAAATTCAATATTTCTAAATTATAACATTAAATATAAACATGGTAGGATAGAGAGTTGGACAAGAATAGGATATACACATAGTATTTTTAAACCTCGCTAAAACGAGGAACATTTATCTATTTAAAAATGTATGACCTCGTCTCTAAACTTTATGCAACTTCATTCGTCGTTTCCTCTCTCTCTCTCTCATGTTTCATGGAGGTTCAGTTGAAGAAACTTGAGAGAGAAGAAAGGCTGCCTAGAGAGGAAGAAGGAACAACATGATTGAGAGAAAGGAAAGGAAAACAACAATTAAAACTGCATAAAGTTTGGAGACGAGGTCGTACATGTTTAGACACATAAGTGTTTCTCGTTTTAGGTTAAAGACATGATATGAGGTTGCTAATCCAAGTAAAATCAAGGATAAAAATAACGAAAAATTAATAAGATATGATAGGAAATAGGATTAATTTAACCATTTATATTACTACTAATTATGGATGGATATTATAATTCTTTGCTTAATTGACAAAATGCGGTTTTGAATTTGTGTCCCATCCTTCAATTTCAAGCTATGCAACAATTTTAAAGACACATAAAAGTAATTTAATTGACAACTAAAAAATAATTGTTTTTAATGTTTTAAAAAATCATAAAATTATCCGTTTTAAATATTTTGTTCATAAATAATATTTGATCTTTATTAAATGATGATGGTATGTTTAGGGATTTGTCCTCTGCTGTGTATGGTTCATTTTCACAAGGAACAAGTTCAAATGTTGTTGATCAAAGAGGTATAGGAGCCTGCCACGTGGCAAATTCAAACGATGGTAACATGCATGCATGGCCACAAGGATACACATTATATCCTCATCAACAACATCATCATATTCAACATGACATAGTAGGAACTGATCATCATCACCACCACCACATTCAAGATATGATGCCACATGGACAAATGAACATGCCAATCACTGCCTCACAAGTTGAACCACCCAAAAATGAATCAACAACAGAATATGATCAATGTAAACAACCTAATCATCAGCTTCATGCTCAATGACACAAACTAATATAAATATATGCTATCAAGATCAAGAAGCCATATTCTTAAATTATTGTGTTACAAATATGATGTTAGTTAAACCAGCTATAAATTTTCATATTAGCTGGATATCTGTAAAATAATTACGTATCATGTGCATATAAATTATACTTTACCATTGTCCTTGTATTACAATTACAAAAAACAGTTAGAAAATAGTCTGAAAGATACACAAAAAATACAATACTAATATTTTACTTTTTCTATATTTTAAGAAACTAACGAATTTGTTATGATATAAACCGATGTGTTACTATAAGGTAAGAACGAAATAGCTTATATTATCAACAAAATATAAAGAATGGAAGTTATGACTCGACCGTAGATTTTTTTGGATCAGAGTGTAACTCTCGATCAACTTATTTCAAAGGTTGAGCAATCTGAGTGGTAAGTAGAAAAATGGCCTTATCAAAGTGTAACAATATTGTTTTGCTTTTTCTATATTTTAAGAAACTAACAACAAGCTCTGAACATTCAGGACTAGTTTGGAAGGAGAAATCTAGAATTCAAAAATTTAAAGAAACACATATTATTTTCATAGATTGCCCATGATTAAAACTAGCAGTAAGGTCATTCACTTAAGGAACAACAATGACACTTCTTAATTCTCCTGTTACTATTGAAGATCGTGTTATTCGTTATTATAACCTAATATAATTTAACGACCACTAATGAATGCATGGCTAATTCTATAATCATTAACAACATCCTAGTGATTACCAATCATTTACTAGTTAAGGTTCCTAGTGATGTGGAAATTAAGTATGTTGTGTTTGAGTAAAATAATGATGGAGCTACTGGCCTTGATGGATATGGTAGCAACTTTAATCAGTATATCTGGAATATACTATATCTCATGATGTTGTTAATTTTGTTTAGCAATTCTTTATTACTGGCTAGTTACTTGATAATTTAAACTCTAATCTTGTTGTTCTTATTCCCAAATGCTCCAAGGATGATCTGGTCATCTGAAGCCTATGCTTGGAGCTCAAGGTACCATCATTACTAGTCATATTTTTTATGTTGATGATATTTTAAAATTCTACAAAGGTTCTAAGAAGAACACCAACTGTATTAAGGAATTTTTTGGGCAATATGCTGAATATTCAGGGCATCAAATCAATATCAGAAACAATAATCTTTATGTTGGTTCGATAATCCTTTCAAGAAGTGATGTTCTTGCAAATGAAATTGGTTTCACACTTTCACTCATTTCAAATATTTGTGAGTTTGAATATTTCAAGGGAAATCTAAGCTAAGACATTTGAGAGAATTATGTGATAAAATCAAGGCTAAGCTAGCAACTTGGAAAGGAGTTCTTCTGTCTATCATCGGCAGAATTCAACTCAGCAAATCTATTGTTCATGGTATGCTAACTTATTTTTTAGCATTTATCTCTGGCATATGCACCTTTTAAACAATTTGACTGATGGTTCAAAAAGATTATATGGGGTGGTACATATCTACTGATGAAGTGTGCACAATATCTTGGTCCAAACCTTGCTTGTCTCTTAAAGAAGGAGGTTTGGGTACTAGATCTACTAGAAGAACGATTAAAGCATAAATTCTTCATCTCTGTTGTAGATTTTTAGGCTTTAAAACCATGGTCCTTAGAAACAATGTTCATATCTCTGACCATGTTAGCTCTTCTATTTTGTCTAACATCAAACCATATGTTCAAGAGGTTCTAACCAATTCTGTCTGGATTGTTGGTACTAGTGAAGACATAAGACTTTGGAATGCCAATTGGAATGGCTCATCTCTTGTGCAACTGCTTAACATCCTTTCAGCTTTGACTAAAACTTTGATATATAGTTTGAAGGATATGATCACTCATGATAATATTAATGTACCGTTATAAATTAATCAAACTTTCCTAACGTTTCTAATCAAATTAAATATATCATAATACCTATAATTGTTCAACCTGATCGTTTGATATGAAAGCGCAATAAAAGCAATATAATGAAGGTGTTCTCACTACTAAATTGGCTTTTTTGCATCTCAAGAAACCTGCAAATCCAGTTATTTTTGGTAAAACTATTTGGAAAATTTTCGTTCCTCCCTCATATTCCTTCATTTATTGGTGATTCATTCATAACATGCCTCCCACAGATGATGATCTTTGGGGTAGAGGTTGCATCATTGTTTCTCGATGTAGTTTCTGTCAGTATGATTATGAAACTTCAACACATCTCTTGATTACTTGTCCTTTTTCTGGCCAAATCTGGGATTGACTCTCTCATTAAATAGGTTATAACATTGATATGTCTTATACTCTGTTAGGTTATTGTATTGTGATTGGCCGCATTACATTAAAACAAGTGTTCTAGTAAGATGTTGGAACAGATGTCTTGACATGTTGGTACGACATCATAGCGTGTCTTGTTTCACATTCTTTGAAGATTTGTTTTAAGCGTGAGATCACTAAAGATTCTATGATGATATGATTCACGTAGAGTGTTGTCCAAGAAGCGTGTATTTTTAGAAGCAGCAAAGGTCTATTTAAGCTTTGTCGTGTTTTCTAAGAATGGATGTCAAAACATTTAAGGAAACAATATATATGCTTCTGGAATATTGTAGCTGAAGACTCTATTGGATCAGCTGGATTGTATAGCCATAATTGTTCATCAAGCTTATGCTATTCTCAGGCTATATAAAGGAAGACTCTAAACCTAAGAAGATCATTGAAGCCGCATTTTGTGAAAGTGTGAATTAGGGTTTTAGCCTTTCCATTGTTGTTTGTGAGCCACTCTTGTATCAAGAACATCCCATAGCTCTTCATCTAAACCGATAATGAAACTATACATTTTGGTTTTCCACCAAGAGAAAGTCTTAGGATCTCCATTAAACCTAGGAGCTTCGTTGTTGGAGTCAGATGACTTATCATCAGAAGTACCATAAACATATGCAACAACATTATTACCAGAACTGGAACCTTCAACAGATGTCATGTTTTTCTCGGATCTTTTCTGTTACACTGTTAAGTGCTAAGACAACAGAACTAAGGCTCCTGATACCAACTGAAGGTGAGAAAAACACAAGAAAGAGAGTTGAATTGTGTTAGCTTTTTCTTCTTTTTAAATAAAGATAACTTGTTTGAATTCTAATTCCCACTTCAACTCAATAGCCGCTAATAAACCTTAAGCAGCTTCTTTTCCCAGTTTCATGCATATATATACTTTTTTTATGGTCAGCTCTGTTTGACCCGACTTTTTGATGGTCTAAAAGTTACTTTGAAAACAAAGTTAAAAGTCAGGACTTTACAAATAAAGTTAAAGTTGTTTGGTAATTTTTTAATTTTACAATCGTAGAGTCACTTACAATAAAAAAAACAATATGATATCCCTTCAGCTTGATTTATAGGAGATTTGATATTATTCCACCCAATATATATAGTGTGTGTGTGGTTTATACGTTATAGACTTATAAAATATTTAAAATCTTATTTTTACTCCATGAAAAATTAAACCATATTGTCCTCGTGAGCTTAGTTCAGTTGGTAGGAACAATACATAATATATGCAATGTCTGGGGTTCAAACCCCGGCCACCACAAAAAATTAAAACCACATTTTTTAGTTTTTGTAAAATTTTCTTTCAGTATTTTTAGTTCCTATAAAAAATTTCATCACCATTTTTAGTCTTTGTAAAAAAAAACATCAGCATTTTTTGTCCCTAAAAATGTTCAAGTAAAATGTAACACGGACTAAAAAATATGATTTTATTTTGTAGAGACTAAAAATGAAATTCTAAATATTTATAGAGTCCAAATACATATTTATTATTTTATAATATTAGTATTAAAATAGTAATTTACAATTGTAATTTAGATCAACTGAAATCTGATTCAATTTAAGCCACATAAAATTATATTGGATTTTTTAAACAATTATCCAAATTAAACCGTATTTTAATATTTGAATCAAATAGTTTTTACTGGTAATCGATCCAAACCGCGCTGCGAATACTTACCAAATATCATTTTTGTAAAAGAAAATATCCATTCTCACAAGTGTATAAATTAACATTTGTATAGTCACCCGATATATCCCTGGACCTTGAGACCATAATTGGATCTTGTCACCAATGCATATTGAAGCCTTATAAAAAAAACCTATACCATCCTAAACCAATATGACATTGTGATTTGCATTTGTCGTTCAAAATCAGGCTACAATTTTCAATTACTCCCCCCGGAATTGATACCTTTACATGACTCGACCTTTCATTGAGCTTCGTTTGCACCACATGTGCTAGAATCATCTATGTGTGAAAAAGGAGTGATGTTTTAGCATCCAATTTCATAATTGAAACAATTTTTTTAGCTAATGTAACAATAAAGAAACAGATGATAAGGATATTCGAATTAAAATTAAAATTGTGGTCTCTCTAGTGGTTGTCCTCCTTTAAGTTATTACTCGTTCAAATATATTATATTATTTCCATTTTAGTTTAACGAAGATTGTCACGGATAAGAAGTCATTTGATATGAAGATTCTCATAGAACATCGATTAGTCTTAGTCGGTTAATCTTAAAACACAATCTTACTTCAACTGTGAAGGTTTTCATTTGAACTGAAGTTTGTTTAACAAAGATTATCACAGATAAGAAGTCATTGATATTAAGATTCTCATAGACCATCGATTAGTCTTAGTCGGTTAATCTTAAAACACAATCTTACTTCAACTGTGAAGGTTTTCATTTGAACTAAAGTTAGTTTAACAAAGATTGTCACAGATAAGAAGTCACATATAAAAGCTCATTGTCACATTATTACCTTGAAATTAAGTTAAGGGATTAATAATGTAATTTGGCATATAAAGTTGTTAGCGTGTTTAAATTTGTACATGATAGAAAAAACTAATACATACACAGACATATATCACCATAAACACACACACACACACACTTAATTTGTCAATTTATTTTAAAAAACCAACGTTAATGGACGCCAGTTTTCATACACTAGCAAACAACCTTCAGTAAATATAAAATAATTTAATTTTACACTATAATAACAAAACGTATTAATGTTAGAGGTTGGAAATAATAACCATCTTCAACAACCTATTATAGTGACCGTAGTAAATTCGTTGACCAAAACAAAACATATAAACAACTCTCATCTAAATTCCTAAGACTATGAGTTACATTATTTATAAAAGATTAACTACCCAAAGGTTTGGATTGTTAATTGGGCGCGCCTATAAATGCTTGTATCTGGTGAAACAACGGGTAAGTGTAAAATATATGTAGTTTATAAAGTTGGGAGCTTGACATTTATCTTTCATGGCTTGCTGCTTTTGTCCAAGTTATCTGATGGAGTAATAACTACCATGAAAGCAACAACACCATCAACCAGGCAAAAGAGGCATATGAGGGGTACTGAAAGAAAGTTGGACGTGAATATGTCAAAACCCATTAACAACTCGTATGACATAAGTGAATCTTCATACAACAGTGATTCTATACAGGTATATCCACCTCAAACTTGTATGTTTTTATATTTAATAACATATTTCTTACAACTTTATGTATTTAAGGTTTATTTTACACCAACTTGGCTGAACACAGAACCGCTTCTGATATCGTTCTACAAAGTAGCATACAAAAACAACTTGAAATAGTGTGTAGCCGTTTGAGGATTGTTGAACCAGTAGATTACAAATTGCATGAGAACAAAGTTGATCATGGTTTACAATTTGTAAGGTATCATGGTTGTTTGTCATGCTCCTTTATGGCTGATCCCCTCGTATTAGTTGGTTGTTTTAATAAGAATAAATTTGATGCAAAGGGAGATGTAGATGTGCAACTATTGCGTCGGTTGTTGAAAGCTACTAGTAGAATGATACATGATTACAACTATTACAATGTTTAGATCCTATATGAAGAACTACAAAGGTCACTTGACGAAAACTTCACGTTTAACATGGAGATTGCTACTTTGAAAGGAGATAATAAGTTTGTTAATACACAGCCTTATATGGTCTACCATGTCTCTATCATTTTTGCATGCCAAAATAATGAACCATGCATGGGTTCTTAGTATGTTATTCTTGGCTTTGGTTGATGTTGCATGTTTGTAGTATGCAATATATGACTACATTTATATCATCTTTATAATCACCATGTACACCAATATGAACTTTTAATTTTTTACATGTGTGTTACTATTTTTCATTCAATATAATTATGCATTTGTCATGGTATTACTATTTTAAACACCAACGGCTAGTTGGCTTGATCATTTTGGTTGCCCTTATCCACTTAATAAGTTAGCTCGTAATCATTTCTATACATTTTTTATGTACAAAAACACATATGTAATCAGCTTAAAAATTTATATATATGTTAGGATCTCAGCTTAAAAATTATGAGTGTAGAAGAGATTAAAAACAAATGTAATTAATCTGAAACTTAACCTATTTGTAAAAACAGGTCACAATAATTCTTATATTAAATGACAATCCAAACAACAACTTATTAAATAAAATTCCAAAATTTTCAATTATTCTAAATAAATATTTTAGTTAATCATTTTTTTATGGTATACGCAATCCTTTCCTTTGTATAAGAGATAAATATCTCGCATACAAAGTTAATGAATACGATCCAACAAAGTTAATAAATATCTCGTCAAAACTACCAAATTGCAACTTCGAAACATCTTCATTTTGCAGGTTAAACATATCCATCTTTACAATATCGTCAACACCATATATTACAAATGGTTCATCTTGACTTAGATCTGAAAATATTGAATCATTCACACCATTATAATTTCCTTCCAAACCCTCATTATCTGTATATGAAATTTCCTTCCCATCACTAGAATAATCATCTTCATTGTATTCAGAACCTAAGAATGCTTCATCATCTTCGTTTTCTTCTGCAGAGAACTCCCCTTCCCGACCACCATAATCATCCCCTTCCCTGTCACCTTCATCATCCCCTTCTCTGTCAGCTTCACCTTCATTCTCATGTGTTATCTCATCATGCGCTTGCGTAAAACATGATATACAAAACTAGGTCAGATAATCTGACAAACAAATGGGTTACAACCACATATTATAGATATATGTATATGTTCACTTACATAATAAGTTTGCATTACTTCATTGCAGATGCATCTTCAAGGACATTTGTATTCTATTCCATATGGATGCTTTAACCTTCAAATATATACAATTTCTATCAAAAATAAAATCAAAATTGAATATTATCAAAACTGAGTAAATGTTAAAATACTACAAACTTACCACTGATAATTATTCAATAAAGTGAAGTGAAGCCAAAATCTGGATAAGTTGAAACGGATCCAACCAAAAAATCGATATCGAAATTTAATTTCCCAGATCGACTTGTGTATAATTATGAAGAAATTGGAAGGAAATGGGTGTTCTCTTGTTTAAGTGAAAAGGCCAAGAAAAGGAGAAAAGGTACTAATTATAAACTACCTAAAATGACCTTAGCATTCAATTTGTAAATATAATTAATATAATACTTATTACTTGCAACAATAGGTAACTCATGGTGGACAACCGGTCGGGTTCGGTCGAATTTGGACCGAAAAGCCCAAACCGAATTGCACCCGCGGATGGTTAGAAAGAACCCACTTCCGTCTGTTTTCTTCAACAGTTTGGCCGATGTCGGATTCTTCGGGTGGCGGGTTGGTTAGATCGGTTTTACGGGTATGGAGAGTGCCAACAACAAAACAAAAAAATACCCATAAGTTTGAAGATCAGAAGAAAAAAAAGTGTACCAAGCAGTTTCAATCTTTCATTACTCGCAACATGAAGAAGAAAATGGTTGTACGTGTAATTGAGAACAAAGAAGAAGAGTGAGTGAATGAAGTTGTGTGTGGTGTCCAAAAGATATAAGTTCATGTGAACATGAAGTTGAGAGGTGGGGGAACTCATCCGAATATTATGAGAAGGAGAGCATATGGGGTGGTGGTGTCTCGAGGAGGAAAAGGTAAAAATGCTACTTAACCTTGGTTGTTTTGGTGTAACTGTGTCTTGTGAGTTGTGAGAGGGGTGAGTATTCCACCACCTTATTGTCTTTGTATTTCAATCTACATTTCTTTGCAACTCCTACACACAACTAAGTTTCACTATTCTTTTTGTTGGCAATTGTAATTATACTGGTTTATTCACCATTTTGTTTTTCCTTCTTTTTATTAGTCTTCGAAGTCAGTAATAAAAATGGCTAAATAGAAGTGTTGGAGTATTATATATTATATGTATACATTTAAATAATCTTTATTTTTTTCCTTTTTTATTAGTCTTCTATGACTTACTGATTTCTGAGATTGGTGTTGTGAATTGTGATGTTAATGCTATCTATGGAATAGATGGGTTTGTGTCACAGAATAAGGTGGCAAAAAATAATGACATTGATTAAAGAAGAAGATATGAATAGACAAGTAGCTAGCTATATACTACTTTATCGAGAATTTTAATTTTCATTGTACATATCGATCAGTTGTGGATACTGGTGGATGAGAATTTAAGATCTGAGTCCGACCAATCAAATCTGTTAGTAACTAAAGAAGTCACTCTTCAGACCCGTAGATCCAACATGACCCACCCGATTCACTATTTTACATACCAATTTTTACAGTTTGGGTCGGATCTCGGGTCCTCATCCACCCCTAACTCATATTGTATTGACCTACACTTGCAAGTTATGACAACGTCAAAAAAAAAAGGTCAAAACAAGTCTCGCACCATGCGAGACCTATTTACGTCGCATACCTTAAACGGCGCCCAAGTTGTATCACTAATGACCTGTTTGGTAGCACGGTAGAATTGAAAAAAACACAACAGCAAATCACGACAACGTTAAAGCTACAAAACCCAGCTTCACAATTTTGAGGATTGGATTGCATTGGGAAGTGTTATTTTAACGTGACGTGGTTTCAAAATCATATCCAAACACACACTAAGTTTCTTTTGAAAGAACTTTTTTTTAATCGTGTTTTATTTGCCTTTCATGTTTCAAATTCTACTAGTTAAACCCTTTCTTCACATTCCTTACAAAAAAAACAAAACCCTTCACATTCTTGCAATCTCAATTTCAAAATTAGGAAACAAGAAACGAAAAAAATGGCGGGACCAGACCCCTCTCCTTCTCCAAAGATCCTTCTATCAAAGTCCGGACTCGTCACCTCGAAACTCAGCCATGGCGGCTCCGGCGAAGAAGATTCCACTCAGCACCGTCCTCGTCTTCCTTCCGTCGCATCCCTCAACCTTCTCTCCGATTCTTGGAATTTCCATTTCGATCGCTTTCTCCCGGTACGTTCTCTCTACTTCATCATTTTTCGATCAAAATCTTTACAATTCGATGTTATTCAACTGAAAATGAAATTGGTGTAGTTTTTGACTGAGAATACGGATTTCACGGTGATTGGAGTTATTGGAAGACCTGGTGTTGGCAAGTCTACGATTATGAATGAACTTTATGGTTTTGATTCAACTTCTCCTGGTTAGTTTAGTTTCTTTATTCTTGCATAATTTGAGTATACATTCATTATTTTTATAATTAGAAATGGAACTTTGTAGTAAGGATACTTCTGATCGAATACGTGTCTCTGTTGCCGTGGGGCATGTGTTCGTGTTTGACACTGACACATGCAATTACGGTGAATTATGTCATTTTCTCAAAATTGTAGTGGTGTCTATGTGTCTTTGTCGAGTCTTCATAGGAATCAAACTGAATATCTCGGAGTTAACAACACTTATACTATTTGTACCAACCACTTGCGCTGCGTTACACTCTAATGGTAGTAAATATTCATTTTAGTCCCTCGTACAAAATGTCGCACCTAATTTAGAAGGGGAAAAATGTACAGATTAGAATTGACAACTTGCAAATAGTGTATCGCAGTTGCAGAAAATAGAGTTTGTTCAAATTCTATTTCTTAATAGTGTTATAGCTTCATAGTTGCAATTTGACAATATTTGGTACTAAGAGAGTAAGAGGAGTGTTATGGTCTTATGGACACTATTTTTAACACTTTATCCAACACCCACTCTTTTATTGGATGAAACTCATGTGAGTCCCACAATTTGAAAATGGATCCCATGTGCGTTAAAGAGAGTGTTCCTAACATTTCTTTTAGTACTAAATAGCATATTTTAGAACAATAGAGATTTGTTTGAATTCCGATATGCTATAGTGCACAAATCTGGCTCCTCTGCTTTCAGAAATCCCAGCATTCATGCATTTGGGACATCGTTAATGGTTCAATTAAGATTAGACGGTTCAGATTCAAGCTTGATATTTTGAATAATAAAATACAAATAAAAATTTGTTTTTTTAGACCATCTGATCTTGATAGGACGGTCACCTATGTCCTGAATGCGTGAATGCGGTACTCCCCATTCTGTTGGGAATTCAATTTCAGCGCTATAGCCAATATTTGTGTCCTTACTAATGTGTCACAATTTTGTAATTCTGTTGAGTAATTTGTGGACTATTTTTTTAGGAGTAAACTAGGTTCCACATTTGTCTTAGGGACTAGAATGAGTCTTTAATTTCAATTTTTTTATTTATTTGAATACTTTTTAACTTTAATTTAATTGATATATGAGAACACAGGGATGCTACCACCTTTTGCCATACAATCTGAAGAGAATAGAGCCATGGCAAAGGATTGTTCTATTGGCATTGAACCAAGGATATCTTCTGAACGTATTATTCTTCTTGATACGCAGGTTCTAAGATCTAACCATGATAACTTCATTGCTCAAACAGTTTACTTCTTCTTTTTCTTATTTGTGTACTTATTTGTTATTTGTATTTATAGCCTGTATTCAGTGCTTCGGTTTTAGCTGAGACGATAAGACCTGATGGCTCTTCAACAATTCCAGTGATGAGGGGAGAATCCTTGTCAGCTGAATTGGCTCATGAGCTTATGGATATTCAGGTACTTTTTCAATAAAAATATAATTCTGTGTATAAACTTTCTAGCTTGATCATAATTGGTCTTTATTTTTAACTGTTACCGACCGGCGGCCGCTGTGTTTGCTGTCTGATCAATTTGTTTCCGTCGGGATGCTAAAAGATTCTTTCTAGCTTGCTGTTTTTCTAGCGTCAATATGTCATATTCTGCTGGTGGTGTCAGAGGGAGCCCTTGATAATAGCATGTGGTGTTTGATGTCAAAGGTATGTGCTTTAGTCTTAGTTCATTTATGATATTTGCTGATGCTTCATTTTGTGTTTAATGCGCGTAGGATTATTTCATGCGGTGTTGAGTATGCAGTCATTTGAAAAAGTGTTGTGCCTTTTGGTTTCATCTTTTATTTAATGCATTTGATGGGTATCTTCTTCTGAGATGAATTTTTTTTGTAAGGAATTGGGCTAGTCGATTTCAAGACCTTACCTTCACTTTCTGAACTGCACAATGTTATATGAAATCCAGTGGTTTAAGATTCATCCATTATTTTAACAATGATCATTTCGGTGAATTGTTGCAAGTGGGACTTTATTAGATGTTTTTGTGTTGGAAGACCTTGTCATTTGTTAATCTTGTTTTTCTGTCAACTGATTTTGAAGAGGGAAGAACAGCAAGTCCATAATATCAGTTTCTGGATCATATTACCTTCTTCTTTCAGATTTGTTTCTTCACCCAGTGAGAAATTAACTAGTAATATAGTAAATTTTTAATCACCCTCTCCGATTTTTATTTTACTTTATTTTAAAAATGCCGGACTTCTCCTGTTGCTGATATTCTGATTTGTTCATATGATGCTTACTTGATTAACCTTCTGCTGGCTTTGAGCATTGAAGATTTTAAGGGTCTGTTTGGGAGGAGGGGGTTCTGTTAGGGTTTTGAGGGAAAGGGCTTTGGAAGGCTAAGATTATATTTTAAAATATATTTGATATTTTTTAAAAAATTCAAAGAACAACATGATAAATAAATAATCATATGTAGTACTTTTCATTTTTGCCTCTTCAAAAAAAAAATCATATGTAGTACTTCAATCGCACTTAATTGATTTTAAAAATCATTTTATAGTATTCATAATTTAAAAGAGAAAAGTAAAACATCCTCTCCCTTCCCCTCCAAACATACCATGAATCCCTTATAAGGACACACACATGATGTTATTGAATTGGAAAAAAGAAATGCCATATGCTTGTAATATCTTTTTGTTGACAGTTTTTCTGAAGAAAAAGAAAAATCTGTTTCTGGGCACCTTTGTCTTGTACATCTTGTGCAGACACTTGATTCTTTTATAAAATTATGTTGTGAAATCTATTGATGTAATTAAATGATTGACCATGCTGTGCTTGTTATAATGTAGGTTGACTTGCTGAAGCATGACATTTCAGACCCATCCTTGCTGGCTTCATCCCTTTCACAGAGCTCTAGCTCCGGGATTGAGAAAGATAACAAAGTTCCTGAACGTGAATACTTGGCTACTCCTGTTTTTATACACACCAAGTAAGAAATGTCTTTTTTCCTGAATATATTTTAAGGAAATAATTGGCATAAATGAGTCATCATTCATCAAATGCTGTAATTATTGCATATTGCAATGCATTCAATATAAACCCTTAGATGTTTCATGATTTCTCCAAACTGTTTGCATCTTGTACTTGGTTAAGGGGAATTCTTGAAAGATCGACCTGGAGTGATGAATGGTTAAATTGTTTTATAACCTGATTTTCTACTTATTATTAGTAAAACTCCCTCTTGGTCCATGACCCTTGGTAGCCAAAAGTTTTGTTGAACCCCATCTATTTCATGTCAAGCCATATGAATGAACCCATTTAAAAGAGTAAACACAAATATGAGATCTTAAAGGGAATCAAGTTTCTGACGTTAATATCAGTGAACTCGTTTTCCGAAACTTTCCCTTTAAATTACCTTTATTAGAGTCTCACTCTCACCCACTGCATGTTTCACTAAGGGTCTGTTTATGAGTTTAGGAGGGGAGGGCTTTGAAAAAAGGAAGGATGGAGTGGAAAGAATAAAGTACTTTGGGCGGTTTATTTTTCTTCATGATACAAAATCCCCCTAACTTGAGGGAACTCAAAAATTGTACTGGATGAGGATTTTGAGGGGTTTGGATAAATTCTCCAAATCCATTCTATGTTGTTATCATACTCTCAGGATTAAAAATATACTAATTAGAAGTATTCATTTATCATTATCTACGAAAACATTATTTCAATTTTTTTGAAAGATTTCCCCTTTCCTAAGAAACTGAAGAATCAAAGATGCAGAAGATTTTTAGTGGTGAAGTGGTACTGATTGGTAAAAGAAAATTACAATACTGGAATTGTGCATCATATATCCTTTCTTCAGAGTCAGAACCCTTATAATGAACTCGTGTGCATTATAATGTCCAACCTTGGTGTTTCCATGACAATCTGGCTACTTTTATATATTTTGTCTATTTAAAACATGTCAATCTTATATATTTTAAATCTTTTAGCTTTGTATCTATCCACTTCATTCCCTAATTGAAATAAGGTTGCTGTATGATGAAGCACTCATCTTTACTTTATGTGGCTTGTACAGGCTACAAGGTCGAGAGTTGAATCCTAGAATTGTTTGGCTGTTGAGCAAGGCACTCATGCACGATTTCAAATCATCATCTTTTGTTAGAGAAAACACTGGAAACAATCCCGATGAGCATTCATCTTCTATGGTTCACGATACTGACATGGATTCTAACCCGCTAAAATTGTTTGCCATCCCATTTAAGAAAGAAGAGGACAATCCAAGAGCTCAGCATGAGAGTTACATTTCTGCTCTAGGGAAATTACGGGATCAGGTAGCTTTTTCGATCTCCATGCACACACCACATGTGAGCACACATACACTGAAATGAATTTCATACAAATATTTCATTGTAGGATTTATCAAGTTTGTTATGCTAGTGTAATTATATTGCCTCTTCTCTTGTAGACCAGTTAGTTTAAATAATCAACAGAATTCAGGATACATAGTGATATGTTTATTTATTTGCTAGATTTTAAGCATGAAGCCACCATCTTTCAAGAGACCCGTGTCTGAGCGTGAATGGCTAAAAAGTTCAGCCAAGATATGGGAACAAGTTAGAAACTCCTCAACGATATCAGAATACGGCAGAGCACTTCAACATTCTGGTATGCATAGGAAATAGAAATTTAATGAAGGTAGAATGATTCACAACAGACTTGTAAAATGATCATACTCGTGTATGACTCTCACATTTGCTGCACTGATTTTATTGCTGGTGAATACAATTCTATACCTACTTTCTTAAAAGAAATTCCACGGTTCAGATGATTCACAATTTTTCTGTATATTAGTTTAGTTACACAGACAACTAGTGCATTGATCATGTATAAGAGATGTAGGCAACATGCACAAGGATAAATTGTACCGTGACTGTATGTTAAAATGCTTGAGTAAAGATTGGTGGGAATTTGTATTATTTTAGAGGAGCTGGGAATTTGTCTTGTTGACTTTATGAATAAGCAATTTTATCATTTTATTCCGTCTTGCATTCACGTATTATTTTGGGAAAATTAGACTTGCCTCTCTTCAGATATCTCTAAACAACACACTATTTTGGCTTAAAGACAGTAATTTAAAAGTCTTCATAAAATAATACAAAAGTGATTAAGTGACTTAATTGTAACTACAACAACAACAATAATATTAATAATTAAGAATTAAAATTTCTCCAAAATATAATAGTGGATCTACGTGACATTAATTTAAGTTATCTAGTTTGTATCAAATAAAGACTAAAGTTTAATAGGTTAAAAGTTCAATCAAGCTTTCATGTTATTTATAAATGTTAAGCACCCATAATTTTTTATTTGGAGTTATCTCACCCCAAGCAAATATTAACAAATTAACCATTAACATATATTGATATTTGTTGTTTAACCTTTATTTTGGGTTGGTCTTTTATGTTTTATTTTTCCTAAATTGGTTTGTTATGAAAAATTTTGTTTTGCCTTGTTAGCCTTTAAGTTACCTTCCGGCCGTTTAATTTCATGAATGTGTGAATCACAAATTTTGTTGCAAAATTAGAGATTAGAGATAAACAACATTTATGTGTTCATTCATCATGTCTCA
>Ga0315914_1001062_pt1 | contig 39417 bp, 20 predicted proteins | sample MpolenodulesMG_FD_203920 | JGI IMG/M metagenome (GOLD analysis project Ga0315914, IMG submission 203920) | Medicago polymorpha root nodule microbial communities from Los Angeles, California, United States - elongated nodules | ecosystem: Host-associated > Plants > Roots > Nodule | place: USA...
ATCGGAACAAAAATGAGGTATTTTAAAATACCTCTCTGCCGAATTTTTATTCTGAAAAGTCAGATAATATTCCGGATCAGAGGGTATATGAATGTAAGACCTTAGGTCAAAAATTGGGGTATGACACCATCACTTGACTAAAATCCTTGAAGTTTCTCTATTTTAATTTGGGAAATGATAACTTGTACTCTTAAAAAACTAAAGGTAGAAATAATTTTTGGAAGATTGTGTATTAATGTTTTAAAAATAATAAATTTTTTCTTTTCAAGACAAAACTTATCTTTTAGTCCCTTTTTTACCTTCTTAACTTATATCTTAAGTACATAAGTTAACACGACCCTTTTAATATAGATAGAATGAAGGTGAGTGGTAGACCAAATGCCCATGGTGCATGATATTTAATTACTTACCTTGATTGCTTTGTCTTGCCAAAACCAATTTGAAAAGAAAAAACACAACTTCAACATACTTTATTTTTCACAACCATTTTGATATATATCAACCTTTTTCAGTTGCTTTAAAATTGACAATCAAATTCATAAGATAATAATAATATAATATAGTGTATACATTCTTGATGCGAGAGTTAGATGGTCTGGTCCCGCCAGTATTGTTCCACGTCCACGACATTGTCTTATGTGCCAAATGTTCCATAAACAACACTATCTCGATATTTATATGTCGTATCCTTGTCTCCAATTATTATCTTCTACTTCTGTTCCTCATTTTAGTCTTGCTTGTATAGTTAGGTGTGTAAATAACATGCAGTTAATAGTCATATGGCCAAATGTTTCTCTGGTTCTTGAAGTAAGATGTTTTTAACAGGTTAGTCATTTAATTTTGTTTTGCAAACTTCTTCCAAAAAAAAAATTGCTTTACAATTAGTTGATCCTTTAGGTTATAAAATATTTTTTAAGATTACACTCTTTTCTATCAAACTCGGTTAAAAAGTCGTTACGTGGACATTTAATGCTAAGTTTGTGAGTTTAAATTCATTGCTTTCAAAATTAGGATTTATAATTGCATTATTCAGTTTTGGTTTGACACAAAATCGATCGATTACCTAACTTATAATGTAGTTCATGAAACGTTTATCTTTAAAATTATGTTTGAATTAGAAAAGAAGAAGAAAAGGTTTGTAATTAATCATGTTTGTTTTCATAAACATTTTTTGGACTTGCAACCTCAATGTTAAATGGTAGCGTAAGGACTTTTTAATGAAGATGGATGAAAAATGAATAGCAATGTAAATATTTTATAAATTAAATGACCAATCTCTTACAAAATAGTACATTAAAGGATTAATTTGTTCCCAAGACAAATTGAAGGAACAATTTGCTAGAAACATCTACGGATGGAGGTATTTGACCTAATTATATTTAAGAAACTAGAATTATGGTAATATATTGTTAGGTGTGTGATACAAATATAAATATTTATTTTTTTAATGAAAAATCTTAATATCTTAGTTATATTAGTATTTTCTTTGTTATCATGATTTGAACACGGGACTTTTAACTCTTTTTTTGGGAGGACTAAACTTAATTTTAACTCTTTAACTCTTTTTATTCCTTAGCTCAACCAAATGAGATACTTGTCCCCACAAATAATCTATACTATATCTCTTTATAGGGTTGTTTGTCAAAAAGAATTTATTTAGATGATTGCTGCTTTGTAGGAACCGAAATTTGCACGAAGCAGTACAAAACTCTAGGTACAAATTGTGTAGGCCAAATCATTATTATAAAAGAAATATTTCCCAATACAATTTGGAGCCAAGTAATTTGATTCTGAAGGTCGATATTAAAGTGTGTTTATAATTGGAAGACGGATAATCTGAATATGTGTTTAATATAGGGATAGTTTTCACCTCATAAATCGGTTTTATAGGTTATGTTAGATCAAACCATAAATTAGAATATGATATGATAGCCTTCTTCAAGATTTGTTGAGTCATCTAATGTCAAGTTTTTACAAAACCCTCTCACCATTTATACACACCAATACCAATAATGACGAGGCGAGGAGGTGTGTTAAGTCTAACAACAAATTCTGTGAGCCAACATTTGCTAACTTAACAGTAATTAATGAAAAAACTTTGGAATGAAAGTTTCTAATAAAATTTAAACAGTCAGAGTACCGATTAAAATGCAACTACTGATCAAATTTTATTTCTGATTTTACTGATCAAATTTTATTTAACTGACATTTTGTAAGATCATTTATCGTGATGTATATAATTTGATCAGTTCCAATTCTAATTATTTTTTTATATCATTTAAATTTTTTAACACCCCAAAAAATTTAACATTTATTTAATCTGTAAATAACTTATTGTAACATTTTTTTTTAAATTAGGTAATTTTTGTTTCTGATACTTCTTATTCAATCATAAATAAAGTGTATATAGTTTATGTTCTTTTCATTATTAAATGACAGTTAAATAAGGGAGGGTGAAGCTTGTCATGATTTTGCGTTGCATGCTCTGGGTTACATTGGGTGTGTTTGGTAAAAATAAGCTATAAATTTGCTGATAGCTGAAGTTTGGGCCTTTGGGGTGGGTTACTTGCGATGTCTGTGTATTGAAATGAGCTTTCTAAAGCCTTGCAATAATTATTATATTAATATATTACTTGTTAAAAAAAATGAAATATTTTGTGCTAATTAAACTCAACTGTTTCCATTTTCTTCAAGACTACAAAAGAATAAGGAACTCACAAATTTGACCAGTTACAGCAAACACTAGTGTATAAACTTCACTGAAATGGAATTAATGCATTCACAAATTTGAAGCACACAACAAAATGGAATTACCGAGACCTGGATTTTGCCCAAAACGGGAGATGGGGGTTCCGATGAAGCTCGAGGGCAGAATCTCTTAAAATCAAGCTCCACCATATTTGAAAATTCTCGGACCCTGACCAAAAGCAAGCAAGATATCTCAAACGAGGCATCAACAACTCAATGTGTGCGAGTTTTACTGCTTTCTGCATTTCTCACTGGATTGAAGTAGGGGTGGGCCTGCAAGTATTGAATTTTTGTTAAGGCATCATTAGAGGAAACAAGTTCATATTCTCAAATAATTGTGTGCAGGATGGACCAGGTAGTAGTTAGCCAGTTACTACATCAGTCAGTGAAATAGAAACTGAGAAAGTCCAAATAGGATTTTGTAATAGATTCCCAACATGATTTTATCCACAAAGCCCAAAGGGGGAAGAAAATCCAAACATGGCAAAATTAATCGATGGTGGATCAGATGAATTAATGGCTAGATACAAATCATATTAAAAGCCTGGATTCCAAAAATCTATGTGTCACTGATGACTAAACCTATTTCAACGATGAAAATGTTAAGATGCCAAAAGATTTGGCTTCTTACCATAGCTTCTTTTGCAGTGAGCCGTTCTTGGTGATCATATTGTAGTAACTTGTCCAGAAAGTCAATAGCCTTCAGAAAAGGAGGGGTAAATTTAAAATGAGAAGCAATGAACATATGGGTATTCTAGAACAGAAATAATAAGAACACATGCTACCTCGGGAACAGCCAAGTGTCGGTTATCCATATTAATGAACTTTGTCCATGGCTTCCGGTCATGCCTGCCACAATATCAGAACATTTTTTTAGTTTAACACTTTTAGAAAAATAGTGGTTAGTGAGCAAATGCAACATATACACGGAAGAGTTGACCCTTTTAAAGTGGGGATTCACTTTAAGAGCTAAGAAAATTTAACAGTAGAAATTGTGATTATAATCATGTAAACTAATAACAAATTAAGAATTTATGACTGTTTAAATTTCAACTACTGATTTTCAAATCAATGGCTGTAACTCCTCACTTTTTCCTCTAAAGTGAATTCCCCACTTCAGAGGAACAGAACCGGTATACATCATTGGTAAAAGATGGAAATTAACCTCCCAATAAGCACTGCATAACTTGGGTCCAACTCTATGTGATACTTGTCTTGATACGCACGTAATTCATCTGTTCCAAGTACCTGTTACAGCAGGGATAAAACAGTTGATCAATCCAAAATTTTCGGTTTCTACCTTTCCATGTGCATAATAGTACATCATATAGCTAAGAACTGAATGAGTTTGCTGGAAAAACTAATTATTATTAGATAATAAAAATATATTTAATTGTTCTGCATGATTGGTATAAAAAAGCATGGGATCAAGTTGGAAACAGAAATTGGACACAAAAATTAGACATTCTCAATGGCCAAGAATGAGAAATTTCATTTCAGTACAAAGACCAAATCACAAAACCAGTAAGAGGTACAAACTTGATAACACCTAACGTAGAAGATAAATGTCTAAAAATAAGGAAGGGGAAGCCATATAGCGTACATGTAATAAATAACACTTGCAAGATAACATTTCATGAGGTGTCAGCTCAGTAGTCTGAGTTTGGTCTTGTAACTTCAAGTGACAAAGTTCAAATCCCCTTGGAGGCGGTTGGGTAAATGGATATCACTGCCACTTTTATATAATAAAAAAAGGCCAATGCTATATACAGCGAGAGTTCTATCGCAAATTCCTCACGAACCAAAAACTACCGCTGTAGCAAAAAAATAAAACAAGAAAAAGGGTCCCACTTACCATACATGAGAGTTGACACAATTAAAGAAATAGCGGTCATGATGCTTTCTTGAAAGAAAAAAAATCGCTGTAAACAGCATTCCTCATTAAAAAAATCCCAATTGTGAAATAGGTTACTGGTAGATGCCAGGCCCAAAGCAAAAGCACTGATAATAAATTATCACCCAAAAAAGTAAATAACCCAATAAATCTAGCTCAAACTACACCATATCTGGTTCACAATCTTCACTAACCTTGGCTATTTTTGCTAGTTGATCATAGTTATCTTGTCCATAAAAGAATGGCTCCTTCCGGAATATCTGTAGAAACCCAAACAGCAGATAAGCACAACAGAAAACTGTACCCTATTATATCGATTTTAGGAAGACATCAATGACATGCATTGGTGAAAGTAAAGGATCCGTCTCTGAAAATTGAGATAACCATGCCTATACCCTAAATGATACAAAACAAATTAAATTATAATACAGTAGACCCCTTACCATTCCAGCAAACATACAACCGAGAGACCATAAATCTAGCGAGTAATCATAGTCTTGAAGATCAATAAGTAGCTCAGGACCTTTGAAATATCTACAAACAATGCATAAAGTGAAGAGTCAAATAATAGTTTTTTCAAGGAAACTTCATAATAAAGATTCGGTAATGAGAACTAGAAGCATCTTAAAGATTATTGTACACAGCTCAAAAGGGGGACCTATGCAAGAAGAAAGAAAACCTGTGAGGAAAATCCTCCCAACGTAATATATCCAACCCAAATATCCTCTCAAAATTTAAAACGATTGCCTTTAAGTACGTCAAAGAAATAAGTGAATATCTCAAGGGCTGAGTGAACTGCAATGATTTCTGAATTGGGATCCGATAGGAAACCAGGGTCCAATACATGTGATGACCCAATCATTGGGCCCGACTCATACACACACAGCTTCTAGGAGGTTGCAGAAGCTGAGGGAATAAGAGGTAGTTAACATTCTCCTTATTTTTAGGGGGAATGTTCTGTTATAAAAGAAAAGGGAGGGAAAGTTTAGAGTCACTCAAGAAAGTGGTTGAGTCAGTAAGGAGAGAAACTCTCTGGTTTAGGAGCAATAGTATACTGCTCTGGTATAGGAGTTCTTACAACTCTGGTGTCATTTATTGTTTTCTGTTGCCCTTTTCTTCCATTGTAAAGAGCTTCAAGCTCACCCCTTATCAGTCAATAACACTTTTCATTTCAGTTTTCCGGTTTCTATCAGGAAACAACCTCTTTATGTGTGTAAACCATATTTTCTCTCTAACCTGATTCCATCAAAATATTGATGAAGTCATGAGAGTGTATTCAGAAATTACCAACTAAAGCAGTGATTTACACAACCCAACCCCCCTATAATTTTGGGCCTGCATAAATGTTTTCCAGCTCATCAATTTCTTCATCTACTGGATATGACCAGAGGAAGTTTTTCTACCACTTTAAGACATTGGAAAAGGCAACAAAAGAAACATAATGAACCTTGAGGCAACGCGGACATTATACTCTTGCCCGGGATGATAAAACTCTGCAAGTCCCCAGTCTATCAGGCAAAGCTTACGTTGCGAATGATCGATCATAACATTATGTGGTTTTACATCCCGATGCATGATTCCTTGTGAGTGGCAATAATCCAATGCCTGTAAAAGAAGATTCAGAAATAACTCTTCCATGTTAAAAGCCACAAAAAAATAAAAAGGAATGCCTGAAAAGAAGAAACCGATAGAACTATGTCTCACAAACTTGACTACATATGATAATACATTTCCTCCAAAAAATATATATATATATGGCCCAATCAGATCATGTGAAAATGTATAGCTAAATATATCAATAAGAAAACTCACAGGAGGCAAAAGCAGACATACATGGATAGATGCAGATACATTGTAATTTGCAAGCATATCTTGTAATGTGCTAGTAGTGTTTTAAGTCGAGACTTTACAATTACTACCTCTGTCTCATTACAGTGCCTCATTTGTAATATTTTTGTCTCAAATTATTTGTCACTTTAGAATACCAAGACAACATCTATTAACTGTTTTCAACAATGCTCTCATTTCATTAAATAGTTTGCCTAACTATTCCAATACCACTACCACTACTTTCAACCATTTTGCTTGATATGGACATCTTAGACCATACACACTATTTTACTATTAAATTCAACATAAACTAATCATTTTCTTAAGAAGATGAAACAGAGGGCACGGTATCTGACAACAGATGTCATGTTGACATGGCCATGGACCACGAAAATTGGAAATTAAATTTCGACAGATGCGAAAGCAATGCATGCATATTAAGTATCAAAACAAGAATGTGAAACACCAAAATTAACATCAATGTCAAAAGTGCATTAGACATTTTAAAAAAAACATTTAAATTGAAGAATCACAATCAGAGCCATTAGCATAGAAAGCTAGCCACATTATACCCAGACATATGAAGGAATAGAAAAGCTTTTGCTTTTGCATGCAAACAATCCTAATACGAAGCCTAAACTGAAATGATTTCAAGGGAAGAAAGGAACTGGCTCTAAACTCAAATCGTAAAATAATAACAAGGTAGTATATTATTACAGATTTCATCGTCACAAGTGACAAGAGCACCTATGGAGCAAAATTAAGTTCTACTAACACCCTTAAGACTTCAAAAACCAAGACATTGACCAACATGGGTATTGTTAGGATATAAGATAGTTAGGAACAGTTAAAACAATTGGCTAGTTAGTTAGAGAAACTTGGGAAGAATTAATTACATAATAGTGGGTGATACAAAGGTAGAGGGAGCATTCAGATTTGTTAATTGCAAAAAACAGAGCGGTGGCTTGGTTGTAAAATGAAAAACCCTTGTTATCTTTCTCCTATTCTCAGTCACTCAATAAAATGGTTACTTTAGTTTGACCATTTGTATCAACTTTCCATTTCTCTTCACTAGGTCCTTAACAGTATTCCATCTACAATTAATACCGAAGCTTCTTTATCAAAACTAAATACCAGCAAATAGCTCAAACACTTTCTAATTTATCTCTTCAAACATATAAAAATTAAACTTGTTATGACTGTGAAGCATTTAGCTTATCTCCTGTCTACTGTCCAGTAATGTGCCAAACAAATAATGACAGCAAAATTGAATTATAGATGTTGCTTTGCTCTTTGATAAACAAGAAAGCACAAAAACTTACCTTTAAAAGTTCATAGATATAATAGCGTATATCATAGTCAGACAATGTAGGATAGAGCACTTTAAAATCGGTGTTATTAACACATTCAAATACAAGGCTTGGGGTCTTTGATTGCTGGTCCCTAACAATGTCAAGCAACTTTACAATATTGGGTCCTCCACAGAGATTTTGCAATATCTTGATCTCCCTCTTTATCTGCGTTTAGAATCAAGGCATGTTTAAGAGTTTAGTACATACAAATAATATAGCCAGAGGACAAGAAAGAGACGCACACAAATCTTCAGGCTTTAAATCAAATCATATCGTAAACAGTGAAATAAATGATGGAGTAGCTAATTACTCTCAAGAACCATGACCACTCACATCCGAACCAAAAATATAATATAAGGTAAGTTCCAAAATAACAAAGAAAAACTGAAACACTAAAATAAAATTTACTTCCCAACATACTGTATGCAACAGATTGGCATGTGCTGTGTTGTGTGTTAGTGGCAAAACTATTTTACACCGACAACCAATACAGACTCGCTGCTTACTTCATTTAATCTATTTTAATTAAATTTATAAAAGTGGGATGATGTGGCAAAATATCAACATTCGTTGGTTGTCAGTGTCAAAATAGTTTACAATGAAAATGCATGTATGTTAAACTCTTAAAATTATGTCTTCATCTAGTAAAAACTATACATAAAATCAATTAAATATAAGTGATAAATGGATTGAAGTTCATACAAAGACCAAGCTACCAAAGTACAATTGAGCATACTATCCATAGAGAACTACTAAACTAGAAATCGAAAAGTTGTTCCGTCTTATTTCTTTTAGCTACTTGCCGCATTGATATGACTAATGATTCCATATAAACTCATACACATCCTTCCATGTTTGATCTTAGTGACTACATTACATACAAGAATTAAACACAAGTACACAGTAATTCATTCATGGAACATTACTGAAAAGCAACAATCATGGCCGTGTTTGGATAAACAACTTAATTTGCAGCTTATATAATAAATGTTTATCATGATAAGCGCTTATGTATAAGTTATTTCTATAGTAAAAGATAAAATTAAATTGTTTTAGTATAAGCTATAAGCTGTTTTCATTAGCTATCTTGAAGAGGTTATAAAAACAAGCTGACAATTGTCTAAAAACATGTCATAAGCTATTTTCATAAATTCTAACAGAGGGTCGTAAGGATTGGCTTATTTTTGAGCTCATGAAAAATAGCTTATGCAAATAAATAAGCTTTTATGTAAATTCATAAATTCTCACTAACGAAAATTGTATCTTCATAAGCTGCGTTTTATCATAAACTACCTTGATGAGTTTATGAAGAATACATAAAAAACTTGTTTATTTCCGTAAGCTATTTCGCATGAGCTAAAAAATAAGTCAATCCAAACAGGACCATAGTCTTAAAAATGCTTATTTTTAGTAGCTTAAATAAGTCAATCCAAACGACACAGAATTCAAAATTGCACCTTCTTCTTCCTGACAGGTTTGAGTATCTTGATGATACATTTTTCATCATTCCCACAGTGAACACCCTCAAATACTTCACTATATTTCCCTCTTCCAACCTTCTTCAAAACCTGGTAATCATCTTGTTCCCTATAACAATTCACAAAAAAATTAAAAAATAAAATTTTTAAAAAATAAAATGATTAACAGTGTGAATTGGATTGAATTGAATTGAGAATTGTTACCCCCACTGAACAGCTAGGGATTCATAATCCCAATATTCCTTAGGTCGAACAACATTGACATCAGCGTAAATTCTGGCCTTAGAGGAAGCGCCGGGGCGGCGAATGGATTTGCCGATTCGTTGAGCCAGAGTGTCGGGCCGCGGCGGCGGAGGAGGATATTGGGGGCGGCGAGGTTGTGAGAATGATGTTGCGAAGCGACTGAGAACGGAAAAGGGTGGTGGAAAGTTGGTGGTGGTGGTGGTGGCAGAGGAGGAAAATGAATGTGGAGTTCGGAAAAGAGAGAAGAATCGTTGGAGCGATAGAGTTGATTGGAATGGCCTAATGGCCATCAAATCGCAAATGCAGAATTAAACAATTTCGCAATTTGCTCTTTTGAAACCCAAGCCATTTTCTTACACCGCTTAGAAATTTTTAAAATGTAATTTATTGATTAAACAAGCAATTACCCAAGTTTGTCAATTACCTTACATTAACAAAACTCCGGTTACCTTCTGAAATTACACAATCTTAATCAGTTTACTCTTTCCGTCAAATTCTTCTGTTACTTAACATGACATTTTACAAATACCCCCTGAACTTTGCACTTATGTGCAAAATGCCTCCGAACTTGAAAATTCATTCATATATTTTTTTCGTTTATACTCTTATTTTTCCTTATCCTTGACTCAAACTTCATAGCTAATTTGAACAATAACACAAATAAACTTCATAGGAGTCATAACAACAGCAAATTACGTTCGTTAAACATCAGTGTTATAAGTTCAAATCCTACAAGCACAGAACAAGGGACGCCCAGTCACAGTGTTGTAACGCACCACACCAAACTGAGACATAATCAGAGGGACTTTCCTAACTGATAAGAAGCAAAACAGAGTACAACACAGAAGGAAAAAAAAATACTTACAAACGGTGACAAGGTTGATACGTATGTACCTCTAGCAAACGGGAAATGGAGAGCCACATGCGTCAGCAATCTTAATGGCATTGGGAGAGCTAACAAGTTTCTTAAGGTTAGGATCTTTCAAGTATTGGCAAAGGAAGGCTTTTGTTCCTTCAGTTTACGGCAACAAATTGCAGAAGGAGGGTTGGATGAAGTGATTGCACTTGCACATGCACTTAGTTGTAATGTGTTGCATGTTATTCCCATTGATAACTCTCTCTTTGCACGGAGTACAGTAACCATAATGCACGATGTTAAACATGAAATCTTCATTTTCAAAGGAGGATAAAGGACAATTGAAAAAGATAAGAAATATATATATACACACACACACATATATATATATATATATATTCATGTTCGGTGGGCATTTTGCACATAAGTGCAAAACTTTAGGGGATATTTGCAAAACATCATGTTGACTAACGAAAGAATTTGACGGATGGAGTAAATTGATTAACGTTGTGCAATTTCAGGGGGTAATTGAAATTTTGTTAACGTCAGGGGGGTAATTGACAAAACTTACAATTTCAGGGGGATAATTGTCTATTTACTCGTAATTTATTTGAGTTGAGATCCTCTCCATTTATCATTCTCTTCATTTTTTCCATTTGAAAAGATAAAGACACAATTTTTTTTGAAAAGGTTATACAATAATTAATGATGGTAGTTCCCGTGAGTTTAGCTCAGTTGGTAAGGATAAGCATAATATATGCAAGGTCCAAGGTTCGAATCTCAGACACCACAATAATTAACGATGGTAAGACTCATTTATTGAAAATATTTTTTATCTTTTTTTGTGTTTATCTCTCTCCAAGTTGTATATTTCATTTACTTTGACAGATAGAGAGGATATTTACTCAATTTATCTACTCTTTGTTAACATTTATAAAAAAATAAAAAATTTAAATACATTGAATAACTAATGTATCTTTTCTATAAATATGATTGAATACATTAGTTATTCAATGAACTTAAAAAGTTGTTTTTTATTTATTAATGTGTCTGAATATAGTATTTTTTTTTTTGTATTAAAACAATTTGGTGGAGTGATATAAAGAGTAACGGAGAATTTAGTGAACGAGTAATCAGGGTAATTTATTGAAATTTTAAAATAGCTTAATTACTTCATTAGCAAAAATACCACGTTAAAGTAGTCAATCAATTTTGGTGATATCAATTTTGGTGATAACTTGTTTGTATAATGATCGATTTGATGGTGAATAAACAATTATGATAATAAATAAGTACATTGAAATATTGATATGATAATATAAACGAAACATTTTAATGTAAAATATTATTTTGTCTGACATGATGCCCTATTTTTAAAATACGATACATTGATGAAATACTATTCCTACTCGTTATATATACTGAGAATAAAATGACTATTACTTAATAAAAAATGGTTAGATATTTTCATTTCAATATTGATAAAAAAAAAAAAAATCTTCAATTTTTCACCCCAAATGTTTTCCGTCCACAAATTTGATTAATGTTTTTAAGTCAAAAGCATTTATATCTTTTAAATTTTTCAATAATTTTTTACAAAAATATTTAAAATATTGTAAATTATATGCCAAAGAAATTAAAATATTTTAACAAAACATGAATTAAATATAAATTTTAAAGAGAATGCTAAACAACGTCCTCGGAGGATTGGTTAAACAACAAAAAAATAATTTTTTATTGAAAGTGGTGTAATTATTACTTAATCAAAAGTCAAAACTTATATTTTCAAGACAAATTTTCTATTTATAGATTCCTTAATCATTGGCCTTGGGACATTGGTTAGTAAGACTCAAATTTTAAATGTCAAAAACATAAAAGTTCATATTTAAATCATGTCTTGTTGGAGAAATTCTATTTTTTTTAAGGTATTCTTATAAGGGTTTGTCTAACATGTGCAATATTGCACATGTTAAGGTAACTAAAAATAGTATCTTTTCATTGAAAACCAACAATTATTGATTAAAAGTTACATGTTTAATATAAAAAACACAAGTTCCAAGTCAAAGTTACTACTTTAAACTTCTTAACATGTGCAAATTTGCACATGATAGAAAAACCCTTCTTATAATATTCTAAAAAAACAATAAACAAATTAAAATTTCAAATGGTATATATAAATTGACTTAAAAACAAAGAACAAAAGTGATGATAAAAAATTTATGTAATCAGTTGAGAAAGCTACTCAATCCAAACACCTCTAATAAGGGTGAACAAAACCTGTCTCGATATTGCATGCAAGGGGTCGAGTTTGACCCGATAAATAAAATATACAAGAACAAAAATAAGAGACACGTGATGGACCGGATTAAAACATGGCTTGGTTTGAGTTCCCTCTCTCGTCCCAATATAGTTTTAAGACACAACCGTATTTTCAATTTTATTTTATAACACTCTCACATTCCACTCTTTTAGGTCATATATAACTAAGCTTAATTGTCTCCGCGAACTTAGCTCAGTTGATAGGAATAATGTATAATGTATGCAAGGGTCGGGGTTCGAACCCCTGACACCCCACTTTTCCACATTTAAAATATGCGAGTCTTGGCCACTAGGCTACTTGACAAAAAAAAAAAAGCCTAACTCATCATTGATAAGCTTTTGACTTATAGTATTTCTTAAAGGGGAGTGTCATAGACACTCTCTAACATTCATCTTTTTATTTGGTGAAATCTATGAACAATACTTGTGTCACATTGTTACTTTAGAATAATAAATTCATCATTTTTTCTTTTTTTCAAAATAATTGTCACTTTAGAATACAAATACAACATTTATTATTATTTTCTATTATTATATCCTTATTTATTGAATTTCATTCTACTTAACTACTCCACTAACTACAATTAATAAGAGTATTTTAGTAAATGATAATAATTTTACCATCAAAATCAACACAATTAATCATTTCCTTAATAACCGTGCATAAACCTTAAACGACTTAAATTTAGAGACGGATGAAGTATTTTAAACGTCTTAACATGTGCAAATTTACATATGATAGAAAAACTCTTTTAGTATTTATTTATTTTCGAAGAATGCTAAAAAGTGCCATCAGGGTTAAGCAACCAAAATAAATAAATTTGTTTATAAAAAATGGTATAATTATTACTTAATAAAAAGTCAAAACTTATATTTTCAAGACAAATTTTCTAGTTTCTTCAACCATTGTCGTGGGAGCCTTGGTTAGCGGACCAATCTTTTCCAAATAACATGGAGAAATCCCACAGACCACGTGGGCATTAGGCAATTTAGTTTGAAATTTGAGTTGGAAAGGCAAGGGAGCATGGGTCAAAAGATACATTCATCACGTGATCACATTGGGTATGGTCGTGGACTTTATTATCCTCAATAGGCCTAAAACTAGTCATTTCGTGGTCCATAATGCATCCCAATTTATGGAAAAAAGTACTCTGTTTCAAAGTCAGTGTCCTAACTCCTGTCCCAAAACACGCCAATGTCACCTCTATCTACCCCTCACGTTCAGCATGAAAACCCGCGAAACTGAGAACAAAACGCTATCGTTTTATTCTATCTAGTTTTATTTTCCATAAAACTTTGGTTTTTAGGGTTCTTTCATCACACTGAAACGGCGCAGCAGCATTGTGAAAACTCGATGGACGACGTTAGAGCAACCTCTGCTTGGGTCGCTAGTCACTCCTCTCATGTCGTTGTTGATTCTTCAGGTTCATTCTTCGTTCGACTAATGTTGTTTATTATATTATATTTTTCTCATATTCAAATGCGTTGTGTTTATGCTTTGTGATTATGTGGTTTTTCAGGGATTGAGAAAGTAGTGAGCACCATTGATTCTATTCCGAAAGTTGAATGGGATTTTGAAGGGATTCATTATTTTGATAATGGTCCTCTCACTGTTCAGTACTTGTTTGTTTTGGATGCTTTGAACTTTTGCTTCTGGCCTGGTACGTATGTAGTAATTTTTTAAGTAATCACTTACGAACACTGGACACGACACTGGTAAAATAAATTAGTAAATTGAATGCAATTATATTTTCATGCCTGTGTTGGACGCTGACAACACCGGCATGTGGAACATGTCTTCTATCAGAAGTGTATGCGCTTAGTTTATATTTCTTTCAAGTGTAGTGTAGGGTGTTGATGGTCCCCTGTTTTTTGCATATATAATGTAGTTGCTACTTTTCTGAAATTTATTTGAATTTATCTGCATATTGCCTGGTTATTATGCAATGAGTTCATTGGATTGGAATGTTCCTATATAGAAAAAAGGAGACGTATTTTCTCATTACAAGAGTTTGGTTTTTAAATTTAAGAATATAGATCTGTTTGGATAAATAGTTTAATTAAGCACTTATAGCAAAAAACACTTATCATGTAATCATTTTTATATAAGCTATTTCTATAACAAAAGATACAATAAATCACTTTCATATAAGCAAAAAGTTTTTGTCACAAGTTGTCCTGAAAAGCTTATGAAAATACGTTAAAAGTTGTTTATGGATGTGTCATAAGTTGTTTATGTAAACACTCATATAATCTCACAAGTGTTTATGTCTGTATATAAGTTCAAATAAACCAAGTCAAACGGGTCATAAGAAGAATTTTCTTGGTGTTACGGCGTAAATGAGTTAATATACCTGTAGAATGAGTTGTTGGAATATAATGTGAATATGAAAATAGTTTGTGAATATTCAAGAAGTTGCAAATTTGGATTTCCATATCTGTGATGTTATTTTTCAAAAGCAATTGGTTTGGACATTTTGTCCACAACATTTTGGTTCCTGTGTATTGCTTTATCCATATTGTGTGACCAATTGCTGGAGTGGCTTCCTTTATTGACAAATGCTGCCGCTTTCAAACATATCCATCATCCTAGCATTTTTAATCAACGATCATTATTATATATCTACACTTTTGTATAGTATATTTCAATAAAAAAAACCATAGCAAAACTCAACTTTTTGTACTAAAAAGGCATTGAAAAAACATTCTGATAAAGTGTCAAACTCATACATACAATTGCTTATACACTGCTTTTACTGTGCTAGACACAACAATTATTTTATTACGTGGGTACAATAAAACAGTTTTTTACAATGCACCTTTTGGTAGTTTTTGACAGTTCTGTATGTCCAGTACATAACAGAATTAACTGGAGGTAAGAAATTGTGCTTGAGTTTTACCTTGAGATAAATGCTTCTCTCTGTTTGATTCTAAGGGAGATTAGGTGGATATCGAGTTCCTTATTTTCTTTCATTTGTTGATCAGAAATAATCATAATATCGTATAGAACTATTGTATTTTGGTGTTGAGTTGGAGTTTGAACACGATGGTTTCGTCTGATCCACATAGCAGCCTTTACATAATGAGAAAAGGTTTTGATTGTTGTTGTTGGGTGTGGTGCTTTCGGGTGTTATTGGCCGTATATTAGGATGATTACCATGTCAGTTGTTTAGTTGGCATTCTAGTTGACAAATACATGAAATAGGATTGGTGAAATATCTTGTAGTCATAGGATTTTAGCATATCTTTTTCCCTCTGGCTATTAACCTTGGCATTCTTTCTGTTCTTTTCAATGATCACTCTTTGCTCTTGTTTGACAACAGATAAGGATTTGAATTATGATAATTTGGCATCTGGGCTAAAGGCAGCTCTTCAAAATGATAAGTCTGCATTCGATGCTGACCGTCTGCAAAAGTATACTGGTAATTCTGCTTGGACCTTGCATTTCCTGTATGCAAACTTGCATCTTCATGCATAGATTGGTTTGGAACTGACAATTGAATGCGTTAAACTTCACCTTCAATTTAGTTCATGTTTTTATTATCAATTAATATTTGAGACTACAGTTTGTTAAGATTATTCAAGGGTGGGTAGTTAGGTGCAGAGGTTGTTAGAGCAAGTGATGGTACATACAGTTACATATCACTTAGTGGTAGGTAATGAGGTCTCAGGACTGTGAACAGAACACTGTAAAACCTGCATTCATAGTATGCCCAGTTTAAACGCAATAGTTTTGCTTAGTACATATTTGATTGCCTTTAAGTGCTTGAGCAGGAAACACAGTCAATTTGTAATTGCTCGTCTGAGAGTACGATATCTAATCTTTTTCTTCAAGTGGCAGTATTTTCAAAAAGATGTATCGGCATCTCTGTTTACAGCACCTTATGGTGGATTTGCCTGCTTTCAATGAAGAACTACTTTTCCCATAACACACTAACAGATTCAATTCATATTGTTAGGTCCACAACTACGTGAGCTTTTGAATTGGCCTAGACCTCTTCCGTTGGAAGATGAACGCGTTAGGTTACTTCATGAGGTAAAACAAATCATTGCTGCTGAAGTTACCTTTAGTCACAGTTATATGCAATTTTGTAAATGTAACTATGATATTAATAATTGATAAGCATCTCTTAAAATGTTATAATCATATATCTAATATCGTTCACTTCTATTGCTAGGTTGGAATTGAACTGGAAAAGAATTTTGACGGAAAAGCATCGAATCTTGTTGAGCAGTGTGGAAAATCAGCTATGAATCTTGTTGCCCTTGTTGCACGTCATTTTCCTGGTAGAACATTTTCTTCTTTTCTTGTCTTTTATTATTTAAGTTCTCAAATAAATTATGACCAATTTGTTTCACTAACCCTTGTTATGAAATATTCTAGGCTTTAGAGACCATTCAGTGTACAAAGGCCGTCAAGTATTTTTATATAAAAGAGCTCAGATATTTGCAGCAGATTTATGGGGTGCATTTGGGGGCCAAGGATATGGTGAGTTTAAAGACATCAGCTCTCTGACCATAATGGCAGACTACATTGTTCCAGCTGTGCTTCAGCAGCTTGGCATTTTAAAGTTCAGTCCAACACTTGCCAGTACTATCGAGGCCAGTGGAGAAATATGTCCAGGGACTGAGGAGGAAGTTGAACTTCGTGCTTGCTCTATACATGCTGTGGAGAAAATGAGGGAGCTGATAAGCGTAAAATCAGGAACACCGGTGAGTTCTTTTCTCTGATTGTATCTCCTCCTCATTGTTCCCCATGTTCAATGTATAGAGTTCATCTTTTGAAGTCTATTCTATTGAATAAATAAAAAGTAAACGACAATTGACTGGTGATTCCCTTTAATTGTCATGCAAGGAATCATTTCCTCTAACATTCATTTCCAGTTGTTTATTTATCGAAGTTAAATTTGATCATTCATGTAAAAATTGTATGAAGTAGCAACACATTTTAGAATTTGGTAAATGTATCAGCAGGAAAAAGTTGCATACTTTTGTTGCTATTGCTTACTACGTTTTATGCCAAAGTTGTTTATCTTGTCCGTTGCCATTACTCTTCACTTCACTAATTATTTTTTTCATTTCACAGTTTCACTATCTTTCTGACTTAAATCTGGTATTATGGCATTTCAGGTGCTCAGTGTGGAGCTGGATCTTTGGCTCTGGGCTACTGGAGTTCAGTGTGAATCTCTGAAGCACCACCGAACACTTTCAATCTATTATTAAGCATATGATATATGGTAGCACACAGTTATCAGCAATTTAGTTTTAGAACAAGAACATTTTGTCTAGTTTAAGGTAACTATCTAAGAAAAGGTGAATGACTGTACCTTTGGTATTAGCTTTTGTAATTTTGAAAATGGGACACAAGACTATCAAAATTATTTTAAATAGCAGTATAGCTTTTGGGACAGCCAAGTTTGCATCAGCTTTTGAATGCTTTCGAAAAAAATTCTACAGAAGAAAGTGGTACCTTAGCTTTTGGTTCGGTTCAATTTGATTTAGCGGTTTTGTTTGTTTAAATAGTCCTAATAATTGATTTTCTTCCCATATTTTTTTTTTTGAAACGAATCCTTGTATGTTTTTTTTAGGGAGAGAACAATCCTGGTCAGTTAATAACATGATTTTGGTAAAATTCGGTATAAAAAAGTTGGTTTGAAAACGTACATTTCAATTTTTGAAAAAGTTATTATGTTGTTAGTTTGAAATTTAAAACCAGTGCACCAAATCTCTAGCGGTTTGGTTTGATTTGAGACGAATCAATAATGGTCCAGTTCAGGTTTTCTGAACTGTGGTATCAGGGATTTCTTGAGGGGCGGAATCTTGCTTAATAAGTACCTTAAATTGCTCAATTGATCAGGTTGTAAATCTTGATCGACATTTTTTGTGAGTAGAATCCGATTCGACATTTTAAGTCTACATGTCTTGGCTAAAAATAAAATGTCAAAATTGTTAAATCAGAGGTCATGATTGAAGTTCGAACTCCGGCACCTCCAGTTATGTTGAGTTTATAATGCCTTTGCCATTTCATTTATAATGACGCTACAAAAAAAATTGATATTTAATGTTGCTGTAAATTGTTATGAAAGTACGAAAATATTGAATGAATCATCATAGATGGTGAGTTTTACGTACAAATCTATTATAAAAAATATCAACATTTTATTCGTCTATTATTAATCAATAACAATATGTCGTTCCTTCAAAAAAAAAAAACAATATGTCGTATAATTTGTCCCTTAAAAAAATGTATAATTTTATAAGAAAAAATTCTGCAGCAAAGAGATATACCTCCAGATTGCTTAAATAGCAAGCTAAAATTGCTCCCTCCCTCCCCCTCAACAGATAACAAGAGGTAAATATTTACAATGAAAAAGAGAAGTAAATGATGGACTTGAAATTCTTTAATTTAAAATAAACTTGTATATACAATGGTTTAAGTTGAAATAGATTTTTTCCCCTTTTTATATTAGTCCATAGTTGTTATTTTTCCGCTCCCTAACTTTTTTTTGGTTTTCATCTCTGCTGCTATATACATATACATGTATATACAATGGTTTAAGTTATGTTTGCTTATATATAAGACCAAAGAGCGTGTATATTAAATAACAGTACTCTAAAACTCCACAAATATGAGCTATACTTTTTTTCTTGTCAAAAAAAGTATGAGCTTGGTGTTGTTCACCCACCCAGAATTATCAGCTTGGTTTTTACCCATTTAAGCTCCAAATGATGAGTGGGTAACCCATGAGATGTGAGCTTATTATCAATAATAACCACCTTTATTTCTCTGACAGTCTCGCAAAGTTAATATTATGCTCGTGAACATTCTGCAGATGGGGTTCATTTGACTACAATGGTTATATTAGTAGTAAAAGCATTATTGTTGTTGGCTGGGAAGAGTAACTTCTTGATTACATTTCTGCTGAGATTGACTCTCAGGGCAAACAAAACAAAGTTATAATTCTAAACATACAAAACTTTAAATAAATCAGGTATTTGAACACACAGGCTTGGTCAGTAATCTTCTAACATCCATGAAAGTAGATGTCCTATTCTTACAGCATACCCAAAAATGCAATGAAAACATATCCTTTTAAGTCATCAAAGGCCATTTATCATTTTCTTCATCTCAGCAGACCTCCTAGCATCTGGTTCTTCAATTGCTCTCTCAGTAAGCACGTGCTTGATGCGGCACATTGACTTTCTCACCTGATTTCACATAAATTAAATCGACAAAAATCATCGATAACAGTGAACGGTTTCCCCCCAACCCATACAAAGTTTAACATTCTACATTCAATTTCTCTCGCATGTTCTAAAACAAATAGTGTTCACCAAAAGTTGATAAAAGCACCACCGCTGCGATTTCCTATATCAACGTCCACATAACTAAGGGTAACAAAAACAACACGAGTAAAGCAGACCAGGGGTCAAAAGTGAAGAAATACCTTAGGTAAGCGCTCCGGGTTTGGAAAGCGCAAGTTTTGAGCTTGAAGCATTTGTCGTTGAGTCATCAACATATTCTTTTCTTTTAACAACACATACCACAACTTATGAAGGTCATCCCAAGATTTCAGACGCAATTCAGAAGCCTTCCAACTCCGACCTAACAAAAATGGTAAAACTATAAGAAAACAAAGTGACGAGGAAAATCATAATTTTTTTTACAGGTGATGTGTGGCTATAATGAAAACCAGTGAGATTTTTAATTCCTATTCTAATGAAAAGAAGAGGTGCATATTTCATACCATAGACAACTGGTGTCTCGTTATCTCTGTCTGCCTCAAAGAACTCCGGAAGAGGGTTTCTAACAGCACCAGCTGTAGTGGAATAATGTTTTGATCTGGCAGCAGCAGCAAAGAATGTTTGTCGAAATGCTCTTGCCAAAAACATGGCTGCAATGCCAATCAGATTAATTAGAATACAATGTAAGAAGAAACCAGAATTAACTTTTCTAGTGATGTATTATTGCATATGATCTAGTCGCAAATGAGAAATTGCATTATTCTGAATGTGACACTAATGGTGAGTGGGATGAAAATTGGAAAAAAGTGCAACCCTAGAACCAAAAACCCTAATGACAGAGGCCACTGTTCATATTCTTTTACACCCACACATGTAGGGATCGAGTTGGGTTTTATAGTCACAGAATTAGTATTGGTCATCCATCCCACTCAGCTCTAGCACACATGAGTGAAGGCCAAAAAGCTCACAAGGCCTTGTAAATTAGGGCCAGCTCGCTAAATTAAAATGACAAAGGAGAATTAATGAAGAAATGAAACTCTAACTTGAGAAAGGCAAACAGAAAAAATTTGATACCAATCACCTAAGTTTCATTACTTTATAACTAGTAAAGTATTATATCAAGACATAATCCTATTTCATGAGATGACAACTAATAATTGATATATCCTGTCCTGCATAAGAAGCAGGTGGTACTTACTGCGGACAGAAAGCTAAGGAGTAAAACACTAGTAGAAAAAAGGCAGCCTATTCAGAAAAGTCAGAAGTTGATTGTGAGGCAGCATACCAAAATGAGCTAGTTGTCTGCAGATAATGATCAATTACATTCATGGTTGGCAGTTGGGGGCCAAATGTTGTGACTCAATGATAGTGTCATTTAAAAGTTGTGACTCAATGATAGTGTCATTTAATTTGCAGCTGATTAGTAACAATCATAGGTCATCATGCCTTTCTACAATTTTTTAAAAAAAAATATGAAAGCAACAAATAATGTATGATAATGTACATTAGTTGCTCCTCTGGATATAAGAAATTGTCTATTAATTGTCTATTAACAAGATGACACTATTTTGCTTTGCTTATATAGAATGTAAATTAGATAAAAGTGCCACAGCAACGTCCTTTCTTTCAAAGTATTTGCATATCCAATTTAAAACACAAACTTCCAACCTAACTATAGATGCCACATAAGTCAAAACAACTCAATTCGAAGGTTGTCAAGTACTAGGTATGTTTCTAAATATGTTAGCTTTGTTTAATAAGCTACCCTTTTGCCAAAAGAAAAATGAACTTGTTTAAATTTAGAAGCCAAAGAATAGTGGTGGATCTTGCTCAAAATATTGGAAGGAGTGGAAAGTAATAATTAAAATATTATAACTGAAATTCATAAAACTAATATATAGTCATCTTTGGTCGGAAGCTTTCCATTTGAAAAATGCATCAATTTTCTTATGTTTAACTATTTCGTTGCTCTTACAAAGTGAAAAATCAATTACTAATAACATAAAGCAGCAAGAAATTCAACAGAAACTCAATAAAGCCAAGGATGATGCTCTATTTTTCAGCACAAAAAGAAACTCAATTGCATATTTCCTCACAACTTGACACCTATTCAACACCATTGAGATTCTTGCCAACATCTTCAACTAAAAGTCTTACTAAATTGCTAATCGACTTGATAAAAAGAGACATACAATTATACTAGAAACCCACATAACAAAAAAAGACACCAAGAATTGGGGATCCTTTTATTCATTTAGACTCCATCAAACTGCTACACTTCATAAACGGACTTTGTACGGTGGTAACCCACTGTTTGTTCAAATTCAGATGCAAATCCCACATCAATTTTCTAAACGTAGCAATATTAGTATATCTAGATTTTCTACAGCTTAAACCTCCCAATTAAAGAATCATAGTAATTGATACAAAGAACAAGTAAACAGAGCATATTGCGTAGAAAACATAGCACAAGAACGAAAGAAAAAATGATCAAAACGTAAAAACAACAAAAAGGAAACAAACTACAAACTTGACGAGAGATTTCATGAAATTTCTAATTCCTTGCTTTGAAGGCTTGTGAACTATATGAAAATTAGGTTTATGTAAAATAGGGGGAAACTCAAATTTGTTGTAGAACCTTAAAATTGATCCTTTCAACCTATAATCTAACCGTAAAACAAATAAGAAAGAAGAACAAAGAGAACAAACACTAGTATTAGTTTATGAATTTGATATTTAAAGCAAACACTAGTATTAGTTTATAACTTCACAATTTAGATCCTAGTCACTGTACTAAACACTACAGAATAGAGAGTAAATAATAAAAATTCGATTATTTCAAAATTATAAAGGATGAAAATGTGAATAAATGATCCTAATTTTCATTTGATTCACATTTAATGCATAAATGAAAATATGAATAAATGATCCTAATTTTCATTTGATTCACATTTTATGCATAAAAATGTGTAAAGCACTATCATGAGATAGATAGATGGATAGATAATCTTGTTGTGTGCTACAAACTAATATATCTTAATCCTAAAGGTGCATCTCTCAAATAAACATGAGCATAGTATTAAAAATTCAATTAAAACTACCAACTTTAGTGAGATATTAGTAGGCAAACAAGCACCGATACTTTACAATGAAGACATGTCTACTGTCCGGCATTTGTTGATATCCAACACCAAAAGATATTGACATGCGTAGTTACTTACACTTAATCACTTGCACCGACTCTAATTACAACCGATGTCGGTGTCTACACTACATTGATTCATATGTAGCAAAAGGTGTCAATTTGGTTGCTTTTAGTCAGATTAATGGGATACCACTGATGCTATGGCAGCAAAGGCATTCAGAAATCATCGTTAAAGTGAACCAAATACATTCATCCTAAAAGGCGACACATTATGTGCGAAAGGCGACACATTACACCACTTGGGACAATTATCAAACACCTAAAAGGCAACAAATGAAGTACAAAAATTCATTCATCCAAAGCCAATACTTGAAATCTAAGCTTTTCAACACGTAAATAACACAGAGAGAAATACACATTCACTCAACAACAAAAATCGCCTTTGAGAAAAAAAAAATCACCCAAAATTGAAATTGATGAACTTACTTAATTGGAAGAAGAAAACGAAAATGAAGGTTGAGATTGAAGGAGAGAAAACTTGAGTGAGTGAGAGAGGAAACGTGGCCGTGAGAGAAGTGATCACCGGCGGCAACGAGCAACTCCGGCAATTTGAGTTCAGTGCTCGTTTCTGATGGAAAAAAGAGCTTAGCGAATTCAACTTGGTGAATGATGATGATGAAGATGGGCTTGTTCAAAAACAATGTAGATTGGGCTTCTCGTTATATAATTTCATCAATTTCTTTTCAGATAATTTCTTTTCCCACCATCCCGTCCTTCTCGTGCACCCTCCAAAAACGAAAAATATAGATTTCAAAGTATAGAGACTAAAATCATGTTTCAAAGAAAAAAATCAGATCAAAGATGTATTTAAATTTTATTTGTTAAAACAGACTTGAAACACGTGTGTATACAAGTTGCAAGTGGAGTAATTAAGTTGAACTTATGAAGGATTGTTTAAAATGGAAGTGTTGTGTAGCATAAAACAACGAAGACCGAATGATCTACAAGCAAAATAAAGTGAACACTTAACGTGTAAACTAAGAATTTAACATTGGGACTTTAAGGTACAAAATTTTAATTCGTTCAGAGATAAAGTTGTAAAATAATTGATAGTGTCACTTTAATTAATTCAAATTTAACTTTTTCCCTGTTTTTAATTTTATAAAGAAAAGTCCAAATGATTTAAATATTTTTGATCATAATGTCTAAAACCTGTTTTGTACCAAAAATATATATATTTTGGACCATATACCCCTAATCTTTGAATTTAATACTCATCATGTCAACACTCTAATGTACAAGTTAGAAAACCTTCAATGATAAATTATTTAACTAAATGAGTCGGGCAGTTAAAACAAAATAGATAAACTTCATCCCACCATCATTATTTTTGAAACGTAACTATGTAAAAATATTAGTGTGACAGTGATTTTTTTAAATTGAATCTTTAATAAGTATTTATATTAAAATATTATAAATAATTCATGTGTATATGTGAAATCCATTTAAAAATATTTTTTAATTTACTCCTGTATCATTCAATCACAATTCTTAAAAACTCTTCATAAAAATTGCTAATTAATGTCTCCGGGGATAATTTAAGAGAACAAATATAATATAGGTATCTTAAAAAAAAAATTTACAAAATTAATATCTTTAAACTTATAGAGTTAAAATTTTAAAAATGAAAAAAAAATATTTTTTTTTGTTTCTTTAACTAGTATTCAAAGGACATTAGTTATCATCACTCAATCTTTATCACCTTAGTAAATAGGAAGTGTAACCTTTTTCACAAGCAAGCGAGAAAGTCTTGCATAGATACAAACACAAATAAAATTATTTGGACACATATACAACAATGAAAAAAATTAAATGATAAATAAATTAGTCGCGTCATCGTTAAACCATTTTATCTTTTAAAAAATAAGTACTTGTATGAGTATGTTCAAATTTTTTGTATTTGTGTTTGTCCCTGAGAAAGTTTCTCCGACTCCAACCAAGGATGTGCCGTATGCCACTGGCTTGTTCTCCTTTATTGACAGCTAGCTAGCATCACCCTAGAACCGTACCAAACATTTCTTTGCCCAAAATCTCGAAGCTGATATAGTTGCATATATCAATAGTACGTATGTACTCACTAAGGTGATTCCTTTAATGTTCTTTAGTGTACCTTCACTTTCAGAAATCAGGTGGAGTTTAAAAAGTTGTGGTTTATGTTTTGACATCTACTGGCTGCAACCTTGTTTAATTTTTTTTATGTGTGTTATTTAAACAATCATTTATGTCATAATTTTAGGTATAATTATAAATTTACGAAAAGAATATTTATTGATATAAAAATTAAAACAATAAAGAGAGAAAGTAAAATATAATGTAAGTATTAGAGAAAATTATTATAGAAGTTGTCACAAAATGGGTATACAACATTTCTCTAATAAAAATTGTGTAAACATCTGGTGATATTTTATTTTACAAAAAATATGTAGTGGTATCAGATGTGAATAAGTGTAGATGTAATTAATGTCTTGTTAAATGGGTAAGAAATTATCTATTTTTAGCAAAATGTATGATGGTTTGATTAAATAGAAGTTCATGAACTCAGAGATGTTGATTGATTTGAAGAGGAAAGATGACCAAGAAAGTTACTTTATATTAAAAACATGGGGGACCATAACATCATCATGTAGATTATTTCTGGATCAAAATTGGACTCAAGCTAATCCAAACGTATGTTGATAGTACATGGACCCATCGATCGGAATCTTTAGGATATTGCCTACATTTTACCATGATTGAAGTTGTTTGTCTGTCTCATGAACAAAGACTATTGCTCTTACGTGATTGATATTGAAATGATCGAGATCAAACAACTTATGTTGAGATTGAAATTGAAGGTATCTACAAGCATTTTGATGCTCAAGTAACTGTGAGATCAAAGTGTGTGAGGTACTGAAAGGATACAAGTTGTGTATCTTGTGTTGGTGGTGAAGGATGCCTTTTATAGGCGTTAACAATAAGTCTGTTTGAAATTGATTAAGGTTTGTTACGATCGACGATTCATCGATGTTGGATTCCTAAGACGTTAGTCGTTGAGGCATTACAAAATGGTGAAATCTGGTGTATTATCATTGATGCGTTTTATTTGATGTTGGATATCCGTGATTGCTTTTCGTATGAGGATGTGTATCTTAAGATTTTTGGCGGAGATATAGAGTCTCACGTGATCCTGAACCATGGATAGTAAACATGAACTACATATAAGGAGTTGATGCCTATTCAATACATAATTAATTACATTGTTAACCAATGAACCATGAACAACATTCAAAACCATTGTCAACAAAAGACAATCTGGCTCGCAGGTTGGTTCTTTATCAGGCTGACACTGCTTGTGTAGGAGGATGCGGCAGCCAGGAGGCGGCGGTTCATTTCATTTTGCGTTGTGACATCTTCAATAGCTTATGGCACCTCATTTATAAGTGGGTTGGTATTTCTTTCATAGCCCCTGATTCGGTAGCTGATCATTTTCATCATTTTGGTCGTTTGGCGGGTTTACCGCGCTATGTTCACTCTTACCTCCAAGTGGTTTGGCACACTACTGTTTGGGTCATCTGGAAGGAACGAAACAACCAGATTTTAAAGCGCAAAGCTCAGGATTTGATCAAGTTATTAGATTATGTCAAGTTTATGTCTTTTTCGTGGTTAAAAGCTAAGCTGCTCACTTTTGCTTTCAGTTATAATGACTGGTGGCGGAATCCTATTATGTATGAGTGTTAGGGAGTAGTCGTTCTTCTATTTTTTTTGGTGTGCTTTATGGCAACATACTATTAACATTGTATTCCTTTTGGGTGGTTCTTTCTGGCACACCTTGTGCGAATTGAATCACTCTTGTTAAGTTATATTTCATTTTGACTTCTTTAAAAAAAACATTCAAAACCATTATAATCTCCTTGACATGTTTAGTTGAAGAGAATGGAAGGAGGAAATGATTATTTTAATTTTTGGTGGATTTGTTCTTTTTTTTTCTTTCGGAGGGTATAGGAAAATGGAGCAAAAAGTTTTTCAAGTTAATTTTAGCTCTCTTCCAAAAGTAGGATATCTAGAAAGGAAAAAATACTTGTTTAAATTCAAGCGTAAATACATTTGTATTTTTCAAGCGACCTTAAATATTATAAGAGTAAAAAATATAAAATAATTTTACATTTTTTCTCCATTAAAATCTTTCCTCCACCTTCAACCACACACAAAGCAATTTAAAATATTATGTTTTTCATTCAATACTAAAATAAATATAATCAACGGTTTAAAAACCATTATACTCAATTACTTTTTGTCAATAAAAATAATTTGATATGTTTTAAAATTCAAATATACATATTTGAAGAAAATGTATCGAATACTTCACTATATCTGTTAAATTTTATGTATATTTGAGTGCAAGAATAAAATACATGTTCGTTATAATATGTTTATGCGTAGACAGATAAATTATGAGGGGGAAACAAAGACAAAGAATGGAATAAGTGACCTAATGTTTCATAAAAATTCATAAAAAAGAGAAAGAAGAGAAGCTAGGTCACCGCCTATATGGAAAAGAAGACAGGTTGCTAAAGTCAACAAAGTGACTCAGAGATTAGTCAGCAGGCACGAGTTGCTGCAACATAATCCATTGTAAGCGAATATGACGGAATAAGAATATTTAATTTAAGGCAAAGGCAACTCATAAGCACTACTTATGTTACTGCTAATAATAATAATAATAAGAATAAGGGTCATGTTAACAAATGCTCCGTCCCGAGACACTGGATAAAGAAATCAAAAGTAAAAATTTTAAGTTAAAAAGAACACTTTTTAAGCTTTTAATGCAATGACATCACAACTTTCAATGCAAGATACTACTATATTTGACTTATTAACCAGTGCCCCAGAGACACGGGACACTGGTTAAGATTTCCCTAATGATAATAATAATAATAAGAGACTACATCATCATATCACTATTATAAACAAAAATCAACATTTAAAATTTATCTATTAAATGATATATGTAGTCTATAATAACGACTATATAAATCATTAATTAAATGAATCTAAAATGTTGATTTGTGTTATAATAATGATCGACAGGCGTACATGACAAATAAATAAACTAGTAAAAACAAGAGTTACTAGTATTTGGCCTTTATTTATCGACCTACTATCAAAAAAATTTAATGCATTTTGTAATCAACTTTAATGTCTATAACCTCTTGTTGATTAACATTTTTCACACATCTTTAACTCTTGAATCCACTGAGTCGGGAAGCAGAGAAATAGATCTAGATATTTGTCTGGATGATATTTGTCTGAATTGTCCGACACACCTCATATAAGTGTTACATAGGTGTCAGACACTAGTCCAGAGAGCGTCGAAGTGAAAAAGAAAACAACTTATTTATGACACTTGTCCGACACGTGTTTTGTGAGTGTCATAGAAATGTCAGATGTTGATGTGTGTCGGACACCGCAACACACCTAATCTTAAAGGTGTCTATGCTTCATAAATGTTACAAAATTACCCATATTAGTAAGGATCTTATAAATGTTAGAAGGTGAGTGTTACTAAAAGCCATGTAGTAGTGTAATATCATATCGAACACTTTAGCCATCACCACAATCGTGGATAGTAGTCCAACAATTCCTACCATGGTTCGAGAACTATACCTCATATCACAAACTAAATAATTTGACTTTCTTATAGCAATTTTAATGTCCAAACTGCTACGTACGCTAACAAATTGTGTTTCCTGACCCTGCATTGCATGCGCAAAGCCCTCAATCATTGGTGCCTCTAATTAAATACTTTTTTTCCCTTGATCAAACGTTAAATACTTAAATTAAATACTAGTCAATATATTAGGTCCTCTTCCACTTCTATAATCCAGATTTTTAATTCACATCCTTACAGCCTTGCACTAGGTTCGGGATATATATTTTTAAGAGTCGTACTGTACATGTGCACTCCATTCGGGGTCGTCGTAATAGCAAACAAGTAGCCACGAGCCTATTTCTTAAGTATCTTTTTTGACCAATACTTTTTTTTAAAGTAATTTTTTGACCAATAACTTTATAGCACTTTTTTTTAAAGACTTTATAGTACTCTTTTGTGAACACACCATTTGGGATGGATCATAAATTTAGGGGGACAAAATTGAAGGTGTGATTTAGCGGGAAAAAAAAAGTTTAAATGCACAATATTTAAAAGATATTTACAAAATTATCAGATATATTTAAAATTATAAAAAAAATTAAAGAATATAAGAAAGGTGAGAGTGTTTTGAGGCTTGCATGAAAATGAAGAGTCTAAAGCAAATTTTGAATACATATATAGCGGCAAAAGAAAACGTGAAAAGACAAAAATACAAGTGTATGGAGATGAATTCAGGATGAAATCGCGACAAATCAACCATTGGAAGTGTGCAACCAAAATTGCAGACAATATTCAATCTTTTCAAACGAAATTGCAATGTGGAATCATATATTGAGAATATTCTATTTAAGGATTAATTAGGGTTCTTCTATAAACTTAAGAAAAAAACCTTGCTTTCATTTTTCGTTGTTTTAAGGATTCTAGTTAAGTATTAGTGCAATTAAGCCTAAAAACATAGGTGTTTAAGATCCAATATATTAAGTAAAAAAAGGACCACTATACAATATCGTATTAAATTCACAGGAAATTATATATAAACAAAAAATATTTTCATACTAGTATATTTAAAAAATAAAATAATCGGGAGGACTGTGGCCTCTGCTGATCCTGCTTCTAACATCATCCCTGCTTTTTGTATCACATCAACCTATTTATACCTTTTTATCTCAAGGGTTACATCTATTAAGATGTCTATCAAACATTTTCGGTTCAAAAAGTATAACCAATGAGAAAACAAATTAATTTTTAAGTAAATTATTGCACTTTACTCCCCAATATATGTTTAAATTGTAATACCTTTTTCTGATGTTAAAATACTCCCCTTCCCTCGTGTGAAAAATAGATTAGAGAAAATTAGACGCTTACTTTCACTGAGAGATGATTTGAGTTAAATTTTCATCTTTTCTCCTCTTCAAAATATATTTTATCTTCTTTTGTGTTAAAACTTACAATGCTCTCCTTTGTTAAAGATTTTAGTCGATTTTAATACAATCAAACTATTAATGTACGTATTAATCACTATTTTTTACTCGCAGTACCTTAATATAAACTACGAAGAAATACAATATAGAATAAAAATCTTGGAGAATTTACTAAATTTAATAAAAAAAAGTAATTTAAAATCAAAACTAATAGGCCAAAGATCTGCTTTAGTCTCTCAGAATTTGCTCACAATCCAATTCAATCTCAACAAAAATAGTACCAGATTAGTTTATGACATTTTCAAATGATGAACAAATTAATCCCTCTGTCAGAACGAGTCAAAACTAACAAATGAACTAATTTATCCTCATATAAGAGATAGATAATAAGAAGAGAAATGTGCTCCTTCCAAGTTATTTCCAATACAAGGTACATCCCCCACACAAGGCATCACATGTTCTAATTTTTCTAATGTAACATTTGATCTATCTTTCTTCGAAACTGCGTAATAAGTTGCTACATCTTGTGAGCTCTCTAACTCTACGTAATATTCAAGCTCTCCGTAGCTTGAATATTCCTAATATATATTTCCTTCGGTCTCATGTATAATTAAGAAAATATCTTTTTTTAGATTAATTGAATAATTAATGTATCTGCTCTAGAATGAAGATCAGATACAATAATTATTCAATGAAGTTAAAAAAAATATTTTCTTATATATGAAACCGGACGGAGTAACCTATAAATACTCAATTAATTAAAATGAAATAACATTGTTTATTTTTATTAAAAACAACATAAAAACAATTCAAGGACTAGAAAAAATTGAAATTTTTTATTGTAAAAGAGTATTATACCGTACTCCATTCTCTTCCACAGTGAGTGACCCATATATAAAAAAATTGTATTCAAATAAATGATCTTCTATTTTATTTATTTTAATACAATATTAATTATCGTTTTCAATTTTACATTCTAATTAATACTTATTCCTTCGCTTCCAATTCATATATTTCATCTTACATCTTTTACTGTAATACTTTAAGAATAATACTTAAAATCACTTTTCTTTTTCTATAATTTATATTTTTTTATCAAGATTTAAACACTCATTTTAATATACGTAAAATAATCAAATGATATCATCATAAACTTAACTCAGTTGATATAAACAATAAATAATAAATATAAAGTTCAGGGTTAAAATATCGGTCACAGAAAAAAATTTAATTAATCAAATGGTGACTATGGGAGGAAGGAGTAATAAACACCATTATAGCCAAAGACGAAAAGGAAAGTCACACATCAAATACCGAAGCTGAAAGAAAGAGAATCCAACGGTGTAGGAACATCCATCCGCGGAAACACGGAGCCGCTCACGCCCAAGACCTTGGAATCTCACCCTTCCATACAATACAAGCAAGAAAGGTAAGCTTTGCACCACACTCTCTCTCCCAACTAACCTAACCCTAGTTAACTCCTAACCATACCTCACTACCACCCACTCATTCTCGTTCTCTAGTTTCCTCTTCCTCTCTCCTAACTAGTGTTTATTTATACCCCATTTGCACTTGCACCCTAGTTCCATTCTCTTCTCTTCCATTACTTCCTCTTCTCCTCATGTGAGGTGTATTTAGCAACTAGTTTAGATAAAGAAAAATTATAACACTTTCACTCATTTAGTGCTTTTAGCTTTTAACTTTTAACCAAAGAGACATGAGTTGCAACGGTTGTCGTGTCCTTAGAAAGGGTTGTAGTGAGTCATGTATTTTACGCCCTTGTATTCAATGGATCGATACCCCTGAAGCTCAAGGTCATGCCACTGTCTTTGTAGCCAAGTTTTTCGGCCGTGCTGACCTTATGTCTTTCATTTCTAACGTCCCTCTACCACAGAGACCCGGTAAATAATCTTTACATTATTTTTTACTTCTACTGTTGTCAGAATCACACTTTGAAATAAGCTGCTAGATGAACTAAACTAACCAAGGTTTCTTTTTATGTTATGCAGCTTTGTTTCAATCTTTGTTGTTTGAAGCGTGTGGAAGAACCGTGAACCCTGTTAACGGTGCTGTCGGACTTTTGTGGACAGGAAACTGGCACGTGTGTCAAGCGGCGGTTGAAACGGTGCTCCGCGGCGGAACCCTTAAACCCTTACCGGAGTTTCTCGGTTTAGACGCTCTTACTTCCACCGTTGATGACTCATCTGAAGGTGAAGTCACGTGCAACGACGCGCGGAAGATCCGAGATCCGAACCAGAAAGTCCGGTTCATGAGTTCCGGTGGTAAACGCAAGCGATCAGGTGGTGAAGTTTTGAAGCTTCCGGCGACGACTGATCTTAATCTCCGGTTGATGCCACAGAGCGCGTTGACCAACGGTTGCCGGAAGGAAATTCGTCGGCCGGGAACACCGTCGATGAATTCTGAGGAATCTGTAACGACGGTGACATGTTTGGAAAGTGGGATCGGAGGAGATAACTACGTTCACGACGGAGACCGCAAAGTTCTCAACCTTTTTGTTTGAGAATTTTAATTTTCTTTTTGAGATTCGTGTTTTTTGTTTATGGATCGTGCAATTAAGAGGTTACTCGCACGCTATTTTTGTCTTTTATTTTTGTGTTGCTTCACCGGCAATGAAATCCGGTGAGATTTTGTAACACACCGGCACAGGATTTTTCTCTGGTTTTTGATAAACAGGGAGAAAGATGAGGGTTCGTCGGTGATGATTTTACTTTTTTTTTTTTTAATCCATCAAACATGTTACGACGAACTATTTAGGCGTGACATGAATATTATTAAATAATTAAACCCTAAGAAGAAACATATTTTTCTTTTCTGTTCTTTTATTGTTGTTTTTGTTAGAGTCTAGTTTGGTAGAGTAGTAGTTATTTATCAAAAAGAAATTAGAATAGTAGTATTATTACTGTTGAGAAATTTTGGAGTTGGTTTCTAGTAGAATTAGTGAACTTGAGTTTATTTTTAAAGAGTCATGTTACTTCAACATTTATTTATATGATAAGTTTTAGGACAATTAAAATTTTACAAATAAATAATATATTGACATAAAAACCAAAATAATAAAGAGAGAAAGTAAAAATATAATATGAATATGAGAGATAAAGTTATAACAAAAATTGTCAATAAATGATTGTTTAAATATCATTTTACATTTTTAAATTATTATTATTACCCATGGGCTATGGCAATAATTTAGTGGCTAATAAGTAACCGAGTTTAATTTTTTTTTTTTGACCAAGTGATTTTGAGTTTAACTTGTTAATAAACTTCAATTGAGGTAAAATTAGTCGAATAATTGAGTTTTTTGTCAATTGGTGGAACATTTTGTTATACCAAAAATACTTTCAAATGTGTAGTGTGCATTGGTGAATAAGAAAGCAGGTCTAATTGTTTTTTTATTAAATAGATATATTTCAATAAAGTTAAGAAAAAACCTTTTGTGTTAAGACTTAAGAGTACAAGTATTGAAGAAAATATTATGTCTAATTGTTTTCAATAAATAGATACATTTCAATTAAACTTGTAAAAAAAAAGATACATTTCAATTAGTTAAAAAAAATTGAGTTGAAGCATATATATAATTTTTTTCAAGAGAGATAAAAGCATTTCTGTTACTTTTATTGTAATAATCTTTGAGACAAAAGTTTCAACTTTCTAATTGCCTAAACACACTTGTTTGACCTCCTCCATATACAATGGGCACGTGGGAGTTGCGTGTGACTCATTCTTGTGTCATTGCCACTATCTAGTATCTACAATCTACCTGGCTTCAATGCAGAGCAGATTATCCACCCTTTGAAATGTTTTAAAGTCACGTTGAAAAATCAAATTTAAAAATATTATGTTAAAATTGTGTAGTTAACATCTCAAAATTCTCTAAGAAAAACCATTCTTAAATGTATTTTTAGAAAATTCAGCAAAAACATTCTTTTTCAGCTTCCTTCTTCATTTCTTAACAAATGTCTAAACAAATGTTAGCAAAACTTAATCATTTGCTACCATTAACTTTAGCAGAATTATGACATTAATATGAATATGTGATTTTGTTTAACCCACAATGATACTAAACATGCATTTAACCAATACAACATAATTCTATGTTTGTTTGGAAGCGGGCTGACAAGTCTCATTTTCTACTATAACATTATGCCGTCGTTTGATTCATATAATTAACCCTGTTTAATAGGATAATGCTTGATGGTTGTTGCTGTTGCATTATAACAAGTGAATAACCGAAGTCTTTCAAAAATTAAAAAGTGATTAACCGGAGAAAAGGAATGCTGAATGGAGAAGGAAGCATAGCTTGTTAGGCGACGTTTGGAGGATACAAGGAGGCGTACAAACTACAATGACAGACTAGGAATCAAGGAGCTACGATAAAACCTGTTGATTGTCTTTTGTCTCTGTCCATTATTTGTCTTTATGGAAGCAAAAGGTATGATTTGCGTCAGCTTTGAGTGTTGGTACTTGGCACTCTTTATTAAGAAGTATTTCCTCTCTAATCTTATTTTTATTTATATTTTTATGACATATAGACAAACGTTAACATTTACATGTTAAAGAATTCAATGCAAGATATTTAGCTTATGAGTTGTATATTTAATTTTTTAAAGTCAAAATATATTTTTATGTAAAAATTTATTTTTAATTTTTTTAACAATTAACATGTATTCTTCATGTATAAGTTATCACAACCCTTATATGTATTATCGATGTAAAATATATAACAAGGGATGGTGTATCTGCTTGTGCAATGACGCTCAAGTCAATGAGTGGTTCAAAAGTTATGTGGTTATGATATGGATAAGAACTGTCACACCTGATCCAAGACTAAACATGGGTATAAATAGTGGACAAGTTGAGTTTCAATGTCAAACCTTAACTTGTCAGTTGTGTCTGAGGGTACATACATGAGCAGCTTCCGGTCTCAAGGGAAAGTAACTCTCGACGACGTTAGCGTGAACAACCCTTGAACTGGTGATTGACTCTCAACCTACACTGTAATCTTGTGGATTCTAAGGCTTATTCATCGCGTGTTATCGTCTGCTTAGTGGATTCGGGTGATACTCGAGTATAGTCGGATTGGACCTTAGGTTAGACCGAAACAAAAGTGAAATCTAATAAAAATAAAAGAAAGCATGTAGATGAAGAAAAAAAGCCCATAAAATTATGTAGCTTTTAATTTGTTGTAAAAAAGTGAAAGAAAATAAATATAAAAAAATTTCTCATGCTTTTTCTAATTTAGTAGAGAGTGAAAAAAAAGGTATACATTACAAAATAACAAAATGACCTTAAATAAAAGTGTGTTTTTTTACCTAGGTAAAAAATATTAAAAATGTTAAGCAAAAGTATTAATATCATAGTATTCTAATTAACCTCTCTTCCTTCCTTTTCTTCCCATTTTTGGAGGAAGGGATTTTTTATGCGAGACACAAAAATTGTTGGGTTAAATATGTTTTTGGTCCCTATAAATATAACAACTTTTTGTTTTAGTCCCTCTAAAATTTTCCTTTAACTTTTAGTCCCTATAAAATTTTCAATCACTACTTTTGGTCCCTATTTTTAAGTTAATTTTAGTATTTTTTTTTAAGGAAATTGTGCAGAAATGTGTAGAATATTGCAAAAATATTTCACAAAAAAAATTAGAATTTTTTAAAAAAACATAAATTTAATATTAATTTTTAACCATAAAAAATATAAAAATTCATATTAAATTTATGTTTTGTTAAAAAATTCTAAATTTTTTTGGGAGAGATTCTTATAATATTATGAATTCTACATATGAGTTTACTTTAAAAGAGGGACCAAAAGTGAAGATGGAAAATTTTTGGAGGACTAAAAGTTGAAGGAAAATTTTAGAGAGACTAAGACGAAAAGTTGATGTATTTATAGAGACCAAAAACATATTTAACCCAAAATTATTTTTTTTCCCTCTATCTCTCTTTTGCAACACACAAAATGATGATTAGTATTTTCCCCACCTTTCTTTCCCTTCCCCACCTTTCTTTCCTTTATCGTTCTCCTATTCAAAACAAATCATAAATGAGGTGGAGGTGGGAGCCACTTCAACGCAAACCATACAAACTACAATGTATTTTGCTAAATTCTTGGATAATCCAATTAGTACTTGAGAAAAGGAAAATAAAACCAATTTGAGGTTGAGTTGAATTGAATGGAAAGCAAGTGCAACAAATGACTTTTCTTTCTGCGATGCTGCGTCTCGCCGCATTTGCCATGGACCCCACGGAACCTTTCCCATTTTTAAAATGAGGTTTTCCCCATACAGTTCACCTATGTTTCCACTAATCTATATGAGAAAAAATGAGTAGACTTTCTTTTATTAAATTAAACAAATAAGCAGATTTTTTTGAGTGATGATAAATAGATTTGAATTATAAGGTATTTCCTTCATTTTAAATTTTGGGCCGTTTTAATATTATCTTTTTGGCCTAAAAGAATAATTTTAATTTTAATATATACTTTATTTTCATTTTCAACTATAGAATATTTATACTCTTTACATTGATAAATAGTAACCGTAAAACAATAAATTAAGAAGTTCAAACGTTTAGTAATTTTTTTAGGGAAAGAGAAAGCAAAATGTTTTAGGCCAAAAAAATTGGTCTGAGCAGTAAGGAATTTGGTCTCCTTAAACATGTTGTCAGATGTTTGATTCCTAACCTCAGGTGTATGAAAACTTTTGGTTCAGATAAGAGAACACACCTTATATATCCGTAAATTTTTCGACGGAGTTTAGTGCGGCACTAAAAACTTTGTATCAATGTATGGCCACTTTAATAAAAAAATTGCATCCCTCTTCTAAAATATGGTTGAATTCTAATATGCTCGCCTAAGTATCAAATAAGAATTACATAAATTTAAGCAACCGTTTAAAAATAAACGTTTTCTTTATGTGTAACTTTCAATGTTAATGCAAAATAAAGTTGATCATTTTTTATTATTATTTTATTTTATATTATGAATTTATCTTCAATATTTTTTAAATATTTTGATAACTTGTCTTAGATTTGAAGTTTATCCTGTATTGTTTTATTGTTTATAATAGTATTTAAAATTATATACAAATGATATTCTGAATCAAATATATGTAATACACGTTGTAGGAGTATATTTATACGTCCAATTAAATTATGTCAAACAAATATTTATAAAATTATTTTAAGAATTTATCTAAAAAAATTATTTTAAAAACTAATCTGTGAAAATGATAAGATGGAGTAATTTGAGTAGATGTGTGTGTAAAATTGTTTCAAACCGTAAATTTATACAATAAAATCATAATTTTTTTTTGAACAAATCAAAATGGAATATATTGCTCAAAAGAGGAGAACTTCACCCCGCACAAGATGTGCTAAAGTGGTGAAACATCCAAAATCTGTTACAAAGACCGGACACAAAAGAAAAGTGCCACCACCAAACAAAACCAAACTCAATTACATGACACCAATACAAGTAAGTGGGTATCTCCACCAGTCATGAAAACCAAAAGCTAAAGGAGCATAATTCGACGATAGCCATAAAAAAAGAGACCCGTTTCACCTTGTCCAAAATACTATAAGGATCGGTTACCGTACTTTTGAAGATACAGTTGTTTCTATCCTTCAATATTACCCAAATAGAAGCAAGCCATATAACCTTTAAGTAAGAGTATGAAGCTCGTGACAATCCCGCCAACTGAGTGAAATGAATGTAATGATCTTTGATATGCCCTGGACAAACAAATGAAAATCCAAGGCAATGAAATATTAAGAGCCAAACCTGCCGAAAAACACTGCATCCAAGAAACAGATGATCTGCCGTCTCGATACTACCACACCATCCACCACACAAATTATCCCGTGGTTGGAGAACAAGTCCTCTCACCAAATTATCTCTTGTCGGAATTCTATTTTGAAGAAGACGTCATGCAAAAATTGAAACTTTAGCAAGAACAAGTTTATGCCAGACATTGTTATAGTCACCATCAACCATCAGTTCTTCAGCAGAAGTTAGAAAACGATACGTCCCAACAACTGAGTAACCGTGAATAGGATCTAGCAACCACCTCCAAGAGTCATGAATATGTTCCTGCAAAATAACGTTAGCCAGCAAAGAAAAGCACTCCCTCACACTATCCTCCTCCCACGCCATCAGCCGCCTCCTCCAACCCCAAACAAGACCTCCTTCGCCTCACCCCAATCTAGCCATATCCTCCACCAAACACTTCTTATGAACTGACAACTCATATAAACGACTGAACTGAAGCTTTAAAGGTGCTCCATCCAACCAGTTATCAGTCCAAAAGAAAGTATTTCTACCATTCCCTACCACCCTCCTAATATTATCATCAAACCAATTTCCAACCCCGACCCCACTCCCTCCCTCACGCGACAGATGGTTCTCCACCACATAGAAGAGTCTCTTCCCCCTCCTGAATACGACCTCCCACCTCTCCATATCTAGCCATTAAAACACGGTACCACAACCCATCCTTCTCCCCTAACAACCTCCAACACCATTTCCCTAACAAAGCTACATTAAATTCCCCCAAACTCCGAACCCCCAGACCACCACAAATTTGAAGGTGAGAAAAACCACAAGAAGGGGGGTTGAATTGTGTTTTCAAAAGCTTTTCTTTCTTACGTTCTGAAAAACTGTTCCAAGATTCAGAGTCTGAAATAGTTCAGAGTCTGACTTGAGTTCAGAGTCTTGGTGCAGCGGATAATAGTAAGAGAACAAAGAAAGAAAGAACACAGACAATTATACAGGTTCCTTCCACAATCCGGAAGTAGTCCTGTCCCCCTTGCACTTCCAAGGAGAGTTCCACTAAAATGTAATGTCGGATTACAAGTTGCTCAATCACACAAGAACGAGACTTCTCAATGCTCAAGGACAACTCCAAGAGACTTCTATGCTCAATCACACAAGAAAGAGACTCCTATGCTCAAGGACAACTCCAAGAGACTTCCTTTGCTCAATCACAACTAAAAGAGACTTCTCTTAACAATTATAAATAATTGAATAAGGTTTTGAATACTTGATATACAATCAGAGATATTCACAAAACAATACGAACAGAACAAACTCTGTTTTTCTAGACACTTGAGAATTCTAAGATATGAACTATTGTAAGAATTCTCTAAGTTGTTGATGTGTTTAAGTTTGCGACGTTTTGCACAGAG
>Ga0315914_1001066_pt1 | contig 39372 bp, 12 predicted proteins | sample MpolenodulesMG_FD_203920 | JGI IMG/M metagenome (GOLD analysis project Ga0315914, IMG submission 203920) | Medicago polymorpha root nodule microbial communities from Los Angeles, California, United States - elongated nodules | ecosystem: Host-associated > Plants > Roots > Nodule | place: USA...
TATATATTTTGTCTATATATATATATATATATATATATATATATATAGTCTTGATCTTCCTCTTCCTTTACAATTCTAAGCAATGTGAGACTTCTTCAACATGTATATTTTGAACCAACACCAACAATCTCCACCTTGATTGAAAATGATACATTTGCTTCCATTGTCACCGACAATCACTGTTCAAAAGAATACTCCACCATAAAGAATATATTACTTGAAGTTAAATCACTCCAAGAACTTTCACATGTTGAAAATCATGGTGAAAACTTATTGTGCAACTTCCATGTTGGCAGAAAGCTCTTCAGCCATCAACATAATTTTACAAACAATTTGTGTCAATGTTAATCAGTGCTCATCTACTAATCAATACCTTGTCTAATCTCGATTCTACCAACACATTCTTGACTTGAAAATTTCACGAGGCAAAATTGATTCATCCATCAATTTTCTTTAGTCCAAACTTCACAATATGGTACTTGTGATTGCAACACTTTTAGAATACCATCCTTTTTTTTATGTGGAAGATCAAACAATGCTGCGATCACATAGCATACTAAGAATTCTTATCATGTACCAAACCAAAAGTTTTGATATCAGTTGTTTGCAAAAACTAGTATAGAAAAAAAATAAGAAACATAACCATAACACAAAAATATAACGTGGAAACTCTAAAATAGGAGAAAAAACAATGATTGTTTTCTAATGAGAACTAGAGAATAACACTATATGCAAATTTTTACATATAGACTACTTTCAAACACCCATCAGCCCCAGTACACCCACACCCTTCAAAGTAAATACATAACCGCATCTCACAATACTCTAAGATAAGAGTAAAAGAAATTAAAGAGTAATATATAAACTTAAAGTGTTTCTGACTAATGCATCTTGTAACGAATAAATAGAGCTCGTATAGTAGTCATAGTTTTCCTCTTCCTTTATAATTCTAAGAAATGTGTTACTTCCTTAAAATGTGTATTTTCAACTAACACCAACAGTCCGACCTAGTAGAAGGAGGTTGATTTGTTGGGAGGCATATGTGGTATTAGATCTATAGTCTGAGTGGGAAGTATCTGTTCAACTCAGCTTATGTGTTACATTTGGTCGGTTCACCCCAGGTAGAGTGGTTTTCAGAAAAAGAACTCTAAATCCTGATAAAACTGTGGAAGAGTTGGGCTCTAAAAAGAGTAATATCTTTCTTGTGGAAATTGTTGTTAGATAGGACATTTTCTCACCAAAATATTTTCCATCTTAGGGTAATTGTAGATATTTCGGGTTGTAGTTGTGTACTTTGCAGGTGATGTTTCCCAACAAGCGTAGTACATTCAACTGGTTAGTGTAGCAACAAGCTATGCTTCAATATATTTTTTAGAATATTTCAGTGGTTTGACATTCACTGGTGTAGTCGATATGGAAGTCACGTAACAATGGTATCTTCTCCCATAAGATAGGGTGCATTGAGTAATTGGTGGATCATATATCAAATTCCTCTCTTGAAAGTGGTATACGGATAAAAAGATCATGGTCTTCTTGCATATTTATGAGTGGGTTGCGGAACCATCCTCTACATGTATAGTTAAGGCTTTTCGCGAGCCATGTGGATCCGATTTTTGGGTTTTGGATTTGGTTTTTTCGAAATTGGAGATTCACGTCTTGTTCTATAGGTTTAACTTGTTTCAACTATTTTGAAATATATATATTTTTTTCTTCTAATTTCTAGGGGTCTTTTGTTCCCGGTTACTTTATAGTTTTCCTTGGGTCGCTCTGTGTCCATTGAGAGGTTTTCCTATTCCCTTGGGTCTTAACTAAGTTTTTCAAACTCAAATTTTTATATCAACTCGTGTTATCTAGGTGGAATCAACTCATGAATTTGCACGAGTTTACCTCATTCTAAAATAATATTAAAGTCATTATATACATGACATATATATTTATGTAATCTATAAATACATCAATAATTTAAAACTTAAATTTAATTATGAAACAAAAATATGCCAAATCGCCATAATAAAGTGTCACGTTCATAAACTTGTATCAAACAACATAAATTATCCCACTAAATTATAAAATCATAAAAAAAAAAAAGAGTTTAATAAGTTTATAAAGTTGTTAAAAGTTAAAACAAACAAAAAAAGAGTTCAGTTCTTCAAAATTAGGTCAAATCAAAATAAATTAACTAAATTTTACCCGATTTCACCACAAGTTAAACCGTTTAAATCAAGTTAAATTCCAAATCACTCAAAACCGATTTAACACACAAAATTCACACTTGATATAAATCAAACAATTGTAGGTTTTAACACACGATTTTGACAACATTGGTAACCTTCTTTGTATTGGATTTGGATACTCCTACTTTTTTTAATCTATTTTTCCATAATAGAAAAGCAAAATCTCCTGCTACCAATTAAGGAACTTTCACCACATGCCACTCCTTGTTCTCCGGTTCTCTATCATTTTATTATTAAAGCATTTAAATTAGAGTTTGAGTCATTCAGAAAAACTTACTTGATAATTGTCTATATTCTAGTGAGGAAAAAAAATACTAAAAGAATCTAGACACTAATACTGGCATAGTCATCAAGATTTTATGAATGCAAGCAGATTAAACATCAAACTATACTCTAGTTATATATATGCTGCTTAGCACACAAATGTTGGTACACTATCCTCTAAAAAAAATCATAGTTAAAGTAAAATATATATTGTTGTAGTGAGGAGGAGATTCATTTCATTTGGAATTGGAATCTACGGGAAGAACACTGATTTCGTCTTATCTTACTAACTAATTAAATAAAACTGACAAAATTAGACATTTACCTGAATAGACCATTTTGTCTTCCTTTGTTTTTTTAGGGCACCATATATATGACAATATTTTGTCAGAAGTAAATCATCTTTCCAAGATGCAACGACGGTGGTCCAATATATTCAACGTGTACCATACATAATTAAACAACCAGCTATTTTCTCATTGAGTCAATGATTTTAATTTGGAGGCATGGTCTGGTTTCCATCATAATTATCATACTTTAATTTCTACCTATAAAGTGTTAAGGTTAACGCTGCTCTGTTTGTATAACTATTTTTATAATCAAAATGTATGAATGAGTGCGTTTGATCCGCTAAAAAATACGTATATGACAAAATAATACTACACTAGGCAGAACAACACACGATAAACTTTTATGTTATTGTATAGTTTTTGGTCTTCTAGGTTTTTTTTTTGTGGGCAAAAGACTATTTTGATATTTTAGACAATTTGAATGCGAAATAAAATATTGTGTTGTGGTTTAGTAAGGGACAAATATTTCAGTTTTTATCATGTCTCTTACTTCTATATTGTCATGTTCCTGAAACAGTTTTATAAAACAAACATTATACAACTGAAGTCGTCATGTTCTATGTTTAATTTTTAAACATAGATTAAATACACCTTATACGAAGTATTTCTGCACACCATGCAACAAGTGAAACTGCGGTGATTGAGTGCAACCTATTGGACATGTGCCCAATGAGAATTTAGATGAATGACATAGTTTTTTTTTTATGACATTGATTATATTATATTGGTGCAATTTAGATGAGAGAGCATGATGAATGAATGATTAAAATAAATTATTTAGATTAAAAAGAAAGATTGATTAAGAGAGAGATATGAATAATGTCGTCAATGCTACTAAAAATTATTTCACCCAAGTGACATCTCAGCTTACCTACCATTCTATCTAATAAACCAACTCTAGGAAAAAACCTTTTATGTTTTTTTTACAAGGCAAAATCATACCATTTTATTAATAATAATATGTTGAATACAATGAGAAATGTTGATGAAAATATGAAAGCGAGATAAATATATAGTTATCCTTTTTGTTTTTTAAAGAAATGTATAGTTATCCTTGTTAACATATGAACTACCCCATTTGTTTGACTTCTAACAAATTCTATTCGAGTTTCAAAAATTAATAAAAACATGTTTAATTAATCTCGAGATTCAAAGTTAGAAACACTTACATTTATCATTTAAATTATTTAATTGTAACAATTTAGTTCTTTCAGGTTTTCTTTAAGGTCCCGTTTGCGGCATATAGTTTATGGATGTTGTGCAACTCAAATTACATATTTATTGTTAGCTTATGCCGTTGGAGGAGTTTCTCCTCCTCATTTGATGAAATTGCAGTTTTTTTTTTGTTTGCTTTGCCTTCAATATATCCAAAAAAATATGTTCTTTTTTTTTAACAAGCCAAAATGGAATTATATAATCAAAACAAAAAGCAGTTTCCAAGCACAAAGTGTGCCTCGGGAACTACTGCAGTACAACAGAGTATGTCAGTAACTGTAGGTGTGCACAAAAGTGTTTAGCCAATGCCCAAACAAGCTAAAGGGTTGGACCACCACCTATGCGTGCCAAAAACAAACATTACATTTTTGGCTTTCAGCCACCCAAGAGATAACAATTTAACCTTGTCTAACAACCGGGAAACTAGAGTTACACCATTATTGAACAGCCGGTTGTTTCGTTCGTTCCAGACAATCCACGTACACAAAAGTCAAATTAGCTGCAGGAATGAACGTTTAGTTTTACCATGACCTGTCATCAAAGTAAATTGCAACAAATGATCGGAAATATTATTAGAATCGACCCCCACAAAACCAATCCATTCACGCACATGCTGTCATAATGATGCAAAAGTTGTGCATGTAAGAAATAAGTGTTCGGTCGTTTCAACATGGCCACATCCTGAAACACAAAAAGTCGTTGATGTTGGTATAACCCCGCGGTTTGCTAGGTTAGCTTTCGTTGGTAAACGGTCTTGAATTAGCCGCCAAGCAAAACCCGAAACCTTCAGAGGAACCTGATGATGTCAAACCAGCTCCAAAGATGTGTCCATAGTGGTTGTAACACCGTTTGTCAGTATATCGTAAGCACCACACACAGTGTAACCCCCAACAGGGTCCGAGAGCCACACCCATTTATCTGAAACATTAGGAAAAACAGAGACATCAAATAGTAAAGTCCTACACTCCTCTAACAAATCCTCCTCCCACACCCACAACCTGCGGCGCCACCTCCATCCCTCCCCTCCATGCATAAGACCAAGAGAGAACAAAGTAGCCACTGAAGCGTCTTTGTTCTCAATTAAGTCAAATAACCGAGGAAACCTCACACAAAGTGGAGTACCCCCAATCCACCTATGAGTCCAAAACAGTGTTTCAGCCCCATCTCCCACCCTCCTCAATACACTATTACCAAACCATCCGTCTCCCATGTCGTCATCCCCATCACGAATCCTCCCTACCTCCTGCCACCAATAAGAACCACTCCGGCCCCCAACCTCTAACCTCCCACCTACCGCGCCATAACGGGCGACTAAAACATGGTACCACAACCCATCTCTATCCACTGACATCCTCCAACACCATTTCCCTAGTAAAGCAAGATTAAACTCCTTCAACTTCCTTACCCCCAACCCTCCTTGCTCCTTTTTAGAACACACAGTATTCCAACCTATTCAAAAAATATGTTCTTAAGTTTTTAAAATTATTCCAACCTAATAATGTAAGCTTCATCCTTCAAAAAATAGTGTAAGCTTCAGACTAGAAGTGTGTTTTTCTCTTGATCTCATGTTCGATGCCAACAAATTCATATGTAGTTTTACTTTGAGTCTAACTTCAATTGGACTCTGTTAATGGACAATGAGATTGATCTATTGAATTAGTCGATCCTTGAACCAGATTTGTTTTCACATAAAACATAAAGAGATTGGTATGTAGACAACAAATGAAAGGTAAATCGTATATTTGAAACTGATTAAAAACTCACTTATAGTAAGTGCCGGTTTTCTTTAAAGGAAATGATAATGAGTGCCTTAAGGACATTTCTTAAGCACTTTAAATAGTAAGTTTTTATAAAAACTTGTACATTTGATGCTTCAGAAATTCAAATACTAAATTTTTCTAATGAATAATTTTTTAATTAAATATCTTTAAAGAGTGCTCTTAAAACATTAGTTAGGAGACTTTTTCTTTAAAACCTAAAAATTGTAAAAAGATAGTAGATCTTTATTAGTAATTTAATCATCTGTATAATTTTGTGCTGTCCTAAGTATTTAACCTTCCAAGGAATAAAATAATTATAATCAGTAGAAAAGGTGTCGGAACCCTAGTTAGCTTTGACTTGATTTTGGACTTTGAACCCCTCTATAAAACTCATGTTTTTCTAGTTAACTTTTCTCTCTTTCAGTTGTTAATTAAACAAAAGAAAATACACTCATATAAGAAAAAGAAACACAGAGATGAAGTTCATCTTCATATTGCTCTCAAGCCTTTTACTAGGAGGTCTATTGATCCTTACTTTCCAAAGGGACTCATTAGCAAGAGTTGTTTCAGGTAAAATATTGTTGTCTATTTATTTTATTTGGTTTCCCAAAATATCAAAATAAAGATTGCATGATCTGATTAATTACCACAACTGTAACTGCAGGTCAAGAAAGGAACAAAAACAAGCTTGAAGTTGCTGAAATTACAGCCATATTATCTACAAAGGTAATTCTTCAGGTCTCGAACATATGCAACAAAAAAAAATTGTAATATTAAATATATAAGCAAAACTTAGTTAAATCTACTAAATATAGTGCTATTATTTCTAAAGTATCTTTTGATTAATTTAGATTTTATTTTCCAATAACTTTTTTATTCTTATGAAACAAGTTTGTAAGATGGACAACTTAGAGTGTAATTTCTTACTTCGAGAAAATCAAATAAGATTAACTAATTTTCTTAAAGAATGTGAAATAATTTATGTTTGCTTATAAATAAAATCAGAAGTCCACATTACACCGTAGTGGTTTGACTGTGAAAATATTTTATGTGGGATCCTAGATTTGATTCTGGGTCTTCAAACTCTCAGTATTTTTATTTTTATTTCGATAAAAGAATGTATGCGTGTTTATTTGAGTATATATTGGTCGCTACTCATTAGGTCGGTAGGAAAAATAAAAAATAAAAAATCGGAGTGTATATTTATATGTTGCCTCTAATATAGTCATGGCCTAATAGTAAACCTCATGGACATACATGATATAACAAGTTTCATTTGTGTGTAGTTTGCAATTATATTAATTTTTCTAAATTTTTTCTAAAATAATATGCTATACCAAGTTAACTTCAACGATTCACCTTTAAATTATTTTCTAATTTTTTTAATTTTATTCATGTTTTGATGATTGTATCTATAATTTGATCAGGAACCTTTTCAGAGAATTACTGGATTTTTTCATATGAGGAAGCTAAGATTTGGAACCATAATGCATCATCATGAAGAAACAAGTGATGATTCTAAGAATGGAAAAGAAGAAACTTCAAAGATTTCAGGTGCAACTTATTGTGATGGAATATGTGACTTTGAAAGGGAGAGGTCCAATTATAAAATTGTAAAATGTTGTAGTAAAGAGAAGAAAAGTAAACCAACAAGAAAGCTGAAAATGGATTTTGGTTCTGTAGATTTCACTGATGATTATCATGGACCAAGGCACCACCTTCCAAAACATAACTGAGTGAGGGAAAAAAAAGCATTTGTGAGTGAATCTCCTAGCTAGCTAGCTATAGCTTCATCAGTGTAGGAAGGGAAATTAATTATTTTTTTTGTACATCACAATTCACAAGTATATAATATACTTTGGCAATTAATTTTCTAGCTTATGAAAATGTCCATTAATATTCTAGTATATTGCGAAGGAAATCTTGATTAAAACATAATTTACCCTAACATGCATATTCTCAATCTTATATTATCAAATGGTGTTAAAATTATGCTACATTATGAAAGAAACTTATATATCACTCTTTGTACTATGGTGCTTCCATTCCACAGGTAATGAGAATGATGGTCTGAGGAAGGCATTTAGGAGCTTATTCCAAGTACAAACGAACGATGCGCAGGTAATTTATCATCGGTTTAAATATGAATTTAGTCTTTGTAATATATAATTTTCTGTTTTTAGTCCTTACGAATATACAACTTTTTACTTTTGATCTTCGGTATTTTATTTTAGTCCCTGTAAAATTTGTTCATTTTGAAATCAGTCTTTATTAATTTGTGTATTATTTACTAAAATGACTTGTATTATGAAACTAATGAAGTATTATATATTTCTAACCATGTTAATATTCAATTCAACAGAAGCATATGACAATGAAGGCAAAGGCATATTTGAAAGTCACCAACACAAACACAAAGTGTACCCAAAATTGTGATGTTGTGCCAATTAAGGGTAGCCCAGAGAGATCAACAAGGTCTATACAAATTTCTGAAGAAGCTGCAAAAGAGATTGAAAGCCTCATGTATAAAGACTATAGTCATAAGGGAAAACCATCCCATAGGCCACCCATCAATAACCACCAACCTAATAATCCTTAAATGTATAATATTTCAGGTTCACATTCAATTTTGTACTAAGTTGTTAGCAACTTATAGTAATCACCTAGATATATAGTATAGTATAGGTTAGCTATATATTATAGTCGTTTCTTTTTTCATGTGTCAAAAAGTTTGTTTGTTTGTTTCCAAATGTTAAAAAGGGATATATGTAGACTGCATGCATTTTTAGTATTGTTTAGTAACTTTATTCTTTATTATACCTTTAAAGCATCTTTATTACAAATGACTGAAATATGACTTTGAAATTTCAGATATTATTTTTAATAGTCAAATTAATTGTTAGAACAACAACCAATAACAAAAGATTGATGTAAATGAAAGTAAAAGATAATGGACACGATCGATCTTTGTTTACGCAGTTCGACCAATGGTGCCTACCTCTATGACTATAAAGCAACAATAGTTCCGTTTTAATTCTGTTATGAATTAGGGTTTACATTGTTACAACCAATATATATAGTAATGTCGTTCAGTAATCAGTATTGTTTGTGATGAGTTAGGGTTCGCGACACTCCACTTGTTCAGCTCCTTCTCCACCCTTTGCCCCTCTTATGTGTATATGTGAGCCATACTCAACACCAGCAATCATATTCTTCTAGTATATTTTTGTTTTGGTAAATATCATTCTTGTTTTCTTTTTTGGTTTGCAAACGAAGTAGCAAGTACCATTTAAAACCCACACACACAATTGTGAAGTCCTGGTTTCGAACCTAGATATGGTGGAAATTGGTGAAGTTGAGTATGTCACTGTCACTCAAAGATTACAGGAACAACAGATTTAAGATAGAGTAAACAGTCAATTGATGATACTCTAACAGAAAAAAAGTGTCACTATTTTTAGTCTTGTAAAGAATGTTGCACCAATTTAATTTCTTCCATATACATAATCGTTTCATATTAAGCGAAACAAATGGTATGCACTCGAAAAGTTCCTTCAAAGATCATCAGGGCAGACTTCGAAAAAGCATTTCTAGCAAGGTTTGAAGACTTAAAGCCATTTAAATCCAAAGTAACTACCATGTCAAAAGTGTACAAGAGAAGTTTGTGAGTTCGTTACAACAAAAATAACTTCATTATTTCAGAAGTTAGCGAAGACTAGAATTTGAAGATCAGAAGAAACTTGCAACGGAAGTTTTTAAGTAGTTAAGAAGACATGTTTCATTCATACAAAACCTAAAGTTAGTTTCTTCCCTATTTCTATAAATAGTATAATTGTTCTCCATGCAAAGGAATTCAGTTTTGCTCGGTAAATTAGCCTACTAGAATACACATACTACTACCAATAAAATATATTCGTACTGGTTGTTCTATCGAACGATGTATGTAACTCAATCTTGTTTATAATAACACCATTTTCTTGCACCAAAAACAAAGACTTGAGATGATAAACCCTATCGACAAAGAACCAACCAGGATCTAACTTAAATCTAAGATTGATTATCGAGTTCATTTGTTGAAGAGATATCTTTCTTCGTAAACACAGTCAAAGCATGAAAAGTTGAAAACAAGTTATGGTAGTAAATTGTACATCTTTTGCATCAAAGAGATTTAGGGCAACAAGATGGCCACGTTAAGAATGTTGTAGTTAGGCCATAGTTTATACCAACCGCTTCCCTGGCATTGTATTTTCTTTTGTCACTTGATTTTAATTTAGTATTCATCTGTTTAATTTTGAGCTGACCTAAGTATTTAACATACCAATTGGAATAATAAATAATGAACACAATAATAGCTCTGAAAGTTTGGTTGGATAGGTATCTATCATCTAATTATTCAATGACATGTCGTGTTTTTTAATTAATTAATTAAAAATCAAATCAAATTTTGAATGAATTATTGTATACGGAGTATCAGTATTCAACCAAACTTCAGAGTACCTTAGAATTTAAATCAATAAAATAATAATCGGTAGAAAAGGTGTGGGAACGCTAGCTAGCTTTGACTAGGTTTTGGACTTTGAACTCTTCTATAAAACTCTAGTTTTGCAAGTTAATTTCTCATTCTTAGAAAGCACACTCATGAGTAAAAGAAACAGTGGGATGAAGCTCATCTTCATATTGCTCTCAAGCCTTTTACTAGAATGTCTCTTGGTCAGAGTTGTTTCAGGTAAAATAATATGTACAATATTTGTTTATTAAGATTGCATGATCCTGTTAATTACCAGGGTTGTTTAAAAAAATCAAACCAAACCGCTGAACCAAATTGAACTGCACTGAAAAATACCAAACTATGACGAAAAGTTTGTGAGCTGAACTAGTTCGTGAACTTAGTGCGGTTCAGTTTTTGGTTTTTCTTAATGTCCTAATATTCAATTTGGTTTAGTGTTTGATTTTTTTTTTAACAGTCTTAGCTTAGTTATCGGTTAATAATAGCAATTTAGTACAATTCGGTTAAGAAAATCACTTTGGGTTGAAAAAGTACATTTCAATTTTTTGTAATGGTAGTTTTGGTTCGTTTCGGAACCACAAAACTGGTGCATGGTACCTAAACATTTCCGTTCGGTTCGAGGCAAACCATTAGTGGTTCAATTCAGTTTTTCTGAACTGTAGTAACGGTTCAGTTTGGTTCGATTTTCTTCTTGAACCGTACCATAAACAATCTTAAATACCACAATTGTTACTACAGGTCAGGGATGGAACAAAAACAAGCTAGAGGGAGATGAAATTACAGCAAAATTTGCTCAAAAGGTATATATTTACTGGCTTCAGGTCTAGCTAATGTCATCATGATTTTGATTTTAAACCCTAGTTGAAGAAATTCTCAATGTTCAAATATAATAAATCTAAATATGGCTCTACCATAGATAAATGCAGAGTCATTCTAGCTAGACACAACACTTTTAGATTGCTTGTATATACTACTAAACTATCACTTTTTTTTAAGGATATCACATATTCTCTATAACCAAAATATATATATTTTCACATCAAGTATAACCGTATAAAGATTGAAAAATGAGACATTAATAAGGATAAAGATAAAATACAAAAATTAAGTGATTAACTCAAGTAATTAATGAACTTCATCAAAAGGTGAATCATTTGAGAGAACCCCAATTTCGATCATGGATGAAACAATTTTTTGTTTGATTTTACTTACCTTTCGATCGAACTTCGACTAACTAGGACTCTCTACCCCTAAAAATTGGAGGGTTATAAAAAAAATACCAAAAATGTAATTGATAATTTGTTGAGTTTGTCTAATATTTCTGACATGGTATATAAATTCAAACAAACAGAACCATACGGTAACCCAGGGAAAGGCACATTTGAAAATTAACAAGTTTGCAAGTCCAAGGAAGAATCTCACCACCAACACAAACACAAAGTGTTCAAAAGATTGTGATGATGCTGTGCCAGTCTATGAGGGTAACTCAAAGAGATCCTCTAGGTCTAAACAACATGTTTTTAAAGAACCTCAAGGTATTGATCATACTGCCAAAGAGATGAACAGACTGTTTTTAATGGATTATTCACCCTGCAACCGCAAGCGACCCACTCATGGATAGTGAGCCTTGCAATTTGATATCATCTATGCAGGATAATTTCTCCTTAAATGGAATATAACATTATGTAGATGTTTTTTATATTATGCAAAATTGAAAATTAAATGTCAACTTTATGGTGTACAAGTGAAGCAAGTCTCACATTATACCCAAGCTGATATTTATCATTAAATCGATAAATTCCACCATTGAATTAAATGAGATATAATATAACTTATTGATTTAATAATAAAAAATAACTTATACAAAACATCTTTATAGATATCCATCAACACCTATGAAAGTCACATATTGTCTTTGGTCCCTTCTTCATGCATCAAAACGAACAATACTGTAATGCTAAATTCGAAAAGGAATAAATTCGATTATATACGTAATTTAAGTGACTAAATTATCATTTCACAAATCTAAAGAACTATACTAGACTTTGTGTATCTTCAAGATATTGATTTAGAGAAGAAAAAAACTTGATAGGTTTTTTCCCTAACCCACATTCATTTCAGAAATTTACTTCCTTAAAAACAGGGGTTTTTGCTGGCCATTGGAAGTAAATTTCTGGACAAAAACACATTTTTTTGTCTAAAAATATACTTTCAGTTTCAGGTGATTTTTCAGAGAACAATGGGAGAACTAATGTGAAAACACACTAGTCTACTGTTTTATTATATACTTAAGATTAAGATTTATTCATTTCAACTTGCAACTCTATACAAGGATTAATTAAAGTGACAATTCATCAAAAGAGGGAAAAGTGGAAAAGAAAAGAATTTAAAGCCAACAAACGAACCACACATAAAATATCATTTAAATCTCCAGAAAACATTGGTATACACACTTTTTATTATGGCATGTAACCTCAATTATTCAACCTTCACACTTTCACTTACCAACTATATATCTATATATAATTCAAAGTATACTGTGTGACATTGCACAAGCCTCTAAAACTTTATTGTTTCACACAATATTCATTTATAATGCCTCTAAAACTGACATGATGTTCCAAGTCTTTGTCTCTGCCTCTTTCCCACATTCCTTTCTTTGCAATAAACAAAAGCTGGGACCAATAACCTTTGAAAATTCTCAAGAAACTGGTTCCATTTCTCTTCATCCATATCTGTCAGCTTCACAAAACTTGAACTGGTAATCAACTCATTCACACTAGTATTTCCAGATGATGTCCCGACTAATGATCCACTCCTTTGCTTCACACCCGCGTTCTGCAGACTTCTCCCATCGATCGTCGTGTTTTTCACCGACTCAGATAGCTTTGAAATATTCGGCACCAATTTTACCATGGGGTTAGTATATGCATCACACTCTTCCTCCTCTTCCTCTATCACACTCTCCTCTAGTTTAGAAAGCTTGGGTCTGGAGTTTCCATTTTTCGTTCTGACTTGAGGAGGTAGCGATACTGTTGGCTTCTCTTCTACATTTGCAGCAAAATCTGAATCCTGATCATGCTCGCAATCTAACTGAAAAACGGTCACATCTTTTTCTCCAAATTTTGTCTCAAAAGAGAAGAAATCTTCACGATCAAACAGTTTCTTTGCCTCAATACATATTAGCTCAAGCTCGCTGGGCTCTTCGCCATGACAGTGAAATTCCCTACTCATCATATCGCCGATTTCTGCTAGACAAAGACCAAAGGCCGCTGCTTCCTTGAGGAACAAAGTGCAAAGAACCAAGACCCGCAAGCATGCTTCACGGATCATAGGAAGCTCCATTCTAAGCATTTCTGAATCACGAAACGGGTCTAGATGAGATATATACTTGAGTTCATCGTCAGAGAAAGGGATTGAAGCCTGAGGCCAATGGATCCATTCAAAATAAGGATCTTCCAAATTTTCAGGTAGACAAAGACCATGATCGATAGGAAAAAGCTCGACCTGATCAAACCTTCCAAGCCCATCAAGCTTCCTGACGAGAAGATTTCCTGCATGTCTGTCTGTGTTTAAGATTCGTACGTCTAAAATTCCGATCCTGTGAACAGAAGCAACAGGGAAACTAGAAGTTCCATGATCATTTGCATCATAATCATGAGGAATGTACTGCTGCAGCGATGCAATCTTGCTTATTTGCTTCTTGTTTGGATGCATATTACCATTGACCCTATCATTAACATTGAAAATAGTGTGTGTAACCTTCACGAGAGCAGTAGAAGGCACGTTTGCAAAATGATCATGGTCCAGAAGGTAAGCTGCAACTTCCCTGAAACCCGTCTCTCCAACCCTCACCGACCTTTTCAGTCCTGGTTGTCCGAGAGCTTTACCGACAAAACCTTTCGGATTGTTTGGTGCATAAGGTTCCTCATCAGTTGGTTTCACAATAGCGACATTTTCCCCGTAGCAGTTTCTAAAATAATATGCACCTCCTAACCCACTCTGAACAGGGATCGGTTCGACGCCGCCTTTTATTGCCATGATAATATCCTTAACCAGTTGTTTAGTTCCAGATAACATATCCGAGCAACCAATAATCTCAATCGGCCCACTCTGATCCCTATGCTGAAGATCCCTACCGGTCGGAGAAAGGCACGGTGTAGATGAACTCCTGTGCAAAAAGTTCCTGGTGAGAAGAAGTGGAGAATCATTTCGAACCACACTTAGATCATTTTTCAAGACCGTGTCGCCGCAAATAAGTGAACTTTCCTCAGTTGGGACATTGAATGCTACCTGTAATTTCCTCTTCACAGTATGTGCATTGTCACTTCTTTCTAATTCCATGCCTAGAACACACCCGGTTTCAGTCTGTACAAATACACGTCTTCTACCAGAAGGCTTTCTTTCCATTTTCTTATTCCCGAAACATTCACTAGGATGCCCTTTGAAGGTTGCAGCCACCATCTCGTGATGTAAACAAGTGTTGGAATCAGGATACATGCAAGGAAAAGGAGAAGAGGCAAACTTGAATACCAGCGGCAGAGAGTTTCTCTCTCAAGCAAACGCCCAACTCAGATGCTGGCACTACTTGAGAAGAGTTTTTTCCATGAACAATCATAGTCCTCTACAAAATTGAAAATACTCCAAAGGATCTTACATATGAGCTGGTTATTCGATAAAACAGATGTCACTCGACCAAACCACTACATTAGAGATGCAACCTGACAACATAAGCTGATCAAAATATGAAGAAAAACAAATCACCATATGGTTCCAAATAGAGATTGACAAAAAAAGGCAAACTCATATTCCAAATCTTAATGTTTAGTCAAGTATGGGGAAAAGATGTTTAAACTTTACCATGTATGCAGTCATTTGAATTAGTAACTAAAGGATTAAATTAAAGGTATCAAACCAATCGATGTAATAGAAAGATGTATATTACCTCCATCAGTGCAATATGTAAAATGAGTGACATCTTACCTTAGTTACTTCTAAGAAATGAAATCAGTGTTACCCAGAGACTGTGGTATCAAATTAGTGTTAGCTTGTTCAAAAAAAGAAAAAGATGCAATTGGTATTTCAAATACAAATCAGAGGTAAATAATTGAATTATAACTGTTAATGAGAAAGCATGATATAATTTGTATTCATTAACAGTGTTTGCAAAGGGTCCAAGTCCACAATAATTTCTTTCGTTTTTTTCTTTCAACCTAATCACAACCACGTCATGAAATGTATATTTATTCTAGCTAACCTTTCCTATGTGAAATAATCACCTAGAAATAAACGGTTTTTTAAACCATTATTCCAATCCATAATTAGTTAATTAATAACTAAAGTTCTATCTTCACTAACTACTCAACTAAAGACAAACCGACCATCACTATATAGTATATAGTGACAGTAAATCCTAGCAAAGGAATCATTTCATGTCAAGATTCAAGTCCTAAATAAATTGATGTGAAAAAAAATAGACTTTGATCCCTTGGTTCCTTTTTAAGGTTTTTTATAAAAATAAAAAATTGTTCATTTTCTATATCGTTTTCAAAGTAATATTTAACATTGTTTTGTCAAAATTATTTTTAACAATGGAGTTCAAATCCCTTCAGATATAATTGTAAAATTGTCATTAATATCACTTTTAATAATAATAATTTTCCCTTCCTCAGATTGTAAATAACAAATAGTTAAAGATATTAGAAAAATAGATAAGTAGTTAGTTACATCATGATTCATTTCAGGGTAGGTTTGAATAACCTTAAAAACAAGTAACAACCACTAAAATAGATCATGCAAATTGGTACTATATCCATATGCCAACAAAACTACATAATAATTAATAATGGATTTGGACCCTCCTTATCTTCATAATAATAATATGATCCTAACAAACCCGACAACAATAACTGGCTAGTACTAATTTTAGGATACAATAATGAAATCCACAAAATAATACTAATACTATTATATTACCTATTACAAAATGCAAAAACGAAAAAGAATTATAAAATTCAGAGATCCATATGACAAAAACAAATATTTTGCATATACATTGAATAAAAATTGTTACTCATATTTTTAAAAATTACGAGATACTATATGACAAAAGGATTTCTTTTAAAGGGTTAAATATTTTTAGTCCTGTAACATTTTCCTACCAAAAATGCATATGTATAATTTTATATGTATTAAAAATATTGACAGAAAATTTTACAAGACTACAAATGCCGACGGAAAATTTTACAAAACTGAAAAAAGTGATTTTATTTTATAGGACTAAAAACTAAATAAGGTTAATTAAGTAAATAGTCAATAAAAACAAACGATCAAAGATACTGACCTAAAAAGTAAAAACAAAATTCAGGATTTTATAAGAAATTTTACTACATGGTATTATTCTCACTCCTGTAAGAAAACAAATAAATCTATAGGAAAAAAAAAAACAATAACACTAATATTCTACTATTTATTCAAAAAAAAAATAGTAATAATTAATTGAATAATCGAAATGAGATAGGATTCTCGCCTGCTTCATCCTCGTGAATGATCAAACATACCGCAAATTTCACTCCTAGCAGCTCCGCCCATCGTCAACTTTACCTTCTCAATAATATCTATCTGCAAAAACTAACCTTCAATTCCAATTCAATAAAACACAAACAAATGAAGAAAAAAAATCGATCCGGTGTTCAAATTGTTCTGGAAATTACATGAAAGGAATCAAAGATTGAAAATATCAAGTATTAAAACCTCGTCGGAGAGAAGTTACGGCGGCGCGTAGAGCGAAGACTCCGCCGTGAGAGGCGGAGGAGAGATCAGATTATATTTTGTAATTGTTTTCTTACTATGTGAAAAGGTTAGGTTTAACTGATTCTTGTATTCTTATAGATTTTAAATTTTAACTATACTATCAAATACTTCCTCCGATCTTATATATAAAAAAAGATTTTTTTTTAAATACATTTAATAATTAATGTATCTGGTCTTCATAGTAGACGAAATACATTAATATTCAATGTACTTAAAAAAATAATATTTTCTTATATACAGGACCGGAGGGAGTATCAATTATTTCATAACTAATTTATTTATATATTTTTTGTTGAAAGAAATAGAGTACACTGTGGTGCAACAAAGTTAGGACAAGTGGGAAGAAAGGGCCCACCCTATAGTCCGTGGCAGTATTTGAGATGGGTTATGTCATTTCATCTTTTCACTTTATTTTAAGGTTTTACTTTTTAATAAGTACTTTGATACCGACATGGTAACAATAATGGGCTATTGGCACAGCGTCAAATTGTTGATTATAAACTTGATCAAGAGAAAGAAAAATATTTTGGGGGGATGATTTTAGTTAAATAAGTTATTTTATAAATTATTGATTTTATTTTGTTTGTTTATTTCTTTTTTTGTGATTTTGTTGTTTTTATACGATTTTATTTGTTTTGATTTTCGTCTTGTGCTATGGTGTTTATTTGATTCAAGTTGAAATGTTTTAAGTAAGTGCAGATTCAATCAATAATTTTGTTATCGTCAATGTTGCAGATCTAAAGACATGAATATTTCGAAGATTTGAACATAGTCGGTCATATTTGTAGATACTCTGTCGTTTTATGCTATTAACATTGATGTTGTGAGTTTGTTCGGAGATTCATCTTTGATGTTTTTAGTGACTTTAAATTTGTATTGTATAGATGTACTCTATCAATTTAAATGAACGAATATCGTTTTTTAATGTAAAAAGAAAAACAAGAACAAACAAATATATTCAATTTTTTACCATTGATTTGAAAGGAAAAAGATAAAGAATCCAGTAAACGGTGAGTTTTTATAGTGCACAAGATCATGAAACATGAGGAAGAAAAATTGAGTAAATCCACTATTATTCGTCATATATCTATAGTGCGTAAGGTATAGTTCCATGGGCAGATCTATTATATGGTTTGATGTGGCTACCAATTTTTTTTTTACATATGATGGATATCTATAATAATAAAATGTTAGAGCAAGTTTCTTCCAAAAAAAAAAAAATGTTAGAGCAAGTTGATGACTTACTTTGTTTCAATTAGCCATTGTTAAGGTACATATGAACTTGGACTAAAAAAACTAGCCCAAATAAAACTAATAAAACCGTTTTTTTGGATGAAATAGTAGGGTATCTAATTTAATGAGCAAATTTTCTTTTACACTATTATTTTAGTCAAACCAAAAACTTAGATATGGATCTGCCCCTGTGTAGTCCTCATGCTAGTGATTTGATCTATTGTAATTGGTCGTATTCTCATTCCATAAGCAAAGGGTGTGTGACATTGATTACAATGGTAGGTGGTATGCTACCAAGTAGCAAAAATATACCAAGTGAGGGAAATGATCACCTAAAATCTATGATTCAAGGAAACCAAATATGCAACTAACGAGACAGCTAAAAATATTATAAATTATCATTCATACATCTATGACTCATCATCTAAAAATCAAGAATAAGTAAACAAGGCCGTTCAAAATAAAAGAGAATAAGTAAACAGGACAACCAAAATAAAAAAGTTAACGAGTTCATCAATTGACAAACTATTAGAAAGATTAAGTTAAAATCACTAAACCAAAACTATTAAATTAAATTACTTTCTTCTCTCTACTCTATGGGCCAAATATACTGAGTTGTGACTTAAGTAAGTGAAAAATATTTTATTTTATTTTGACCTCGAGGGTCAACCCACATTGTCGTCATCTCCCTTACTTTCTTCTCTCTACTCTATGGGCCAAATATAGGAGAAAACAAGAAAATGAGTTGCGACTTAAAGAAGTGAAAATTATTTTATTTTGACCTGGAGGGACAACCCGCATCATCATCATCATCTCTCCTTTTTTTAGTAGATTAGACAATACGGTAAATTACTAATGATGAGTTCAATATCTCAAATCTTTTTGACAAAAAATACCAGTTAAACGGACCGACCCAATGGATCCAACTCGTTTAGTCATCACTAGTCAAGTTTTTTTTTTTAAACCCTAAATATGATTCAATATATGAAAAAGAATATGATAATTATGGTGTAGACAAATGCATTGGTCCAACAAAATAAAGGGTTTCTAACCTTTCCTCAAATAAAAGAGAATAATTATCAATAAATTAAAACGTTGCTTTCATTTCATTTCTCATACAACTTTGCTTGGTTTGCATATAAGAAAATAGTATAGCATTCAAATCAATTTCCAATATCTCCTTGTAGAAAAAAGGTACCTCCTATAGTAGAGTTGCTAAAAAGAAACATCTCTTCGTCTATAGAGAGCCTACAAAGAAAAAAAATTGTTGCTTAGAATATGAAACCATACAAAATGAGCAATAAATAACATCCTTATTAGTCTCTTATCAATTTGTCACAGAATCTCTTTAAGTTTTTTCAGGTCCCACCCACATAAGCCACAGATTACATATTTAGAAATGTGCTATTTTTCAACCCTTTTGTCTTAATTAATGTTGAACATCATGTATATACTTTCTCCATTGCAAAAAAGGTCCTTTCATTAATCATATCATCAGATCTCAAAAACCCTACTTTTCATTAGCCTTTATTTGATCATGCATTTGATCATCTTACAAATTCCTAAGACATCCATTTTTAGAAGACCCTACACTCATATAATTAATCCCAAATGCTCTTCTAGTATTTTATTATAAAAAATGATAAATAAAACGAAATAAGTACATTTAGAAACATAAAAAGTAGGGTTGATTAAGTTTTTAGCCTATAAATATTCACAGTTTTGTTTTTAATTCCTACAAAATAAAATCACACTTTTTAGTCCTTATAAAATTTTTCATCAGCATTTTTAGTTCCTATAAATTTTTCCACCATCACTTTTAATCCCTGTCAAAAAATTTCATCAACAGTTTTAGTCCTTAAAATGTTTAAGAAAAATGTCACAAGGACTAAAAAGTGTGATTTTATTTTGTAGGGACTAAAAACAAAACTGTGAATATTTATAGGGACTAAAAACTTAAGGGTCTTGTTAACGAGTGTCCTGGGGCACTCTTTAAGCATTCCAAAAGGAGAAATTATTCCATAAAAAAAGTCAAACGTTTCAATTTTCAATGCATTGATTACAAAAAAATTCAAAAATAATTACCTTTTAAAGGTCTTAACTAATGCTCGGAAGCACTCGTTAACATTTCCCAAAACTTAATTAACCCTAAAAAATTATTCACAACAAAAAACTTAATTAACCATTATCAATTGAGCAAAAAATTATCATTAGAAAATCCACATTTTGTAGTATTATTTATTTTTGAAAATTGCGCACAATTATAGTCCTAGAAAAACTAAAAAACAAAGAAATATCTCAATTATACATCTATCTACCTGCTTCTTGTACATTGGTTTGTACCAACAACAACCATTAACGCAGGGAGCACACCTTCACCTTCACCTTCCAAGATGCTATTCAATCTGACAATATTTTCCTGGGAACCAAAACTGAAAAATAGTAAATATTGTACTCCATCAAATTCATATAAATAAATAGTACTACTAGTACCGTCATATTATTCAGAATATTTAATTGTTAGAAATTGTTTATTATTTCAGAAAATGAGTTTTCTTTTTGAAAGGAATTTTAGAAAATGAGTTATTACATATGCATTATTATAATCAACGAGGGTTAAATCTAATAGAAGAGGGCAGTTCCATAATGCGACCAATTAAAATTTGAATCACAACTTAAAAAGTTAACCACGTTTAGTGTTCACACATGATAAAGTCTTTTATAGTTATAATCCAAAATCAAAAGATTTTGGTACACTCACATAAAATAGAAAAAATTAAAAAAGAATGAAATTCAATGATATTAATTGATGTGACTAAATTAGTTTTGTTTTATTTTATGTGAGTGTGCTTAATTATTTTTTTTTAATTTGGGTTTATGACCATAGTAGACTTTCTCATTCACATACTTCAAATAAAATTATCTTTAAATACATTCTTTATTATTAGATAATTTGCGGAAGCGCATCCCAAATTAAACATTGTAAATGAAAAAAAGTTGTCCAATACCTTAAAAATTTGTTATATTTTTTCCCTTCAATACTCATCATTTTGGAAGTCAAACAAATCCAAAACATACACATTATATATTATATATAAAATGCAACAAATAACCGAGATAATATAACTTTAAATAACATATTAACTTATATTATTATATTATTTTAGTAAATAAAGTTAATTTACCACAAAATTGATGAAAAATTCTTAAACAAGTGGTTAAAAGTTCCATTATTGATTACAATGTATGGTGATAATTCGACGGGAAGAAAGAACTCATCTTATATGCTCCATAATTTTTCAACAAAGATTAATCGTTATTAAATGGTAGTTAAAACTTCGTAATAACATGGTAAGAAAAAAAGTAATTTTTTATCATAAAAAATTCATACATTCAAGAACATTATTTTTTAAACAACTCAATAACTTCTTATTAAAAAAGTGTGTAAACTATAAATGTGTTATTATTATTAAATAATAAAAATTGTATGCAAAAAAAAAATGAAAATGTAAAATAAAAAGATAGTACTACAAAGATTTAGGGTGTGGTCCTTCTTCTAAATCTTGATCCAACTCATAAAAAACAGTACACTCTCTCTCTATTGTCTTTGTGGTCAGTGTATCTATCTATCTATGAATTGAAAACCAGAGACATGCTTTAACACGTGCTCTCTCTTTCTCTCTCATTCATTATACTTTCGAAGACTTTTCTCTTGACTCAGTTACACTTCTCAAGAGGGAAGAGAGAGACAAAGAGAGTTTTTAGTTTCTGTAACATTTTTAGTTTTGTTACTACAATACAATGAAAGGGGAAATAAAAATGAAGTCAAAAATCAAATGGGTTGGTTTAGTTGGGATAGTACTTTCAGCTTTTTCAATCTTCATTCACTTTCTATTAGCTAGATTCACTCAACTTAGTGTCTCAGATTATCAATCTTCAATCACTATCTTCTCTTGGAGACCCATCTTTGATAAACCAGATTTTCCTACTAATGTAATAAAAGATCTTGACTTTTTAATTACTTTTTGTACCCCCCATTTTTTTGTTTTTGATTTGGTTATGTCTTATGTTTCTTAAAGTTTTGATTTTTATGAAAAACATATCCCTTTTTTTAAGGGGTTCAGTTTTTTTTTTTTTTTTTAACTTTTTATTGTACCTTAGAAAATGACAAAGTTGTTACATTCAGTGTGTAGTTTGAGTATTGGTCATATGAATGTTTTTGTTTTGTTTTGTTTTTCTGTTTGTTGTTAGAAATTAACACATCACTGTCTTTCTTCATTGGTTTGGATCTGTTGTTTTTTGTGAGTTTATAATCTTATGAGATTATATTCAATGTTTTAATGTTTGTGTTATTGTTTTTTTGTTGTGTATTTTAAGGTTTTTTTGTTGTTGTGTATTTTAAGGTTTTTTTTTTTTATTGTTTGTGATGCAGAGTGGTTCATATAGAAGATTATGGGGACAGGTAAAGCGTCTTGAATCTTTGTATCCAGATTCAAATCCAAGAGGGTATTATCCTGGTTAGTTCAACTTTTCATCTTGATGCTTTTCCTTTTATTCTACTATTCAAATTTATGATTTTTATGCTGTTTTATTCATTTTTCTTTTGACCAAACTTGTGAACTTTTGGTGGGGGTTTAAGGAGAGGGTTGACTATCGATTTTTCTATTTTTGTCGAATTCAGTTGAGTGTTGGATTTTAATCTGTTTTATTTATGTTGGAATCACGGTGGCATTGTGATTCTGATCAAACACCAATAATTAGCAATTTCCAGGAAGAATTTTCTGTTTTTTTGTTTTGTAGATTCTTTTGAATCGCTGGAAGACTGAATATTGGATTATCCGTTTATGATGCTTTTTATATTAAATTCATGATTGGAGATAATGACTTAGTTTGATACGTGCGGTTGGCTCTTGGCTCTTGGCTCTGTATAGTAAGGAGAAGCCTTTGACCGAATCACCAATTTAATCTTTGAAATTTAGAGGTCAGCCAATTTCATCACTGAAATTAACAAATTCCATCATTAGTCCCTGAAACTAATGTCATTCTACCACAATGGTTCGTTTGCTATAATTGTAGCGACTAAATGTGATCAATGTGATCGATGTTTTTAAATTTAAAAGATAATTTTGAAAATTTGTTAATTTTGCTGATGATGCTTTTATTATAAAGCAACTATTATGTAAGCACATGCAATGTCATATGAAGCAGCCACACAACACAGACAACAGTAATAATTTGAGAAAATAGAAGTGATCGAATGTAAGCACATGTGCCGATGTTGGTGCTGGACACCAACATGTGTCGGATACCGAACATGCTTTCAATTTATAGTGTCAGTGCTTCATAGGCAATGCCTCTATCACACTTATATGCAGTGTTCTCTGAATGAAACTTTGACCAGTATGATCATATGTTGCCCTGATTTTAGTTTGTCTCAACACTTTTTAAATTAAAATGGGAAAGGGGATTTTATTATACATCAAGTGACACTAATAGTCATTTTACGACCGTCCGATTACAACTACGTCCCTTGAGCTTATATGGTCAAACTCTTATCAGAGTTCGTGTCTCATGGACCAACACTTGCATGTGTGTTTTATGTCATTTTGTGATTTTTTATATACAGCGTATATGAATAATGTTGGATATTTGCTGCTCATAAAATTCTCACTGTAAGAATAGTTGGATTTTCACATATGCTCCCCATTCAGTATATGCATTCGGTCTTGTTTCTTGATACAATTTTATGTATGATTTAGCATAAGTTGAATACCATTCTCTTATGTCCGTATACGTAGGATTAGATGTAAAACCTGTCAAAGTCCTTATATACAGTCTCTTTCTAATATCTATCTAAAAGGAAAAAAAAACTCTATCTTTCTTGACAGATCCTGGTTCACAATCAAATGGATTTATTTTTGTCCGGATACAAGGTGGTTTTCACGAGATCAGGAATTCGGTGAGGTTATTTATTGTTTAAGGTTCTGTAACATTATATATTTAAATGACATTCAACTCAATGTCTTTTATCATCTGTTCTTTTTCAGATAAGTGATGTGGTTGTTGTTGCTCGACTTCTCAATGCTACATTAGCAATGCCTGAAATCCAATCAACAACCAGCAGCAAGGGAATAAGGTTCATCATATTTTCTAACAAATAGAAGCTTACTTTTAACTCTGGCCCTGTTTGGATAAACAATTTAATTAACCACTTATGTCATAAGCGCTTATCATATAAGTGTTTATGTATATATAAACTATCTGTAACTAAAGATAAAACAAAGGCGAACTATTCTCATATGAGCTATAAGATGTTTTTATTAGCTACCATAGAGAGCTTATGGAAATAAGCTAAAAATAGGTTATGGACATAAAATGTCATATGATGTTTTCATAAGCTCTCCCAAACAGTCTCATAAGTGCTTATGCCAGTAGATAAACTCAATTAAATCAATCCAAACATGCCTTTAGTCTCATATGCTTTATATTTACTTACTCTTTTTATAATTATTTTATCCAGCTCGCAGTTCAAGAGTTTTGCATACCTATATAACGAGGACCAATTTATATTCTCATTAGCAAAAGATGTCAAAGTAATAAGAACTCTTCCAAAATATCTAAAGGGTGCAAGGAGAAAGAAGGAGATTCCATCGTTTAAAGTGCCGTATTTGGCATCACCTTTTTATTACTTGCATCATGTTCTCCCTGTATTAAAGAAGCATTCAGTGGTTGAACTAGTTGTTTCCAATGGCGGATGCTTGCAGGTAAAGACAACATATGGTTCATGCATCAGAATTCAAATTTTATCTTCGCTTGCTCGACACCATGCATATTTTTAAATTGGTTCGTACTGTGCCTTTATTATATGTACCTATTGATTATTGTTTCTTTTTGCTTGCCCTTTTCTTCTTTTCAGGCTAATCTTCCTCCCTCTTTCGAAGAATATCAAAGACTGAGATGTCGAGTTTCTTTTCATGCTCTTCAGTTCCGACAGGAAGTTCAAGAACTTTCTGCTAAAATTTTACAAAGGCAAGCGATAGTTAAGATTTTTTCTTCTTCACTTCCATAATATTTTACCCCTTCTTTTGGTTTCTAAATGTTTCATGATATAATTATAGGTTACGAGCTCCTAGCCGTCCATTCATTGCGTTTGATCCTGGCATGACTAGAGAGTCTTTAGCTTACCACGGCTGTGCTGAACTTTTCCAGGTATGTAATTCTATTTGTGATAACTGTCTCTCTTAAACTCCTCAACTTTTCGTATCTGAGCTTCAATAATGGTCTTGGAATCTTTGCTAGGATGTGCATACTGAATTAATTCAACATAAAAGATCATGGATGATAAAACGTGGGATTGTCAAAGGGAAGCTTAGAGTCAACTCAGCTGAAGCAAGACTGAACGGATCCTGTCCTTTAATGCCTGAGGAGGTGATGCAAACGGGCCCTAATTTTTCGGTGTCAGTGAATTGGTCGGAGATCGACTCTTCAAAGTTCAGTAATTAACAGTTATTATATGATCCACAATTCTGATTTCTTGCAGATTGGTATACTTCTGCGTGCCTATGGATATTCGAAGGATGCAATTATATATGTATCTGGAGGAGAAGTCTTTGGTGGTCAACGGACATTGATTCCTCTTCATGCGATGTTTGAAAATGTTGTCGATAGAACTTCTCTTAGTACTCCTTGGGAGATGATTAAAATCTACGGACAAGAGGTTAACCTAGTTAATCCTCCTCCCGGACCACCACCTTTCGAGGAAGTTAAAAAACTCGCGGCTTGGAAGAATGCAGGTCCACGTCCTCGTCCACTTCCTCCTCCTCCTGCAAGACCGAAATCATATAACATAGAGGGTTGGTGGGGCTGGGTAGCCGAAAGTGATAATGAACCTGATAGCACAGTAATGGAACTGAGGACCAATGCTCATAAGTTACTGTGGGAGGCTATTGATTATGCAGTTTGTGTTGAAGCCGATGTGTTCATTCCTGGATTTGACCGTGATGGGAAGGGGCATTCGAATTTTGCTAGCTTGGTGATGGGACACAGGCTATATCAATCGGCTGCGTCGAAGACATTTAGACCTGACAGGTAAATAACTCTATCTTGATTGATGTTTCTTTGCATGTTTTCAATGCATTGAAGTTTGATTTTTTATTTTAATAATACTTTAAACATGAAGATTTGTTATTTTAATACCTTGCAACCATATACTTCTGCTGATGCAGAAAGGAAGCTGCTAAATTTGTAGACGAGATTCGCGACCACATGTATCAAGCAAATCGTACGTGGCTAAAATCAGTTCGCAGGCATATGAGAAAAACATTAATCGATGGAATAATTGAAGCATCAAGTAAATCAAAACCATTATCCTTTCTCTCTCATCCAGTCCCTGAATGTTCATGTTTGCGGCACGACTCCTTTGAAGCATCAAAGAATTCTTCCATTCCTTTATCTCTCGGTGTTACTCACCAGTGTCCTGCATGGATGGTCACTAGTCCAGTTTCTCAATCGAAAGATAAGGAAAATGAAGACGACAGTGATGACGATGATTCTGTATCCGGTTTATTCTTTAAACAAAGTAGTGGAAATAATGAAGGTGATGCAGAAGTAAACACTAAAGAAGAAAATCAGTTCGAGGATCAAGAAGAGCTCGAGGGTGGCGACAGATGACATCCCAAGGTAATGTGTTGATGGTTCATCTAACAATCGATAATGGTCACATTCTCCGGATTCATGTACATAATTGGTTGTTGCTTCCAACCGCTGCATACCGGATTTAGTTTCAGGTGGAGAAAGGAGTAAAGCCTATCCGGCCTTACTAAGGAACATGGTTTTAAATCGTGGTTGCAGCTGTGGTTATGCCGCAAATTTTTAAAATGCGGCAAAGTGTGGCACTCGGTCGAAATTGTGGTTGCGGTGTTGTTGCAGAGACTTCAAAATCCTTTCTATTGCACCCACAATTGCGGTTGCGGTTGTACACGCAATTCAAAATCATTTACTAGTAGAGAATAATCTATGTTACATAAAGTCCTTAAATATAAGTTCCCTGCTAATTTATTGATAACATATCAGTTTTGGTGTAACCTTGCATGACCCTCCTAGTTAATTAATATTAGGCTTAAGTTCACTTTGGCTGTATTTTACTGATGTAGCAATGAGAACTTGGCTCCATTTTTGTATCTGATAAGATTAGTGATTCATCCTTTTCATATATTGAACGAAAAGACTTAAGAAATGGCAATGTGGTGTTATAAACTTTCTTCTATCTTTTCTTTTTTACATATATGAGGGAAATTGGAATAATGTTTATGTATACTAATATTTATACTTTTTCATCTTGAACTTTGATGCTTCCATATTTTTGTAACTAGATACTTTATAATTGTAGCAAATATGGAATGCAAGAGTCTTGTGAGTGTCTTATATTCTTCTGGTGGATTCCTTGGTAGCAAACATGAAAAAAGTTTCATATTTGCTGATTCAAAATGTTGAATAGTATGAAAAGCAATTTGGACCTTTCTCACTAAAATTATAAATGCAAGTGTTATTCCTTAAAAAAAAATGTGAACGTTTTATAACTTTTGTATCAGGTAGTTAACTCGGTTAGTGAACGAATGGACATGAAGAAGTTTGAAGGAGGAGGTCTTCGGTTCAATGCAGGAAACTAACGTAGCTAATAACATGTGCTTATTTAAAGTTTACTAAATTTATTCTTAGGAATATCATTCTTTGGCATGTGAATCTTTATTCCAAGTTTGTAGAAAAAAAATGGGTTAACATTATAATATTCATACGAACCTTAATAATAATGAGACTAATAGTTTTTTTTTGTGGTGGCCGGAGTTCAAACCCGAAACCTTGCATATATTATGTATTGTTCATACCAACTGAGTTAAAGTCACGAGGACAAGGAAGTTAATAGTTAGTTACACATTAAAGTTTTTCTATGGAGAAGTTAATAGGAAGGCTAATATTCCCACAATTTTCTTTGGAAAAATTTTTCAATTCCCAAAATTTATTTTACTCGAGAATAAAACTTACAAATTCTGTAACCATGCATATTTTTATCATTTCATTTCCAAGAACCTACAAATATAGTTTGAAACAAACGCACGGTTTTATAACTTTTGAAAAAGCAAAAGAGTTATGCTAACAAGTGCCCTAAGAACATTGTTTAAAAAACTCATTATAAGAATTTTTATCTTGAAAACACAAGTTAAACAAATGTAAAAGTAATACTCCCTCCTGTCCTATTTACAAGAGAAAGTTGACTTTTTAGATACATTGAATAATGTATATATCTAGTCAAGAACCTAAACTAAATACATAAATTATTTAATGTATCTAAAAAGTAAAATGTTTCTTGTAAATAGGACCGGAGGGAGTAATTACACAACTATTTATGCAAAAATTACCACTTTTAGTCGCTTAAACAATGCTCAAGGGCACTTGCTAACATTTCCAAAAACAAAGTTGATTTTCATAGATGAGAGGGAAGATTAAAAAAGTGATTTTCCTTAATATACACAAACAAAAGTAAGTGTCTATTTCAATAAAAATCTCTGTAAATGATCTAGAGATTCTAATTTCTCATAATCACTTCTATTTTAATCTTTAGAACTATTGGCCTATTTGATAAAAAAAAAAGAAGACAAATTGGCCCTTAATATGCTGTCATGGACGGCTAATTAGAATAAGCTAAAACTATTATAAACATCATAAATTCTCCCCAATACTTTGCACAAGCAATGGTGTCATAACTCCAAACAAGTTATAAATAAACTCTACACCAATCCTACTTTCCCTCATCTCAAACCAAAAAATAATCTAAATTGAACAAATGAACATGAGGAGAATCACTAGCTTGCTTCTCTTCTGAACCTCTTTGGACTCTGTTCAGAATCCTCACTGAAGTAATCCATTCCTGAACATGCCATTGCTTGATTGCTCACAAATTGATTTTCATTCCTCTGCAACAACAAAAGATTTGGTATAAGATGATTCTTAAGGAGAAATGAAACAATATGAGACCATGCCAAGTCTGCATCCTTAGAACTGGACTAAAGATTGAACCGGTGAGACTTTCGAGTCATAGTTCAACTGGTTAAATTGGTTTAACCACGGTTGAACTAGATGATAAATAAATAAATAAAAAGTATTATAAAAGTAAAATAATGAATCAAAATTGCAAAAGTAAATCTGATTGAACCAACTGCAGTTGAACAGCGGTTTAACCGCTTCAACCCCGGTTCAATCCAACAACAATATAACTGATCAAAACAACTGATATGGCCCGTTTTCAGTTAAATTGGTTGAATCGGCCGGTTCAGCTCAGTTTTTAAAACATTATGAGTTATGGAGTTTATGTGATAATCACTTAAATACAATAAGATATTTGTATTTGGATAAATACGTTGAAAAGTAATTTGCATTCTCAGACATTAGTTCATTATATGAGAGTTTATGGGATAATCACTTAAATTCAATAAGCTATTTGTACTTGGATATAGATGTTGAAAAGTAAATTGCATTCTGACATTTGTTTTCATTGAAAATAAAATTTGAGACAGATGGAAAACAACGAGGGAATGCATACACTATTTCCATATGCTATCTTGAAAAAGGTACAAAAATATACTGAAAACATCTAATGAAGTATCGTCAATTATTTTTATAAGTTCTTCCAAAAACTTACATAAGTACTTATATCGTGTGGTAAACTCAAATAAACTCAACAAGGTTTTTCAAACGCCACCATTACCTACTAGTTTTAAACTGACCAAATATAAAGCTTATACATTGGCAATTTCTTCTTCCTACATCCTTTTTACTGCATTCTGGTAATACTAGATCATCTAGTTCAATCTCTTCAGTGCAATAAAAAATCCTCTTAAGTAAACAAAAAAAAAATGAATAAACTTTGCAGGGCTAAAGAATGAAGAAAAATAACGCATAAACAAACCTTTGAGCTATAATGGCAGGGGGTAAATCCAGTATTTGTTCGTCTACAAACATCAATTTCCACTGAGACATTGGTCTGGGACAAATCTACACCTGAAGATTGTAGCGCTTGGGTGAGAGTACCCAATATTCTGTTTAAACACGAAACCAGTCAACATCATATATTAACATGAATATTATAAAATGTACTCCTATTGATTTATGTGTTGAAGAATTAATTTCCTGGACAATGTATCGTTGCACCACTTATTTTGAAAATTATATGATGATAGTTTTGAAATCGATTTACTCGAGCCACAAAGTGCAAAGGTAGAGAAGAAAGAAAGAAATCATCACACAGTCATGTGCGAGGGAATTGGGTCTAGGTTCTTGAAGATTCTGATAAAGCACTTGCCATCATCGGAATTGAAACTGCTGGAACGGAATCTGCTCATCGCTGGGGGAGAGGTAAAAAGAACTCCAAGTCGAAATGTCCTGACACAGCCGCCAGAGCCACTGGACTGTGGTCAACCTGCGACGAGACTGCCATGTCAAGTGCCGCCACCCAAACCTCCAGATCTAGGCGATTAAGTGTACGGAAAGGGTCATGAGCAAACGGGGGTAACTCTGTCTGACGACAGTGTTGAAGGTGAGAAGAATCTAGAGAGAGTAAAGGTAAAGTTGGTGATTTGTGAGTTTGTTACATCTCTTAACCTAATGTTGCCATACTACAAATATTATTGTCTTGAGAAAGCGATTTACAATTTGGGATGTAATAATATTAATAGATCAGGCCCAATTTAATATTAACACCAGAACCATGGATCAAGAAAGTAAGCTCTTAGATATCCTGTTGAAACCTCAAGTACCTCCAAATGGTACTCATGTTTGGGAGGTGATTGCAAGTGTTAATACCTATCCCATGTGTATTAACTGGTTTTTGGTGTTTGAGATTTTCAATGAAAGGCAAATATTAAACTTGAAACCTTGGCTCTATGTAAGTTTCAATTTGAAGACACAGGTTGAGAGAATTGTTGATGTGTGGTCATGGACGGAAAGTGATTATGTGTTACCAAAATCAGAAATGTGGAACTCATGGACTAATGAATTTGCAAAACAAGGGATGCACGGTGAGTTTTTCAAATACTTCAGTATGAAGTTGATGATACAACTGTGTTTGAAGATTTTTATTAGCTCATTCTCAGAGTGCATTGATCAACCGGTGTTGCGAAATGAGAAAAACATGCATGCTTATGTTTTGAGTACTTGTAATAATAGGAATTTAGTACGTAGTCTCACTACATTGGGAGATTCTAGGTGTCTCAAATTACCTAGGCTATCTTTATTTTTCTGCACTTGTAATTTTCATTTTTCATCCATTGTAATCAACAGTTAGATCCCATTTGAACTCTAACTGGATTATTCAGAAAATAATATTTCCCTTTCTCATCAGAATTTTACTATTTCAGTCCTAATACTAAATTGAATCCTATCATATGATACATGAAGATGGTAAAAGAAAACAATGTCAAGTTGTCAACTGCAATAAGACATTCTGAAACGAACCCTTCAACATTTTCTTACGTCAATTTTTTCTTTTCTTTTCAAGAACCGAATCTCATGCACAATTGTAAACCAAGTGGCGTTCTAATAATTTTGTCGGAGGGGTCATATCAAAAAATTTGGATCAGTGATAATGTCCTAACAAATTGCAAAGAGTAGTTGACAAGACTTAAGCGGGTAAAATGGTGATCGACAAAGCATATAAATGTGGAATGGTTAGAAGAAGACGTGAAGAATAATAAAATATAGGTCAATATAATGAAATGACCTACATACCCTTAAAAAAATAAAACGGTTAAAACTATTGGGTATTCAAGGTATTCGATGGATCCCCAATAATGATGTGATAAAGGCGCGATTTGCAGCCATGACTGACGCATCTAGTGAACGCGTCGCAATGGACCACATTGCTGCTCCTCGAGTCTGTTATAGCGCTGCAATTGACAACATAGACATATGGTATACCAATGTTGTCAATCGCAGATCACAGAAAACAGATTTGTTCAAATTCCACAATGTTACAATGCTATAGCCTCTATTTGACAACATTGCAGTACGCAACAATGAAGAGACACTCCAACTGGCTGCTGCTGCTGTTAACTATTCCAACATTATGATTGAATGACTTAAACAACTCACAAACATAACTGAAAAGTAGAATTATGATAATCTAAAATGAAGACGAGAACATTAGCATTTCCTTTTGTAACACACGCAAAATGTGTTCACACTCTTAAAAAGAGTAGTTTCAAGCACATAGCTAACATGAAATCAGGCAAGAAACACTGCTCTGAATTTATCAAAGAAACTCACCTTTGAGAGTAGGCACTTGAGATGCTATCTGATTCTGATCCACTATCAATTTTCACCTCCTCTTGTTCCTTCAATGTATTATCTGAAACAATATGATTGTCCTTGGTTGGTTTGCTAAGCCATACTTGAGGCTGGAGATTTGAAGCCATGTCAGGATTAGATACAGGCAACTCCAGCATCTGTTGAGTCACCATACCACCGCTAACAACCGGATCAAACATGTCCAATCGCATTTGCATTGTCAAGGGAACTACTTCTGTGGATGAACCAGGGATGCAACCCTTCTGAATAGTTGTGGAGGGGTCAGACACTATTGGGTTCTGTACATTTTTAGGAAATGACGGAGAGACGTTATTTTTTCCATCAACAGACCCATTTTGAATAGCTCGAGAAGGATCTGTAGTATTTTCGGAAGGTCCGTGATGATTTCTCTGAAAAAGAAGTCGAACACAATAAAATTTAGATGAAGAGCCAGTGCTATTATTTCAAGGCTTTACGTCGCAACTAATCATTATGAGAACTATATCATCGAGGTTGCCAAATGCCATGAAATGGTAAAATATTAAGCACCACGGAACTTAAATCCTGAATGATAAATTTTATGCACTTGACATCATGAAACATGACATACAATCGAGTATATTGGCATGACGATGACAACATATGCAGCTCTGCTTAGTAGAAATAAGAGTTAGAAGTTGGTGTTGTTTCGTTTGCATTTAGATCAGGAATAAGACGAGTATATAAACATAAATTCTCATACAATTAGACAATCACAAGTTTCATAATGTCATACAACTTAGTGTTTCAAGTTAGAGTGTCATGACAAGATCAGGTTAGTCAATGGCAAATCACAAAAAATAGCGATCTGTTCAAATTCCGCTACGCTACAATGCTATAGCACCATTATAACTGCTAACTGACAACACTATATTTAAGCTCATATCACAGAACAGTAGTTTGTTAAAATTCTGCTACGCTATCGCCACTATAGCCGTTATTTGACAACATTTTTTAGATATATGAGGTTGCATTACTTGAATCCGAACAGTTCCTCATATATTCATAGAATTGTACAGATATATAAACAGGAGAACCAATGTCGAGATCCCTGAATTGTAGGATCAAGGCTCAAGTTGAGCTGGATTCTAGCTTATAGGAGCTTCTCTACTAAAATAAGTTCTTCACTTACGTAAAAGCCCATATTTACATTTGTTTATGGCTAACTTAAATGAGTAATTAACTTAACAGGGTAAAATAACTAATCTCAACCCATATACTAATCAATCAACGGTTGATATTCCAATGCATTCATAATTTGTTATGCACACACACACATAACATTCATTGTTTTATTCATCAACGATTGCCTTTATAAATGTACTTCATCCACAAATGCATACTTCTAAGGTCATGCATTGGCAATCAAAGTAAAAAATGAACACAAACACAATTCCAAATAACTTTACCCATGGAATTAATTTAGTTGGCTCCTGATTCCATCCTTCATAAGGATGTTCATAAACTTGTAACTTTTCCTGTAAGAAATGAATATACTCAATAACCTGCACATAAGACAAAAACGAAGGATAATAAAAATCAAAATTCCCAATTTAATTTACAAGAATTTAAATAATCATTAAGATGAATACATGAAGCAAATGATTGAATCAAGTACCTCCAACAAAAAGGAAGCTTTATCTCTTTTTGAGTCATTTTCAGGAATGAGATCTCTCAGAGCCTGAAATCTGTCACACAAATATATATTATTTATTCAAACATCCAATCATTACCTATGAAGCACAAACACAGACACCAGTCACAACACTGACACGTCGACGCTGACAGTAATTTAAGTGTATGTTGGTTTCACATCTAGAGGGGCCAAAATTGATTCTAAAAGTTTATAATTGATTCTAACATGTTTGGTTGCTCTTTAGTAAAATTAATTTTGCCTTCAGAACTGATTCCACTTGAAGCTAGAAATTGAAACTTTTGATTATATAATTGATTTTAACACTTTTTGTTCAACTATCCAAACATAAATAACTTTACCTTCAACTCACTTTTAGCCAGAATCAATTTTACACAATTAATTCACTCAAAACCAATTTTTGTCAACGCAAAACCAAACATATACTAAGAAAATGACATAATTTAATGTAATTACACGTGTTGACATCAGACATAGACACATGTCAGACACCGGACATGCCAAAATGTCGGTGCTACAAAGATCATTACTAAATTACTAAATCTTAATATTAACATAAGAAAAACATAAAAATTTCACTCAAAATATAAACATAACACAACAATTAATTAAAAAAAAAAAATCTTATTTCTTATAACATTTCAACATGAAAATTCACCTTTCATTAATTTTACTTCTTCTACGCTGCTCAGTTTCTGAATGTTTAGAACGATGAGGGTTAGCCCTTTTCCCTCTGATGGGTTGTTCATCCACCTTCACTGCCAAGTCACAACACAAAAATTGCATTTTTACATAAAATTGAATTGTGAAACACAATTAAAATGGAAAAAGATAAGAAATTTGAAATACCCATTAATCAAGGAATTGTGAATCATTGTTGGGTATTGTAGAGAGAGAAAAAGAAAAGAGAGAGAGTACCATTGTTGTTGTTGTTGTTAATAGAGGAAGATGTGTTTGGTGTAAAGATGTCTTGATCGTCATCATCATCAACCAATTCTTCATCTTGATGGCCTTCAGCAGACCTAGCCATTTTCCTTTTCTTCTAAATTTTCTCGAGAAAATCCAAAGTTAGAGAAAAAAATAATAGTGTTAGCTTAGTAATGTGTGCACATCATGATGCAATTAGTTATTTTTACTTTATTTTTTTTATATTTTTTTACAAAAGTTACTATTTGTTTTTGCGTGTTAAGCCTCCGGTTTCGGGTTAAAGAGGAAGAAGTTACTATTTGTTTTTGCGCGTTAAGTCTCCGGTTTCCGGTTAAAAGGGAATAAGTTAGGTTCATTTAACAACATTTTCATTTCCTTCATTTAGAAAGTTAAAGACACAAAAAAAAAAAGTTTGAAGATAATTATAAGATACTTAATAACGGTGAGGATTCACTATTTACTTTTAATACGAAGATCCTAACTCGATGGAAGATGATATGATAGTTTGGTCGTGAGATAAGTATATAGTATAAAAAAAAGGTTATCTTAATCAAAAATCGACTTCTACTTCTTTCTAAACAATTTGTCTTTTGTTGGAATGTCTAATCAATTTGTTGCAAAAGTCACACTTTGATGACTATAAAAAGAGTTACATTTTGATGGAACTAGACACAAGATTATAAAGTTTTTTAATGAAAATCATAGGCTAACCTACAACAATATATAAACGCTTTAATGAGATTTAAAAAGAGAGGTCTTAGATCTAGATGTGACAGAACTGAAGCTCGTAGCGTCTTTGAAGAAAAATAAATATAAATATATTTGTAAATGTTTTTTGAGTTCGAAACTTTTTTCTATTTTAGAATGTGACATCTTTCGCTCACCTTAAATTTTTGTTATGTAAAAAAAAGTGAGTAGTTTTTGGAATAATTTGCATTACAATCCCATTCATACTGTGGAAGCTGGTGGCCATGTTTGGGAGGTTTTTGACTCTTGTGTATGCTAGTTATTCTACTCGAATCAGATTGTTCATCAGATCTCTATCCCTTATTTGATTACTTTTGATGTTGGAATTAGTAACACTAGGATGTCTTGTACTGCATGCAAGTCCTACTCATACAATTGATGAGACTTATGTTGGAGAGACTAAACCATGACCCAATGCTTCTTAGGATGAATGGCAAACCTAAAAGAATAAGGACACATCCTTATCAATCTAATTCATTCTATATGAATTTTTAGGAGTATCTCTCTCATGAATGGTCTTATGTTTACTTTCTTGTTGATCATTATGATCTTCTTTTCTACAAATTCAAGATTCATAATACTACTCTGATGGAAAGCCTGCATTGAAAAATAGATATGCTTCAATTATTGCTATCCGTTTCACTTCGGCTTTCGTTAGATAGTTGGAATTTCCTATGTTCCATTGTTGGTTTTTGATGTTCCTCTAACAATTTTTTTATTCTAACACACATAAGATTTCACTAGTATTTTGTTCCACTATTGAATACTGTTTTGTTGTATTTGGCTTTGCTGCATTTTTTTTTATCATTTCTTTACTTAATATGTCATGTTATGGTGGTTTGAGATACCCTCTCAACTTCTGCACTTTTTCAATTCTTTTCTTGGCTTACCTGACCATACAAGTTTTGGACAACCTCTTCAGACTTTAGCTACTGCACAATTCACCTTTATACTCTAAAGAAGATCAGTGATACAAGTGCACACAATTGTTGTGATTTTGATCTAACAATGATTAATTTTATCTCACAATGACATTTCTCCCTTTTCTGTTTAAGTTCAATCTAATCAGACTAAGGTGAATTTGAAATTTTTAATTACATTTTTTTGTCAAAATTTTCAAATACACTTAAAATGATATTCCAATGATATAATTGAAGCTTTAGTGTATTTATGTTTACTATCTAATGTTTGAGAATGAATCTCAAGTTAGAAAATGATTCTAATTTCTTTCAAGCAATTTTTATTTTTTTTCTTATGATCTTTTTCAGATCAAGTGATTATGCTGACATAAAAGATTTTGATAGAGTCAGTGTTGTGGAGAGGTGTGTTCTCATTTGAATGATGATTTCCTTTATAGAATTTCATTCTTGGTGAACAAGCAAGGAACTAGCCATTATAAACTAATCAATATTTTGTCCTTTTGTGCTTTGCCTTGATGACCACGAAACTCTTTAAACTATACATTGTGTTTTGCTCCTCAACTTCTGATATATGACTATGAGCTTCTTGCACACCCGTGGTTATGTTTCTGTCATCATTTCTTTTAGTGTCTTTTAAATTTCTCATTTTGAAGTTCATTATGAACTTTTTAAAAAATATTATATTTAAATTGATTTTTAATTCATTTTTTAAAATGACAGTTTTGAAACCGTTAAATATGCAACGACATAGTAGAATTTTCCAAACACTAAATTCATTCACTATGAACAATGTTTTTTTTCTTAATAACTAGTGGTAATTAAAATAACACCTAGGACTTTTATCTTTGAGAAATGTTATTTTGACAAACATTTAGTTGTCCAACAACGTATTTATATATTGAAAATATACGAGTTCGTTTTTTAATTAGTTTGTTCTCTCTCATCAAGTCAAATTAATAGTTATAAATGATGTATTTTCATACGGTTGTCAAATACGTTGTCAAGTTTTGGTTCTTTAAATAAAAGTTTTGATTGTTCAAATAACATTCGTTTTTTTATAAGATACCTACGCCAATTAATAGTAGACCTTAAGGAATTATTTGGCTGGTTATAAACTGGACGGAAATATTCAAATATGCGGGTTGTCAGACTTCACATTGATGGATGTGGTGTTTTGAGACACCATCGCTGATTACAACATCAACAACAACAACAACTCTCTCAGCGTAAGATATAGTTGTGTGAGGATACATACTCCAAAGTACAAGTATCCATTGAATCTCTTTGTCCTTGAAGTGACAGTTCTGAGAGAACCACTTTTTGTACTTTGAAGATCTTAGTAGATTTCCAGTAAATCAGAGTTAGACCCGTGATCTTCAGTACTTGATCCAAATCATGGTATTGGTATTTGAATATACCAATCATCCAGATGATTGCCTGTCCAAATGATGATATAGGCGTAAATACAATTGACCACACACATAATCATCAGGTCCAGACGATGGCTTGGATTTCTTGGAACAAATTATGCATTTGTTGACAATGTGTTGATCAAAGGATTTGATTGCTTGCTTAAGATCTTGATCAACTTGTCTTGGACATAATGACCATTTGTCATTACTTCAAAGATAGTTGTACGTCTTTCTTTGCTTGGATGTTCAACTGATTACATTAAGACTAGAAGATGACATTATTCTTTCAGTTGTCTTATACCATCCTGCATGCTCATAGATACATTTAATAGACACATTATTTCTTTATTATTAATCTTGTTATCATTAAAACATAATATAGAGGTATTATTTTTTGAACCTACTTGGTTCTAACATATATCTGGTTACTTACTTAGTTTAGTCTCAACCAAAGGTTTCAAAACATAATCTCAAGCGATTAAGGCTTTCCAAATCCTCCCTTTTATGTTAGTTACATATGTCCTTTATGTGTATGGATGTCAATTTAATTTAATTTAATTGAATTTCTGTTAGACGATTGACTTGTTCTCATTATTCTCTTGCCACCTTTACTAATGACAATTTTACTCTGTAGGATCAAATTTTGGAAGGGAAAATTGAAGTCAAATGTGAATCTAATAATCTTTATTATATCATAAACCCATCAATGACGCACCCTACAAAAAAATTCTCATCTTACAGTACATGCTCAGTCATGTCTAAAGTTCGGGGAGATAAAAATATTTTGATTATATAAAAATAATATGGAGATAAATATTCGGGTGAGGATGTTCGGGGAATAGGGAAAGTGGTTGGTCTAAAGTTCAATGGAGATAAAAATAATATGTTTAATGTGTTGTTTGGGGTGGGGAGAAAAAAATCAAGAGGGAGGTGGGAAGGGGGAATAGACCGTGAGGGTGT
>Ga0315914_1001068_pt1 | contig 39354 bp, 26 predicted proteins | sample MpolenodulesMG_FD_203920 | JGI IMG/M metagenome (GOLD analysis project Ga0315914, IMG submission 203920) | Medicago polymorpha root nodule microbial communities from Los Angeles, California, United States - elongated nodules | ecosystem: Host-associated > Plants > Roots > Nodule | place: USA...
TATGGAGGACGCACCATAGATGTATTAAAATGAAAAGTAGGATCCAAAAAAGGGAGGGGGGCAGACCAAACCCTCAAAATGTTCAAACAATCTATAACATAGAAGACCTAGTCTATTCTTAACTAAATCTTCCCTAATTTGAACATGTGTGGAAGACCACCAAATAAAATCATTGATAGATAGGCCTAAAGTATCAAACTTATCTGCACAATAATTTCCCTATCTGAACATATATGACATCATAAATTCATTGATTGCAATAGAGTAAGACAATTAAGCCATCTATTTTTTATATGCCAAGGATTTGAATTACTTGATGACTAAGGTAACCAATTTTGAATCACTTTCAATCCAAAGAGGTTGCCAATTTTTCTGGTAAGCACATTCTATTGCAAGAATGACTGTCATAATCTAAGCCAACAGAGCATTACAAATTGCAAGGTCTGAAACAAAATAACCAATACTATCTCCAATGTTGTTTATGTAGATGCCTACAGAAGCTGTTAATCTTGGATTGCCTTAAGTTATGCTATCAGTGTTACACTTTAACCAACTATAGATAGGTGGTTGTCAAATAACCTCAATAATTTTGGTGTTCTTTGATTATGAGTATCCATTTTAAAAGCTTACAAAATAAAATAAAAAATCAGAGATAGTTGGACCATTTGTTAGCTTTGTAAGTTTACCAGATAAAGAAGCTTGAGTTGTGATCATAGCAATAATTGCATTTCTAATAAGTCTAAGTTTTTTTTTTGTTACAAAAGTCTTGAATTATTGAATCTGATTATTTCTTCAATACCACATAGGATAAACAACATTAAATAGAGACAAAGTAAGTTTTGTTTGATTCGAGATTAAAAAAAATAATTATTTATTTGTTTATATTTAAGATTGGAAAGAGTCCGTAAAAAAATATTGGAGATAGTATTTATTTCGGAAACAAATTATCTATGAAGAGAAAAAAAAATGAGAAAATAATTTTCTTTAATATCTTCCTTCAATTTTATTTTATTGGAGATCAACGGTAACAAAGTAAAACACTCTAAATTAATGTCCTTTTACTTTACCGTAATTCTGATTACCAAATCATTATTTTCCATTTTTCAAAAAGAACCATCCCTCCTTCTCAAAGTTCCTAATTGAAACCAACAAATCCAAACGCGGGGAATAAATAAACAGGTATAAGATATGTGCCAACTCCCTCGATTGAATGTATAATTGTTTTCCATTATAAAGACTGAACTCATCTAATATCATAATCTATATGGAATCTTTTGAAGTTAAAGTGTGACCAAAATATGGAGCATAAAAAAGACATAAGTAAAGTGTGACCAAAAAATTCTCTCTACCAAAATAATAAAACATTTTCTTTAGTTCATTTATCTCTATAATTTCAGGGTTGAACGTGATCCAAGTTGATGAAAGTCATTAACTTCATAACATTTGAAATTTAATAATATCTGATTAATATTAAGTAATATAATTTTGTAACGAATAAAAATTAATTATATAACCTTAAAAACTTATTACTAAAATTAAATTTTTAATTAGTAGGTTACTGTCATAGTGTAACGGACCAAAATTCAAAATATAATTTATTCAAGTTATTTATTATAATTTTGTAACCTACCAAATTTTTAATGTACCATATAAATGTTAATCGAAATAATAATTATATTATTATTTAATTGTAACGTACCAATTTTTTAATGTAACATATAAATTTTAATCGAAACAATAATTATATTAATAATTATTTGATTGTAACCAACTATGTATTTTATGTACAATTTAATGTCAAATAAAAAACGGTTTTTAATAATAATTATAATTATTACGCTTGTATTAAAAATTAGGAGGAATTTTTGGAACAAATGTCAAGTAGGATTATGATGATGTGGACATCTTTAGAGGAGAGGATTTTAGAATATGATATTTTTAAAAACTCTAAATTGTTAGTACGTATAAAGATTAAAAAAAACTTATATGATTGCCTTTTACGTTCTGCTATTTATTTTTTCATCGCATACACATTTATATTATTTTTTATACACATTTACAAGTTATAGTTAAGAGTTTAATGGTTATGATGTAAAAAAACATTTACATATTATCCAGTCATATATAGATGTTTGTTTAGATGATTTAAGATGTAATTATAACAAAGTAGTATTATAGTGGTTAATTATAAAAATAGTAACACTTTTTTTTGAAAAAAAAAGAAGAAAATAGTAACACTTGTTATATATAATCAGATGACTGTATAAGAAGTGCACCGTGCATATATTCCATTTAACAAATTAAGTATGAGCTTCTAATCAGAAAGATGGTGCTATTAAGTCCATGTCTCGTGTGCAGTCTATAGATTTGAATTGTAATATGCTGGTAGGCAGTTGTTCTTTTTTTTTTCTACGCAGGGTAAGCAGAATTAAAAATACTGAATAATGTTATTTGTTGAACAGATTGTTTGTCGTCACAATTTTCATGGATTCAATTAGTCAATAACTCTGGAGTTGTTGGATCAAGAGGATACAACTCTGATTTCACATTTGCCTTAAAAGCTGATTTACTGAGCATAAACTTAGAGTCGAGCGATCTTGATCCAATAACTCCGCCGTGCAATCTTGATCCAAGGACCCCAAGATGCCGACCGACTAGGTGAATGCCTAGAAATCCAAATTAGTTTATATAGTTAAAATGAGCAATGCTTTTTTCTTTTAGAACCTGCTGAGTAATACTAAACGTCTATGATACTTGGAGCAACAGGTAAACAGATTCCTTATCACACCACCAGTTAAAAATTAAATTAATAATTCAGTGATACAATAATTTAAAAGGTGTTTGCACTTGCAAGGGAGAGGATATGGTAACTCCATAGCTCACAGGCTCAGCCCTTTAATTTATTTTACTTTTGTGCACCTTCACTTTTATGATTTATTCATTCATTCTATTTTTACATGTGTGGAAGAGCTCCTATTTTACACATGCCGCTTTCTCTATTCAACATACCATTTTGCAACAGTTACCATACCTCCCCCAAAGATGTGGGAGGGAGTGTTCCTCGCAATGCTTCCTTTGACGCCTCAGAGAAACCAGCTCATGAAACAACCACTAACCATTATTTATATGACAGCTCCATCTTCTATTGTTGCCTTCTCCATTACGACTGTGATTCCTGCTCGGATGTAGAACCCATCTTCTGGTCTATCTGCTTCTTGTACGCCCTACAGATAAACCATTCGAGTTTATACGGATGCACAAAAGTATTGCGGACCAGAAAACTACTAACTGATATTTATGCTTACATCTTTGTTCATGATGACGACATCTTTCCCGATCTTTGCATTCTTGTCAATAATACAGTTCCTTTGACAAAGATAACAAGCAATAAGTTCACAATAATAAATAGATTCGCTATGCATAAATACTAATTCTTTATCTAGCGTTCATCACCCGTGAGTAACACTTACTTAATTTTGGTATTACTTCCAATTCCAATTGGGACCTTTCCCTCTGCAAGAAGAGAAGCAATTTCGGATTCGGTTTGGTAATAATCTGCTCCCATCATTACAGTGTCCTGTAAAAGATGATTTTATAGTTAGTAGTAGGACCATTTAATAGAGTGTGTTGGGTATGACTCAGTCTACTGATAAGTGGACAGGTCACCATCTATTTGTTGGCCTGCGGGGGGCGAGCCCTCCTGCGGTACAGCTCAAGGTTAACCTTATAAATTGGACTGTAAGTAATCTGTAACTCCCAAGCTTGAATAATAGAAAATCACTGCAGCCACTCAAAAGTCAGAGACATAGGCACAATTGGTTGAAATCCATGATCAAATATTGTATGTTCTCTATTTGCGTTTTACATATCTGTTTTTTATTTTTGTTTGAACCAGGGTTGCTGTTCTAACATAGATATTTGGAATAGTGAGTCTATAAATATGACAGTTTACCTGAAGCTCAACGCCATAATCTAAACGCGATCTTTCACCCACAATGGAGTGTTGGATCGTACATTCTCTCAGGAAACATCCATGGGAGATAATGGCATCCACAACCTACCACCAAAACCAAAGCAACGCATGACAGAATAAGCAAGACATGATGATGTTATGAATGACCACAGTTACTAGCATGCTACGAGATAGATAGATTGTCGTACCCGGCAGTTGTCAATCTTTGTTGGTGGTAGGAATCCAGGAGATGTGAAAATGGGGGTCTTGGGATCATAAAACTGAAACTTCGGACTCTGCATGAGAGTAGCATAAAGGAAATATTAGTTCCAATCAACTAAACTGAACAAGAACACCAACAATTTCTTGCACCTACCTCTTTGGTAAGAGCAAGGTTAGCATCATAAAAGGATTTTATTGTTCCAATATCTTCCCAGTAGTCTCCAAAAAAATATGCCTGCAAAACAACACAAATTTTCTCATTGCTCCTTCTGAAATGGATAAGAACATATATATATATATATTTATTTATTGGAATTCCTCTTACTTGGACATTGTGTTCCCTTATAGCTGAAGGAATGATTTCGGATCCGAAGTCATTAGATGTAGGATATTTCCATTTCAAAAGCTTGAGTAAAACATCTTTCTTGAATACATAAACCCCCATAGATGCAATATATGGCGAGTTCAATGCATCTTGTGGCGACAACCCAAGACGAGAGGTATCTACTTGCTGCAAAATGAGGATGGTCAATTCATTTTTGGTTTCTGATAGTGAACAGTCTCAGTAGAAGTACCAGATAACAAGAAAGCAGAAAGAAGGTGTAAACATTGGGTTGTTAAGTTGTGAATTACCATTGCTTTCAGATCAGCCCCTTTCGGTTTTTCTGAAAATTGGATGATATTGCCTCTCTCGTCTACCTTGACCAATCCGTAATCTGATGCACGGCTGAAAAGCAGGCAATTAAAAATTCGTAATTTTATTTTCTAGTGAGTCTTACTATTCATTCATTCAAGAGTGAAATTAAGTATAATACACATTTACATAGTGATATCAAGCAAAAAGAAGAAACACATATAACAGGAGATTGATCACACCTGTCACCCACAGCAGCACATGAAATTGTAATATCGGCATTTCTATCAACGTGACTCTGTTTATTTGTTATTGATGAATCAGAAATTTGTTGAAAATCAAATGAAGAAACAATCTTCTCTACAAAACAATTACAATGTATACCTGCACAAGGTCCATGTAATCCATTCGGTATAAATGATCCCCCGCCAAGATCAATACATTTTCGACGTTTATATTCTTGGCATCCTATAACAAAGAATTGAATACTTATTGACAACCTCAAAAATCAGAAATTTTATTTATAGAAAATACGGAGAAATGGTTTAAATAACAAAAAAGGAAAACAATTTAGCTACCTCAAATATCCAGGTAAATTGCCTCACAGCATCTGCAGTTCCTTGAAACCACTTATTTCCCGCTTCTCCTGGTGTTTGTGTCGCCGCCAGAACCTATTACCATTGAGATTCATTTTAATTAGCCATCATGAATAGAAACAAACTTGAAATTGGTCAACAAGAATCTCTTCTGGTGGATTGTATTTTTTTTCTCTATCAATCACAACAGCCAACCAAGAAAGAGCTTCTTTATTCATTTTACCCAAACCAAATTACTCAAGTTTTATTTCTTTTGAGGGATATTAATGGCAACTGTCATGTTCATGTCAAATCTCATTGTAATAATCAAGTTATTGATATACTGATGGTGAATTGTGATGGATACATACCTCCACAAATCCATCACCAAAGTTGATGCCATTACCAAAATAGGTGCGAGCGATATGCCGGTTGAGGGAAGCAGAATTGAACTGAGTTAACACAAATATTTTGTTGATGCCACTATTTATACAGTTGCTCATTGGAATGTCTATAAGCCTATAGCATCCACCAACAGGAACCTTGAAACAAACATAGTGAACAAATCATCATCACAAGCAAGACAACACACCAAAATGTTAGGCTTCAGACAACAATTATGAGTAGGATAAACCTCCAAATTACCGCATAACCTATTACCTTCTCCAATTTATTCCCTAAAGTTCATAAAATTAACAAGTAATCTCTAAAGTATATAAAATACACACTTAAGTCTCTAATTAATTTTAAATACTTTGGGAACTAAATTGATGGTTTATTCATTACGATTATATCATGATACTAACTTACCGCGGGTGTTGCAGCTCGTTTGGTGAGAGGATATAGATGTGTCCCTGGTCCTCCTCCCAATACAATAGAAATTACATTTTTTGGATCAGCCCTTTGTCTCATAAATGAAGGCACTTGCAAGTTCTGAAATAAAAATGTAGCCACATAATTGACATAAACAAAGTAAAAATAGAATTACCTAACTTTACAATTATGTCATTCAATAATGATCAAAATTCATATATTTTTTTTTCTTCTTTCAGAATTGTAAGCAAAAAAAGAAGCCTACAATGAAATTGAGCTTACCAAGGAACCTTTGGGATCATCTGAAGTAAGAATAGCAGATACAGCAGCAGCATGTTTGATCTTCTTGTGGGTTGTGAAACGTTTATTCAACTGATCCATGACCCAGGAACTGTTATGGAAGTTTCCTTTGATTCTTTCTCCAAAAAAAGAACCTTTTTTAGAATTTGAAAAATGGGTGTTGGGTTTGAAGGTCACACAACCAGACGCCATTGCAGTGACCTCAAGAAGGTGAAGAAGATCAGAGTCAATTAAAGAAAAGAAGGTATGAATGTGAATCTAAGAAAAGTGATTATTGAAAGCAAAATGATTAGAGTGATCAAGTGAGTGAGTGGTGATGAAGGAAAGGAAGTTGCCTTTATGGGAAGTGTGAGCTAAGACCACCTCTCTCCTTTCACGAGAAATCTTGTGTTTGGATTTTGGTAAATAAATATCAACAATTTCCAAAAACTATAGACAAACAAATAATATAATCAATTTAACAATGAACTTTGTTCTTTGCCTTTTAGGACCATTCACATAGTCCAAGTTTGTGGGTCTGTGTGTACATGTACATTATTTACACATATGGAATTCAGAACACAAAGACTTGTCATTTTCATACACTGCTCGTACATCCCCTGCTGTTATGTCATTAAAATTTTGATGTGAACTTCTACGGTTATTATTTACTTCAATGTGTTGTAGTATACTCCTACTACCAAGTGACTAATTGCATCTTTGGTGAGGTTAACTTTTGCATAATTACATTAAGTTGGCTCACAATAATTTAACTTTTATGTGTTGAATATGACGTATTTAATTTATACATTATGAATCAAATGCATTAACTTTTGTTTACTCATACATCTCTTATAAGCATGCATAAAATATTTCTAAAAAAATGATCGTCCGAGTGTTGTTAGAACGGGACCAATAACAATTTATTTTTTAAAATGTTCTGATTATAAGACGGTTCTCAAAATTGAACACGTATTAATGATTTATTTTTTTAAGAAAAATAAATACTCCTAGCTAAAATACCATTGGAAAACATATACTTCGCCTCATCCTAAATAAAAGAGAAAACTAGTCCAATAAAAATTAAGGGGTTAAATTAAGTTGATCAAACTTTCTCTTATATCTAAGGCAATAGATAATATTATTCTCTTAAGATAAAAACTTGTGATCTTAGTGCATGCTTGAGTCAACCATGAGATTCACATAATCACAAGTTACCACCTTATTTTTGATAAAAATTACACTTTAAAGCTTTGCAAAATTACAATATCTATCTATATCTAGAGGAGAGTCATGCATGCACATCCCACCTCAATGGAGTCTCCTTCAAATGAGGCAGGGCGCATAGATGGACGGTTCTCGTGAGTCGCAACACATGCATTAGTCGGTCCCATATACTATTGTTATTGTTTCCTCGGTGGCCCACCATAACTCTCTATTTGTGCTCCACCCATACCTTTACTTACCAACCTAAACAACACTTGGAAGGAAAAATAATATTTTTTTGGACTCGTAACATTTGGCAAATCGAAAAGATCGTTCCTTGCATTTATATAATATATATGAAAATTTACTTATTAATTTCAAATAACACTTTAAGTATTTAATTAATAAGTATGATTGATCTTATGAGAATAAATATATATTTAATTTTTGTTGGGGTAAAAAGAAACAATGAACGAGTTACAAGAAATCAACAATAGCATATAAATACACTTGACAAAAAAAAATAGCATACGTTTTTTTTGGATTAAAGCATACATATACATTTGTAAAAAAAGAAGCATATAATTCCTCAAGTCTCAAATGTTTTTCATTTTTTAGGTCCATACAATAAGTAATGTATGTGATCCATATTATAGACTACATACATCATTTATTAAATAAAAACCTAAAAAATAAAAAATTGCTTATATTTGAGACCGGAGGAAGTATACTTTTTTTGGTATACAAAGCTAAAACAAAAGAGAAAAAAAGGAATACAAAAGAAATAGATAAAAGAGAGGTACACTCTCAAATAAAAAGTTCCAGATGCATCATTTTGAAGAAAATTCAAAAGATCCGTTGGAGGAGACTCGTGACAAAGAAACTCAAAGGTTGACGAGGCACAAACTTAGTCAAAAAATCCGCACATGGATTCCCTTCCCGAAGGATGTGATTCTTCGTAACATTTCATTGCTCCAAAAACTCCTCAATGGGGAGGGACCATTAAGGATGTTGATACAATGAAAAAAATCAGAGTAACAAACTAAATCAATAATATCCATGTTGTTGGCCATCAAAGGCCCTGACATACATGCAAACATTAATATTTAGAATAAGTTACTCCACCCATAAATATACATATAATTTATAAAAAATTTGTACCAAATACGTGTACATTTTTTTATATGAGATTTACATAAACAATTGCGGAACTTTGAATTTAAATTATTAATGTCTACTCTAATAATATCAACATTGTTAATTGAACTAGACCTCTAAGACATAAGTGTCCATTTTTGCTCATAAAAGACCAAAGTACTACATATTGAAATCACGATGTATTTGATTCATTATGGTGATATCACAATTGTAACGAAACTATAGAGTACACCCTCTCCATCCATTAACAATTGTTAATTATATTAGGTCATTTTACACATATTAAAGAAAAATTATGAAATAAATTAAAAAAGGAGCAACAATTTTATCAAAATTCCCAAAATTTCAAAATACTCAATTATATTGTAAAAGAATATATAGGGTAGGAAGATCAGGTGCGGGAGAATGGACTTTTAACAATTTGTAGGAAACAAACAATCGCATGATGATGCTACTCACTCATACATATGTTGTCTGTACATTACTGAATGTGATGAACATGAACTGCATGAATGTGATAACCTCCTATAGTATTGAATCGTTTGTTGTTTACTCATCCTCCACCGTTCAATTCTCTATAAATATCTCATACACGGTTTCCCACTCCTACGTCATTGTTTTGTTTTATTTTATTTTGGCCATATTATATGCATCATATGATTATTATTTATTACCCATGGAAAACGAGACAAGGTAGAATTTGGATCTTTTAAAGATTCCTTCATTTGTTTGCATATTCGTTTTTGTCATCCTGTTGATGCCAATTGCCAACCAACTGGGAATGTGCAGTATAATTTAAGGTACTGAGTCCTATATTAGCACAGTTAGTGACTTTAGTGTGTTACACAGTATAATTTAAAATCATTGATTGCTGCACCCCTTCTTTGTTTAGTTAAGATCACTATTGTGTGACTGAATAAAGATGAACATCATACTATCTGATCACCTCATAACCATCGCATCCTGCTCATCAAGTTATTTTAAACCGAGTTGACCAAAGAACAAAGGTCTCAATATCTGGTTGCTTTGTGCAAAAGGGTGGGAATAGGTCAGACCATGCTATATAAGATTGTAAGTCTTACACTTGGCCTACTTTGAAATAGGTCCACTCAAACACCTCTATATCATAAGCTGCAGTCATGTGGCAGCAGGTGATCAAATTTCGTCCATCTGTCATATTGGATACTAGGCCGATTAGACCTTATACACTAAATACGTTCAACTCATTTTAACAAAAACAAAATAGCATGATTGATAGAAGTCCCAAAAAAGGAAATTCTAAAGCTATTGTCATGATCTAACGATATTGTCTTCATTTAATTGATCTACAAGTCAGTAAATAACCATCAGGTTTAAGAGGGAAGATATTGCAACAGGAAATTGAGAAAAAGTTTTGACTTTATTATTACTATACATTTACTCATATAATTTCCATGTACAAGTGTATCTACATCGCTACAAAATTTTGATCCCTATAAACTTCCATTTAATGGTTGAGAATATTAAGAAGTGAAACTCTAATTTTAATGAGACGCCTGAATAGAAACTCAAGCCCTTCTTCAAGGTCTTGAATGCACGACTCTGCTTTCTCTAAGTGGTTTTGCAGATCATTGATGGCTTCAAGTTTTCTAGTCTTGGTAAGTACAAAAGACTGCAATGCTCCATCCACTTGGGCAAATTCACTTTCATCTGCCACTAGAGAGCAAGAAACTCTTTTGGGCTGAATTAGCTTGGAAATGGAACCCCAGCTGTTTGACTTTGACTGTGTGCTCCCTGAGATAAATTGCAATATTGTCTGAAATGTAGATAGTGTAGCCACTTCAACATCTTGTAATAAGTTAATCAAAGCCACTGTTTGATGGTCTTTGTTTGTAGATAAGATGTTGCAATTTTTGGCATTTCCCTTCAAATTTACCAAGGTTTTGGAGATGGACTTTCTCACTACCTTCCTTGATGTCAAGAACTTCTTAACTTCTGTAGTGAGTTCGACTTCACCGCCTCCCCTTCTTTTGCTTCTTCTTATGAGGGATTGAAGTTCCCTTGTGCATTCTTTTGTGTGAATTATAGCATCTTTAGCTGCACTACACACATCTAATAGCCTTAAGGATCCATCCAAGAGGTTGTTTACCCCATTTTCTTGATGCTCATGTAGAAGTGCATCTTGTGTTAGTGGAAGCTGAACCAATTTTTCAACACACTCGATCAAGTCTCGCAAGCCATCAATTTTATGGAAAATCAATGATGATGAGGAGGTTTCATTGGAAGATATTGATAAGGTGTCTAAATGTTCATTACATTTAAGAATGAGTGGGTGTGGTCTAGATGGCAAGCTGATTGAACGACCGTGGAAATTGGATTTTGAGTTTAAAGGAAAGGCTGCCATTTTTTTTTGGTTAAGGAGAAAGAGAAGCCTAAATGTTGAATGTTGATTTGAGTCTATGGATCTGCATTCTTCTCAATATATATTATGGGTGTGAGGGGACACAAGGAATCTCATCTTAATTACATATCAATGAGGCCAACTAATCCAGATTTAGATTCAGACATAATTACATATATGTTAGAGCCTTGTCTCCCCCAAAGAATCTCCCCAACTCATAATCTGTCTCATTTGCATGATTATAACATTTTAAATGCAAATGCTTCACCGAAAATGTGTTTTAATCTTAAACATAACCATTTGCACATGTGTAGTACTGCTGTGATGCCAAAGCCACAACTGCAGTATTGTTAAGCATGTCTATGTTGGAGGAACATGAATCACATCACCCATTTAATTTAAACACATGTTAACATCAATGGATATATCATTGACTTCCTCATAGGATAGGAGTTGAGGTGTTTTGTACAATACACGTGTATTTGATTAAAACGGATCGTAACAAAATATTTATAAATAGAACTGCTTCTTCTCCTACAGACACATGATCCAGTTTCCATGTTTACTCTCATCACATGCATGCCCCTTAATTATATTGAAGTTCACAATTTGAGTTTTTATTATATTCATGTGATTCCCTAATCTCAACAATTGAGGGATGAGTTGGGAAGCATATTGAGTAAAAACTGTTGTGGTAGCACTACCAGTGTGCAGTGGAGTTTTAAAATAAAAAATATGATTCTTGTCTCCTCTAATTATTTGCTTTATATTGAGAAGATAACAACTACTATAACCCTGACATGTTTTCTGATCTGCTAGTCACATTTATTTTTCAGAGAAGAGAAAATGGAAGTTGCTGTAGAAACAAACCCCAAAAGCTCTCTGCATAGTGGCTGCAACAGATTGAAGGATTCTGAAGCCACTGCTAAAAAATGATCAACAATTTCAAAGTTCTTGCAGTCTGAAAAATCTCATGATTCTCTAGAATCAGAAACAAATGAATTTCTAAGGGTTGATGCACTGTTACAGTTTCTCATCAGTTCAAAGCCTTCATCTGTTGAAGAAATTTCAATGTCATGCAAAATTTAGAGTTTCCCTTTAAACCAGAAGCCAAACCCAAATCATGTTGTTAACCATCAAAATCTCATACTTGTACATCAATGTGATGTGATTAAACAAAGCTGTCTATATTTTTTGATCAAGAAGTTGTATATAATTTTTGACCATATTATATTTCTATATGCCATGTTTTGGGTCATAATGAACCTCTACAAACGTTGAATAATTGAATCATAGTCTAGTTTATGATAATTTGACCAACGTGCTCTAATAATTGAATCTACTAGCCTGGCTGTAAGGATTATTACAACTTACAAGTGCTGTTTCATCGAATTAATTTTATTTCTGAATGTATGCTAAATTGAACAATTATAATCGTTTTCAAATCTCTATATCACATAGTAACATGTTTTTTTTTTGTTACAAATATTATTTTTCTTTCTAACGCAAAGAATATAGAGTAGTTACTATTATGCAGATCTAATTCAATCATGCCAACCTCCGTTGCACAAGCACTTCTGAGTGAAGGCGTGTCCGGTGTCCGACACTTATGATCACATTGAATTCTATCATTTTCTTAAAATTTTATCTGTGTCGACCTGTTTGTGTCAGTCCGTGCTTCTCAAATGCCATTTGTTAAATGTATATTAACTTTGCTCAGAAAAAAAAAAGGTATATTAACTTCGTACCAAAAAATTGGTCATCAAAAAATAAAGGCTTGGTGCACACACAAAAAAAAATTCATATTATGATTATTTGTCTACTCGTGCAGTTGATGTGTAACACATTTAAGTTTAAATATCCATGCGATGTTCACATGAGTTCAGGAAAAATAAGAATATTGATTTGGATTGTTTATGTGTTAGAAACAGACTGCATTAACATATATAGCAGTGCTCTTTAATTACCCCTCGTGGCTATCTGTTTATAAATATTATTTGATTCCTCTTGTTCCAAAATCCACAATGCAATCCATTAGTTTGTAATTTTATATCATATCCCCCACACGCATTTTCCATGTCACCCTAACCAATTTTGGTGTCAAGTAGCAACTTGGTTGTCATTTATCAATATGATCTGCATGAGATTGGAAAAGTTTTAATTAATACGATTGCTGTTCCTCTAAGAGAGACATGACTAGCAGAATATCAGTATTGTTCACACGTGCAGATGAGTTGTGTTTAATAAAATTAGAGCACATTGATGGTGAATCATTTCCGTTGAAAATGTCATAATCTGTGCAATAATTTTTAGATATTCCAAATCTCGATTAGTTAGCCTCATCGATTAGTTAACATGAGATTCCTTATGTCTCATAATAACTATATACATTCAGAAGATGTCCGTGCAAGTAATTGATAGTTTACGGATGAAGCAAACCAAATTGCTTTAGCTCACAAATTTGTTAGTCGGTTCAGTTTGGTTTTTTGGGTTTTTTTCACAACCCTACAACATAGTAGTCAACTTTATACATTAATCTGTGGTGTCATGTTCGAGGCAGACAAATTCACAAGCTAAACGCCGTTTAATAGTTGAAACAGCTCCGCGTCCAGACAATAGCTTCCATAATCAATAATCCATGAGATTAGAAAAATTAATGATTAGGGTTGAGAAGGCTGGGTTCATGGAAAGCATTAGAAGGAACACACTGACAATGCATATCAGGAAAAATATTCTTCTTGTCTCTCTTGTGATTCAATTGGATGCTCAAAATGAAAAGAAAACTGAGATCTGAATCAATCAATATATATATATATACTATACAATTGCATCTCACACTCATTGTGCTGTGGAAAAATGGAAAGACGAACACGTTATTGTTCGTTGTTCCACTAGTAATATATAAAAGGACTTAACTGTGAATGAGAAAATTTGGTCCTGCAATGAGAAATTAGGAAAAGTTTATGCTTATTTATTACTATACATTTACACCTATAATTTCCATGTACAAGTGTATCTATATTACTACAAAATTTTGATCTCCATAAATATTCATCTAATGGTTGAGGATATTTAGAATTGAAACTCTGATTTTAATGAGACACCTAAACAGAAACTCAAGCCCTTCTTCAAAGTCTTGAATACACACCTCCATTTTCTCCAATTTGTTTTGGAGATCATTCACTTCTTCAAACTTGCTAATCTTTTTAAACACAAATGATTGCAATGCAACATCCACTTGGGCAAATTCACTCTCTTCTGCCAATTGTGAGCAAGAAACTCTTCTATTAAGCTGAATTAGCTTGGAAATGGAAAGCCAAGTGTTTGACTTTGACTGTGTGCTCCCTGAGATGAATTGCAGTATTGTCTCAAATGTAGATAGTGTAGCCACTTCAACATCTTGTAATAAGTTAATCAAAGCTACTGTTTGATGGTCTTTGTTTGTAGATAAGAAGATATTGCAATTTTTTCCATTTACCTTCAAATTTACCAAGGTTTTGGAGATTGACTTTCTCACTACCTTCCTTGATGTCAAGAACTTCTTAACTTCTGTAGTGAGTTCGACTTCACCGCCTCCCCTTCTTTTGCTTCTTCTTATGAGGGATTGAAGTTCCCTCGTGCATTCTTTTGTGTGAAGTAAAGCATCTTTAGCTGCACTACACACATCTAAGAGTCTTAAGGATTCATCCAACAAGTTATTTACCCATTTCTCTTGATGCTCATGGACGAGGGCTTCTTGAGTGAGTGGAAGCTGAATTAAATTTTCAACACACTCGACCAAATCTCGCAAGCCTACAATCTTATGGCGAAGCATTGATCCTCTTTCATTGGAAGACCTTATTAAGGTGTCCAAATGTTGATTGCATTGAAGAATGAGTGGGTGTGGTCTAGAGGGCAAACTGTTTGAGCGACCATGGAAATTTGATTTTTTATTCAAAGGAGAAGAAGCTGCCATTTTTCTTTCTCAAGAAAAGAGGAAGAGAATTAAGAAGCCTTGAATTGAGTTTGTATGGATCTGCCTTATTTCCATTTGGCATATTCTCAATATATATATTAAGGGTGTTGGAGACATAAGGAATCTCATGTTAATTAAACACGTATGTATCAGTAAGCTAACTAATTGAGATTTGGAATTAGACATAATTGCATAAATGTTAGAGAAGTGTCTCCCTCATGGAAACTGTCCAACTCATCATACTTTGTCTTATCTCTCCCTCTTGCTTGTATGATTATGACATTTTCAATGCAAATGATTCATCACAAACGTGCTAATATTATTAAACATAAGTTACATAACTCAAATGCACGTGTGAATCAATGTTTTGATGTTAAAACAACGATTGTCATGTCTATCTATGGAGGAACAAGAATCGCATCACTTGATCAGCTCATATATATATACAATTCTTGAAAGAGTGTGGAAGATGTAATACACGTGTGTACTGGATCAAAACAAATCATAATAAGTTAAGTCAAACCCATGAGTATACTAAAAAAACTATCCTGTTTTGTATAACTGGTTTTCTTTGTTTCATGTGTGGGCTTGGTTAATATTATGTAGAGTTAGTTTTGAAAAAAATAACATTTAAATATTGAGTGCACATGAAGTTTTTTCCCCTCAAGTATCACATGATAAAAAATGCAATGTAATTATAATATTATATACTATCATATTGATTTAATTTCCTTTCCACAGCGTGCATCTAATGAAATTCCAAAGGGATAAGAAGAAGCCAATGAAGGTTCAGTTTGTAAATAATAAGTTTCAGTTTGTAAATAAAATTCTATTGTTCTTGTGTGAGGACCACAATATAGTAGACAAATTATGCACCTCTTCTCAAGTTTGGCGAGTCTCGAGATCCAACTTTCAATAAAATATTTCTATCAAAAATAATAAAAGGGAGACATGAATTTAAGGGAACTTCAATCCATCATAAGAAGAAGCAAAAGAAGGGGAGGTGGTGAAGTGGAACTAACTACAGAAGCTAAGAAATTCTTTACATCAAGGAAGGGAGTGAGAAAGTCAATCTCCTCTTAAGAAGCAAAAGAGTTTTATGGCAATATCCTCTTAAACCTGATATTTATTTTACTAACTTTTGCATCAATTAAATCATGACAATAGGATTGACTATAACACTCCATTAATACTCATTGATATATAAAAAATGCAGCTTATGATAGAGTGGTGTTTGAGTGGAACTGTTGAAGTCTATGTTCATAAGTGATACGTTTTAAAAGGCCAATAGTTTTTCTACTATAATGATCACAGAGGTATGACATTTACAAGAAATCACAATCACCACATGAAAAATAGCCATCAGTGTTGGCCAGAAGCCCTTGCTTAATGGCGAAAACCGATGCCAACTGGCTAATTATCTCGACTTTAACCAAACTAGAGGTCGATGTTGATAGCGCAAATAGAGGCACAACCTTTTTGAAAAATGATAAATGCTAAATTTAGCATCAGATCTGCCTACACTAGTTAGCATCTACATAGCCTAAGTTAAATTATAATCCAGTTCATTTGGAACAATTGACTATTAATTGATAACTAATTCTATTAATAGAAAAACTATAATCTGCTTAAAGCTTTAATTCTATATCATATTTTTATCCTGGACACTTCCCCTGATTCTCTATTAAACTTGTGAAAGTTGGCTAGAATAAATTAATAAATTGTCTAGTTCACCTGTTGTTATTTTTTGTTGTTACAACTTCAGTGTCCATTTCTAATCCTTTAGTCCAGCCTAAGGTACAATGACATACATTAATAGCCCTTAAGTACATGAACAATAATTATTGTTCAGAAAATCTGTTCTCACAACTTGGAGGTTTAAATCTATTAGTCTATATATCCTACATGGAATGAAAGTGAAAATGATAATTGTGATGCATATGAGCAATAATATAACTTAAACAATGACAAAGTTGATTGAATATTAAAATTTTCATCTGATGATAAGAAAATGATAACTCAATTCTTTGCTGACACAACATAGAACAAGATAAGAATAACAGCTAGAATGTTCCCTTTTTTGGCAAGCAAAAACAGTTGAGGGTAAGTCCTTAAGTACACGGTCATTGTTCGAGTGGTTCAAAAATCAGGAAACATGAGGAGACTAGTACATATGGCAGTTTGCTCAAATCAGTGAGACCATTGTTCTTTGGTTAACTCGTTTTAAAATTAAACTTGAGCACTAAAGTCTTTGAATATGATGGAAATCAGGTGGTCAAACAGTAGGATAATAATCTCTATTTGGTTTTGGTCACACAATTGTGATATCAACTATCCAAAGCATGCATGCGACAATCAACGATCAAGAAAATAATTGATAAATCTACAAATTATAATAGCTAACAGATAAACAAATCCAATGTGCTAAGATTTAACATTGTGATTTGAATGAGTTCCAACTAAATGCAAGAAATGAACAAGTTTAAAAAGCCTTTTTGCTGTTTCCATATCATTGTCCGAAGAAATCATATCACACATCGGATTGAAAATAACTACGATGACATTGAAGACATCATATCATACATCCTATTAAAAAGAACTATGCAAACATTAATGATTGTTCTTCAATTAACGAACATTGAATCAGGTGGTGTCAGGTAGAGTACTTGGAATGGTCTGCAACATAATTATCGTGTTAGACACAAGTGCTTGATTAATAACTAATGCATACTGTAGACTAGCAGTTTTGTTATTGTGATATTGTGAAGGTTATTCACAATATCAAGACAGAGAACTCAATAATTGGAAAAAAGTTGCACATAACTATTTAATAAAGCTTTTAAAAGAAGGTATTCAATCAAATGAAAATCAAGACAGAGAGCTCAATACTTGGGATATGTATGTGGTGGTTTTTCAATCAATGAAATCAACCAGTTTCAGTATTCTCACCTCGGAATCACTTGAATCATCTGTTTCATTGTCATCACGAGCAAGCTGCACAAAGTGAGCATGGCTAAATAACGAATTTACACAAAATATTCCCAAATATTACTTTTAAAATTACTTTAACCTTTAAGTACCTTATTTGTTTGCTGAGCCTGAAGTGCATTATTCATGGGGGGATCATTGCCTATCACAAGTGGATCACCACCAACCTCAGTATGTGGATTAACATCACCAACCTCAGGTGGATTAACACCTTCTTCTAAATATTGATCCCATGTAGGCCAGATAGATGTGTTTATGGGGGGATCATCGGCTATCTCAAGCGGAACACCTTCATCTCCGAAATAGTGATCCCATGTGTAGAGAAAGATTGATCTCAATGTGTCAAAATTTTGAATGGTGGACTGGTGACTAGCATAAAAGGTCCTTGCATTTCTCTACAAATTTATCGCATATAAGAATAAGCGCTAGGAATGATGAATGACAATTTACTCAATTAAATTTAAACTTGGCCTAAAAAACTAACCCTGTCTTTTGTTGTAAGTGGATAAACCTGACCAGTTTTACAATTAAATCTCAGTTTTTCAGTAACTCCACGTAATCCATAGCACATCAAAGAACAATAATCTCTAAACATTTGATATGAAACACTCAAAATGTGCTCAACCTGAAAAACATTAAAAATAACAAGTATTATAAAGAGATTTAGGGGTCAATAGATTATATGTTGAAATGGTTTTTGATAGAACACTATTGAATTGTTTGATCTATGTAGCCGCTGCTCCACCTAGTTGGATAAAGTAACCGGTTGATTCTGCTATAATTTTATAGTATTGTAGTAATGATATATATTTTTCAAAACATAAATTTATAACATCAAAAGTGATACCAATAGTTGTTTTAATTGATACTAATAGTGACATCAATTTGAATTGCAGGAAAGGAAGAAAACTTGTAGGAGCTAAAAACATCTAAATTGATACTAGTAGTTATATATTTTCTAACCTCATCTTTTGTGGAATTTATTTCCGGTTGTTTCATATTTAACACCGTGTTAATTGATAAGCATTCCCACGTAGAAAACTTTTCACATTTATCAATTCTTGGATATTTCTTTGCGAATGCTCTCGATATACGAAGAATCACTTGAGTTCTTTCATCATCAAGGTTCAGTCCTTGCACATGGTTGAAGGGTGGATCAACCTGTCAACAAAATTGAAAGAAAATAAGGACAACTATAAATCTTAATTATAATATACATATAAACCTTAATCATGTAAAGAATTTTATGATTATGTTCCTAATCAAGATAAACTCAGTCAAAATGACTCTTGTAATAGTTATAGAAAGAAAATCAATTAGGAAGAGACTTCATAGATAGATAGCACAAAATTGAAGACTTACGGTGTCATCTTGAGAGTAATATGAAGTTGCCATTTTCTTTTTCACAGTAGGAATGAAAGTTTAATATATTTCAATAGTTCAATATGAATACTTAACCAATGATCACAATGCAAATTATAGACAAAGTTACTCTTTACAAGAATCAAGATTTGTCTATTTTCTTGTCAAACATAAAAAAAAAAAAGGGTCTGGTTATTTCTATAGTTAGTAGTAGTAGTAGTAGTTAGTTAACAGAATCATAAAAGTTAGTTAGAGTTTGTTTAGTTTGTTAATTTATAGTTAGTTTGTTGATTCTGTACTAGGTTATAGTTTGTTGCTCGGTTGTTTCTGTCTACTGTGAGATCTTGTCTTTGAATGCAAAATACAATTCATGTTTCACTGTGTGATTAAGCCATATGTTCGTGTTCCCTTTTTTATATATAAAATAATAACAAAGTTACAACAACTTCTGTCCACTCATGCATTCTGAGGAGACAGAAACATGGTTGCAACAATTAGGGTTGAGAAAGTACATACCTGAGAGTTTCGTTTCGAGTGTTTCCTCACAGTGTGAGGTGGAGTCGGGAAATTACTTGAGCAAACTGACTCTGTGTCTGTCATTGTATTGGCACGGAAGCTATTAGGGCAAGATTTGTTGTGGGGAAGGAAAGGATTTTTCTATAGTTGTTGACTAAATTCACCATGATTTCCTCCAATCATAAATTTCTCAAAGTTTGTTATATCAAAGATGTATTTTTAGCTGAAAACTATAACAAAAAACATCTAAAAAATTGTAAGTAAGTTTTGCCCGACTTTTTAATTCTCTCCACCGTCTTTGTTTGTTTTAGCAGGTAGGTAGAAGTAATTGTTTGTCCCTGTGAGCTTAGCTCAGTTGGTAGGGATATCGCATATTATATGCAGGGGTCGGGGTTCGAACCCCGGACACTCCACTTCTCCACAATTTAATTGTGTGAGCTCTAGCCACTAGACTACTTAACAAAAAAAAAAAAAGAAGTAATTGTTTGTTAGCCCTCCATCCAACCAAAATATCACGAGACACCGTTAGATTTGAAATAATGACTAGGATCAGCAAGAAAATCAATAGTACAAATTAAACTACTAGTATTAGGTTGTAAATAAAATAAATATAGGTAAATTCCCTTTAAAAAAGTCTAGACTCTAACCCGTGCAATGCACGGATTTTTTAGAGTTTCATGTATAGGTATCAAATTGATTATATTATTAGAAACATTTAATGGAATACAATAGTGTTTTAAAAAACTAAATTGATTCATTAATTAACTATATGATGTATATATTCCATAAAATAAAAAAAAAAGAATGAAAATGAAATAAGACATATATTCCCTAACTTGAAATGAGACATATATATTGCTTGTAGAAATGCTATAAGTGGCTATCTTAAAATAATGATCAATAACGTAGACAATTTATCAAAAAGTTTAGTAATGCATTAAGGTTCACTCATTACATGTTCATATTCATTTACAAAATGATAATGATAACACCCATATAATCCATATTGAAAGTTATTAACTTTACATTAGGTCTCCAAAAAGTCTAATCTATAACACCAATTTTCTGCAAGAATTGAAATAATCATGTGTGGGTTGTGCTAGTAGAAATTAATAGGTGGTTAGTGGATTTTGGGTAATGTAATAGTGGAAAACGAAAAAGGAATTTAATGGTTTTTTAAAAAGGGCGTTTAATATTGGATATCAATTAATGGAAACAAAATTCATCAAGAAGAAAACTGTTAGTGGCTTAGTGGTCAAAATGTTGAGATAAAGCCATAAGTCTCATGTTCAAATCCCTTCAAAGAATTTTTCATAAAGATTTTTTTAGCTAATCAAAAAAGGCGGGATTAGCGTTATTTAGGGCTACTTGGAGCACTGTCCAACATTTAGATATATAAAGATAGGTAATTTTTTTTAGTTTATGTAATCAATATAGGTAAATTCTTAGCTCAATTGGCAAAAATATCAAAATCGTTAGGCTTAGGCCGGATGTTCGAACCATGACCCCTCCATTTGTGTGGGCAAGATTCAATGATTATTTGTCATTTCATTTATCTAACAAAACAAATATAGGTTAATTCTAAGTAATGGAATTTTGGTTGGGTACTTGTATCCCACAAAATTCATTTAAAATTGAACATTATTTTTAGGGGAAATTGCACTCACCTCCCTTGAGATTTCATTGAATGACACAACCACCCCCTTTAATTTTAAATTAGACACTCACCTCCCTTGTGATTAACACTGTCAATCAAATAAACTTAAGAAACAAAAAAACAAAAATGTTCCCTTGCTGTTGTTCTCCTCTGTGAATTTCAACTAGGTCCTAGCTTGCGTTTTTCTCACAAACGCAACAAAAGCTCTCTCAATTATGTTTATGCGTTTATGGCTTTGCTGAGCTGCCCATTTGTGACCTGCAACTTTCCTTCTTTATTGTTATACCTTACTTTATGCTCATTTGTGAGTTGTGACACAAATTAATTGGCCAAATCGTTTTATATTGAAGAAGCAACTTATTAATAGTGTGATGTGACAACAACTTTGTGTATGAACATCAATTTGTAACAATCAGCAACCCACTAACTAGAGAAACAACCGAAACCTGGATATGAATATCCATTTGTTCCTATGATGAACCTAACCCATGTGTTCTTGTGATAACAATTAGAAACCAGACTTAACAATAGTTTGCCAAATTTTTTGTGTATATATATATCCATTTCTTGTTATGATATCCATTTCAACAAAGGCTACGTCCAAATGAAAACAATAGGAACCCCAATTAGGGATGCTGCAAAATTCAAGAAAGAACAGGAAATATAAGAGGAACTGATACAACTATTATAGAAGAAAGAAAAAAGAAATAAGTCGGCTGTGAGAAATAATTCAAGAATGAAAGACATGTAGAGAGCTTCAAGCAAGTGGAAACAAGTGAATGGACTTTAACAGACAACAAACAACGTTAAACAAAAGAGGGAGGTAATTGTCAATTAAAAAATTAATTAAGGGAGGTGAGTATTCAATTTAAAACTAGAGGGGGTGTTTATGACATTCAATGAAACCTCAAGGGAGGTGAGTGTAATTTTCCCTTATTTTAAAAATAATATAGGTTTAAATGCACTTTTGATCTTCCTATTTTCACTTAATTGAAATTTTGGCACCCCTATTTCTAAAACCACCATTTTGGTCCCCCTATTTCTAAAAAAATATGGTGCAGAGAAGTCTATGATAAAGTTATATTCCTTACTTAATCTAAGGGTAAAAAAACTTTTCCATGATAAAAAATAATTCACCTTTCCCATGTTAAACTTCACCTTGATTATTGCCCATGGAAGAAAAAAAATGAGACAAGGTAGAATCCGGATCTTAGTTCAACTGAATCATTTTAAGATACCTTCATTTGTATTTTCATTTGCTTGCATATTCATTCTTGTCATGCTATTGGCATCAACCAATTGGGGGAAAAATAAAAATGGTGTAGAATTAGATTATAAGGTACCGTGACCTTCTTTCAAAAAAAAGGTCCGTGACCTATATTGCACAGACACAGTAAGGGTTACACTACTTGAGTGGGTCCTAAATGTTGCATCATCTAGACCCAAGCACATTCACTCCATTCATCATGGATTATGCTTGATAATATTATTTGGCTTATTTGATTCGATGGTCCTCAAATAATTTCAAGTTTTCATTTTGGTCTCACAATTAATAAAACGTACCTTTTGATCCCTCAATTTTTCCTCCGTTTGCCAAATAAATTCTCTCTATTAAATTTAACTCAAATGATGCCTATGGTGGACCAACCTTAAGGGTGATCCACCATAAATCCTATTCATTATTTTAAAAGGAGGATCGTTGGATCACGTAGGTGTATTTTATCTTACGTTGAACCAACAACACTTAACTTTTTTTCTTTTTCTTCATCTTCCTCCTCTCCTTATTCTTCATCTCCATTGTTATCTTCATACACCAGAAAATCAAAAATATAAAATCAAACACTCAAATTCATAAAAAAAACAAACAAATTAGAAAAACGAAAAAGAAAAAATTGAAACAATTTATAAGAACCCTAATTCCCAATTTGAAAACCTAGATTCATTTCATCTTCTTCTTCTGAACCTTCTTCGATCCCTCTTATTCCTCTATGGTGTTATTATCTTGCGATTCATTTAGAACTGTGTTTCATAATGGGAAAAATTGTTTATAATTATGCTTAGATCTAACTTCATTAAAATCTATCTCTATGGATTTGATTTTTGTGTGCTCAAGTTATATAGTTATTCATTCTCTCTCTGGATTTATCTCTGTTTAGTTTTGAAGATCTCACTCACTTGTAGGCATCGTAGTTGTGATTTGCATTGATTCCTGGTGGAGCATGAATAAACCCAGCGCTATGAAAGGTACCTCCAGTTGGATTGAACATCCCTGGCTTATTAACAAAGAAACCAAGACCTTCCTTACGCTTGTTCTCAGGCAGCTGCACCAACTGAACCCAGCCCTCAGCTTTACCTTCTTGAACCATCTTCTGAGCATCCTTCAAAGAAGCCATACATGTTTCACCTTTCTTAGTATTTGCTTCTGCAGAGAGTCCTTGAAATGACGTCCCATCCATACTACCACCACTGATATAAGAGAAAGCCGACAGATGACTAACTAACAAAGCTGATTCACCGCTCAGTGTTACAAGCTTCCCATGGCTCACAAACTTCAGCTTTTGATGAAGAGTAGATGTCACAGCCCCAACTTCATGAATCCAAGGCCTGCCGAGTAGGCAACTATAAGAAGCTTGAATGTCCATAACCTGGAAAGTAATTTTAAACTCATGAGGGCCAATGGTAATGGGCAAGTCTATATCTCCCAGCACTGACTTCCTGGATCCATCAAACACTTTTACTATAACACCACTGAGCCTCAGAAAGCTACCCTGATATGCAAGCTTGTCCAGAGTAGTTTTTGCCATCACGTTTAAAGACGAGCCAGTATCTATCAGAACATTGGACAGAGAGTCCGACTTGCAGGAATCAATAGCAGTTGCAATAATTGAAATCAGGTTTAATATGTTGTTGGTGGTAGGACATGTAAGGTGCTAAAAAATTCATTCTACATGTCAATCGTCGCTGCCAACGTGCCTCTATGTGTTTGGATTTGGTGAGAATAGATGAAGAAGAATGGGAGGATGACAAAGAAGGGCAGATTTAAGGATGACGAACTAAAAAAAAATGGCACACCAGATCCTCTTTTAATTGTATTTGGCATGAATTTAAAAAACATATAGATGTGCAGATGGTTTATTTTGATAGATGGTGATGATGTTGTTGTTGAATTGATGATGATTCCGAATTCTGGGTATATAGTGATGATGTTGTTGTTGAATTGATGATAATGATGTTGTTGTTGCTATTGTTTAATCTGAGTTGCTATTTTGTTGCTGTTTTGTTTTTATGAAGATCATGAACAAGAAGATGAAGATATGACAAGGGCAGTTTGGTAATCAATTGTTTTTTGTGAAGATCTAACGGTCTCTTTCATGATAAATAGATCGAATGGTTAAAATTAACAAAATTAATAAGTTCTACGATGGACTATTTTTAAGGTTGATCCACCATAGACATTTGGAGTTAAACTTAACAGCCGAGATTTATTTGGCAAACGGAGGAAAACCTGAGGGACTTAAACATACGTTTTATTAATTGTGGGACCAAAATGAAAACTTGAAATTATTTAGGGGCTCAATGGATCAAATAAGCCATATTATTTCTATCAAGTATACATTCTATTGAAACTTATAAATCATAATTCCTCTAAATAAATTCTTATTTAATCATTTTTGGTTTTGGAGATAGTCCTTCATTTTGAAGCACATTTAACCCATTTCAGCAACAGCAAAATAGCAGCGTTCAAACAAAGGAAATTTAAAAGCTATTGTCATGATCTAACAATGTTTTCATGATTTAATTAATCTACAATAGTTAGTAAATAATCATCAGACTTAATTAAGCGGATATTGCAACGGGAAATTTAGAAAAGAAAAAAAAAAGTTATTTATTATTGCTATACATTTAAACATATAATTTCCATGTACAAGTGTATCTATATCACACTACAAAATTTTGATCCCCATAAACTTCCACTTAATGGTTGAGAATATTAAGAAGTGAAACTCTAATTTTAATGAGACGCCTGAATAGAAATTCAAGCCCTTCTTCAAGGTCTTGAATGCATGATTCTGTTTTCTCCAAGTGGTTTTGCAGATCATTGATGCCTTCAACTTTTCTATTCTTGGTAAATACAAAACACTGCAATGCTACATCCAATTGGAAAAATTCACTTTCATCTGTCAATTGTGAGCAAACAACTCTTTTGGGCTGAATAAGTTTGGAAATGGAACCCCAGCTGTTTGATTTTGACTGTGTTGTCCCTGAGATAAATTGCAATATTGTCTGAAATGTAGACAGTGTAGCCACTTCAACATCTTGTAGTAAGTTCATCAAAGCCACTGTTTGATGGTCTTTGTTTGTAGATAAGATGTTGCTATTTTTGGTATTTCCCTTTAAATTTTCCAAGGCTTTGGAGATGGCCTTTTTCACTACCTTTCTTGATGTCAAGAATTTCTTAGCCTCTGCAGTGAGCTCCAATCCACCTCCCCTTCTTCTTATGATGGATTGAAGTTCCCTTGTACATTCTTTTGTATGCAGTAAAGCATCTTTGGCTGCACTACACACATCTAAGAGCCTTAAGGATCCATCCAAAAGGTTATTTACCCAATTTTCTTGATGCTCGTGTAGAAGTGCATCTTGTGTTAGTGGAAGCTGAACCAATTTTTCAACACACTCAATCAAGTCTCGCAAGCCATCAATTTTATGGCAAATCAATGATGATGAGGAGGTTTCATTGGAAGATCTTAATAAGGTGTCTAAATGTTCATTACATTTAAGAATGAGTGGGTGTGGTCTAGATGGCAAGCTGATTGAGCGACCGTGGAAATTGGATTTTGAGTTCAAAGGAGAGGCTGCCATTTTTGTTTTTGGTTAAGGAGAAAGAGAAGCCTTAATGTTGAATGTTGATTTGAGTCTATGGATCAAAATTCTTCTCAATATATATCATGGGCGTTAGGCGACACAAGGAATCTCATCTTAATCACATATCAATGAGGCCAACTAATCCAGATTTGGATTCAGACATAATTACATAAATGTTAGAACCTTGTCTCCCCAAAGGAATCTCCCCAACTCATAATCTGTCTCATTTGAATGATTATAACATTTTCAATGCAAATGCTTCACCGAAAACGTGTTTTTAATCTTAAACATAACCATTTGCACATGTGTACTACTGTTGTGATGCTAAAGCCAACTCCAGTAATATCTTTATTATTGTAGCAAGAGTATGAAGGTACCATACACGTGTACTTGATTAAAGCAGATCGTAACAAATTATTTATAAATAGAAATGTTTCTCCTCCTACAGACACAAGATCCACTTTCCATGTATACTATCTTCACATGCATGCCCCTTAATTGGAGTTCACAGTTTGGGTTTTAATTATGTTCATGTGATTTCCAATTATTAAAAATTGAGGGATGAGTTGGGACACACATGGTCCGCGGGAAACATTGAGCAAAAATTTCTGTGGTAGCACAAGAGGAATTTGAAAATGATATATGATTCTTGTCTCCTCTAGTCATTTTCTATATACCGAGAATATCTCAACTACTATGACGCTAACTTGTATTCTCATTTCTTAGTTATCTTTACTTTCAGAGAAAAACAATGGCAGATGCTGTAGAAAGAAACCCCAAAAGCTCTCTGCATAGTTGCAGCAACGGCTAACTTACCCTCGGCATCACACCCTACCGTATCACATCATCAATAAGTCACACACTCAATGACTTGCAGGATTTGTATGAAGTTGAAGGCACATATAAGCTACTCCACATGACAATCTCCCAACAAGCATTGGCATGATAAGGCAGCGAGAAACAAGTTGATGAACTATTTGACGGATCTATTAGACTTCTGGATATTTGTAATACAGTTAAAGATTGTATGGTGCATTCAAAGGATATCATGCATGAAATTCGGTCAGTTATTCTCAGGAGGAGAGATGTGGGTGGAATCACAGTTGAGGGTGGAAAATACTTGTCATATAGGAAGAAGATGAAGAAAGCTATTGCAAAGCAATGAAAAATGAGTCCACAGTTTCTTTTCTTCCACAAACAAAGACATGGAAACTTTTTCGATCTTGAAAGAAGCAGAAGATGTGGAAGTTAACTCATTAGAGTCTTTGTGGTTGATTAAAGCAGAGCCAGTGGTCAACACTCTTGTGGTCTCCAAGAAAATCTTGTGCTCAACACATTAAAAATCTGTATATTTTTTTTTTAATTAAATGTCATCTTTTATACCATTTAAGCTAAAAATCTTGTATTTGAATTTATTTATTTTTCAAAACTATGTATCTCTAGATGAAGCTTGAACACTACTTCTGCACCCAGTATCAGTGCATTTTCCATTTCTGAATCATCGTTTAGCTTATAGACACGCCCCCTTTGACTTTGTACCAATATCTATTGATGTGTCTCAAAATCTGATAGAAGCATGCAGTGTAGCATTCAGATATCATTTAGATGCTGCAACATTTAACAGTTTCAGTTAGTTATAAATTTTGCTACACTTGGTTATATAAATATTAAGGGGAGGTATTATCTTGAGAAATAAAAGTGTGAGGCATTTCATGTAAACTCTCTACATTGTGAAAGAAAAAAAAATAGAGAGATTGAGAGATCAAGAGGGTTGTGTTAAAATAAGTGGTGAAAAGCTTGGGCATTTTTGTAGTTGTTCTCAACAGTAGGTTTTAAATGCAAGGGGCAAGGGGAAACTCTATGGCATGGATCTGATTTTTTTATTGTTCCTCATCATAGTAAAATTGGTCTGCACACTCTCTTCCGCGGAATAGGTCTCTAAGGTTGAACCACATAAATTCTTGGTGTTATCTTCTTCCGTCTCTCTCTTCTTTCTAGTGCTGGTTTACCAGTTGTTTTTCTAGTTTTGTTTGGTCGCTAATTGCGCTTTTTGTTGTTCTCATCATAACTTCACTGTTAGTTCATCGACCATGTTATATTACCAGATTCAGAAGATGTTCTGATGCGACAACATGGACGACAGCGGGCTTCATAAGAAATTCTAAAGCTAATGTCATGATCTAACAATATTGTCATAATGTAATACATTATAAAGTAGTTGATTGAAAGAAAGCTAATGTCATGATCAAATTTATAAACATTATAATATATTAATACATCATAAAATAGAGTTAAATATATCAAACTCAAACCCAAGATTTCTTTATCAAGCTTTAACTTCTAATCCGAAAATTATTCCAGCATAGTTTTGGACTTCATTGTTGATGAAATGTGTGCGCACCATTTTCTGAAAAGTCTGCCATGTTAATAAACTATCAGATCCAGCTTGATGGGACTTTCCAACGGCCCGATCCACGTCGAGAATATTAGCAACCCGTTCAAGACCACCGTGTAGTGCAGTACAGTAGCGGATGATATACTTCATATCATACACTTTCCTTCCAAATAAATTTTTCAAACGTTTCAAAAATTCTTCCAAGCTATTCGGGAGATAACTGTGTTAGTATTTTTACCAGATATCCAAAATCAAATGCACTGTGAAATGTGACCCATGTCACATTTTCGTTGAAGAGCAGTCCAGATCCCCACATCAGATGACAAAAATGGAACGAATTCACACCATGAGAGGCGTTACGGGTGAAGTCAATACCTTGACGGCGGAGCATGTCAATGGAATCTTGGTTGTGAAGGTCGCGCCAGATGTTAAAGTCACAAAAGTTGAATTCCCAGATGCAACGAATGTTTTTAAAACGAGGTAGGTTACCTTTGGCATCGGTTAAAGTGAGACCAATCTGAATGATTTTAAGAGCATCAACATTTGATTTCAAATAACTGTATTGTTTGCAAGGTTGGAGATGACGATGGTCGACTTTGAGTGGAAAAATAACGCCAGGAAATTCAGTATCCATTGAGATGAAATTGTATGTTCCAACAAATCCACGAATGAGATTGAATTCCTCTTGCAGATTGTGTGCCCAAACTTCACGTATCATGATTGGTTCTGAACTAGGATCTTCCTTAGTCATAATGATTTGTCTCAAGTGCAAATTGAACTTCTGACAAAGAACAAAGAAAGAACGTTAATCATCCACAATAAAAAGAGTTTCTTGTAGAAAAATTAAACAATTAGCAGCATATTAAAAGGGGTTGGTGTTTTGCTAAAAAAAAAGGGTTAGTGTTTTGAATTCACAGCGCACAAGCATCCATCTTTTATTTAACAAGTATATCCATTCTCTAACATAAAACCCTAACTCTCAAATAAAAAACATCAAAACCCTAATGAAAGCAACACAAAAATATTTTCACAACATCAAAACCCTAATGAAAGCAAAAAAAAAAAATACTTCCACAGTTAAGAAGGGAGGAGGAATAAAATATACTTTCTCAGATCATTATCAAAAGTAAAGAACAAAACTAACTAGATGAAGAAAAAAATCTGAATTTAAGAAGTAAAAATACCTATAAGCAAACTCAGAATTTGTTCCTATAGCCTCTGATCTTCTCAAACCCTTGATCGATACGGTGATACACTAGACGAGCACGATCACCAAAGTGTGATGTTGTAGAAGTTAACTAGTTATATATAGTAGAGGAAAGATCTTGAGTGGTCTCCAAGTTTCACAATTTAAAAAAATAAAAAATCTTTCACCGGAACTTGTATTAATAAGATTTGTTTTCCTTAAAAAAATAAATAATAAGGTTTGTTTATGTAATCATATCAAAAAAGATTTAGTTACATAATTGATTGATACTATATTATTTTTTTACCTTGAATATATTATGCATTATCGATACGAAATGTACGGGATCATATTTCAAATACTATATTGATTTCAATATTTTTTTTTAATAATATTTATTTTTTGGGGGGAATGCGGGCTCTAATATTTGACGCACGTTTCAATTATTATTTCTTTTTCTTATTAAAAATTCTATGAATATAATATTGTAAAAACTTACTCTTCTAAAAATAAATTTGAAATATGATCTACAGATACAAGTTTTTATAATTTTTATATTGAACTTTTCTCGTATTAAAAATTCAATATTTAATTTATCCAAGTTAAAAATATATAATTTTTTTTTGTAAAACATATTTAATAATTTTTTAAACATTTTTTTAGGGATAATTTTTTAAACATGCTTGCAAACATCATTCAAAATTATCCCTCAAAAAAATCATTCAAAATTAAAAATTTTAAGGATAATTAAACAAATTTGAATAAAAGTGGGATTAAAGTTGTGTGTAAGAAAATTTTATAGGGATGCAAACATGCCTTTTCTTTTTAGGAAAAAAAATGAAATTTGATAACTTTATAGGGAAAAAATTATTTAACCCAAATATATTTAAGAAAATAGCAATAGATGTAAATTTATTTGTTTTTCTAGCTAAAATTTAGAGTGAGGGGGTGATAAAAATCTTATGGTTCAATGAGTATTTACAAATGTATTTACATTTACCTCCATCCAATAACACTAACAAGACTCAAACTCAACTTTCCGATTCATATTTTGTCTTCTTACCCATTACATCAAACCATGAGTTTAAGGGAAGTAAATGTTGTTAAATTAATCTATATCTATTATTATATTTATTAATTCAGACTCCCAGACTATTTTGTTGACATCTCATCATTGTTTTGTCATATCATTAATATATTGAGCACTTATACGTATACAACCTTAGGTAGCAAACCACCTTGTACACCTCTCATTTAGTATTTTTTACAAATTGTATTAGGAGGAAAATTCTGTCAATTTACACTCTCATCCTTCACTCTATCTCACACAGACATTTACTTCCACAACCACTACCACCAACAGTAATCCTCTTCTTCCTTCTCTCCCCGACCACCACCGTTGATGACATGCTGTCATTACGTAATTTTTAGAACTTATTTTGACATTTTGATAGAGTTCTGAGGCAATATGAGGTAACTAGGGGCGTGAAAAACAGAAATTCTGGAAGTGCTGAAAATAGGCAATCGTGGCACGATTTTATGTGGCGTGGCACGATTTTGTGACCAGAATGAAGGTTTGGTTCTGCCACGGAAATCGTGGTACGATTTCTGGTGGCATGGCGCAATTTTGCAGAATCGTGGCGCGATTTTATGAGGCGTGGCGCGATTTTGGGCGCTGAAAATATTTCCTATTTAAGTTGAAGTCAGTGCTAGAAACAAGGGTTACGATTTTGGACAGCAAAAGTGCGATTTTGAGACCTGAAGACTGCTAGGAGGGCGATTTCATCAACCTTTTACCAGTTCACGTATGTTTTAATTCTTATATTGATTATGCTATTTGTAAACTCAATTATGAGTAGCTAAATCTCTTATAGATTAGGTCTGAGATGATTCTGTGTAACCCTAATTGAAACATGTTGCTGTGAAACTCTATCTATTGTGAATGACAATCTAGTTTTTATTCAATTCAATTGTTCTTAATGCTTTTTATATCCTGATAAAATATAAACATGATTTCGTGAGAATGAATGACTACTGACCCTAACTTTCAACTTAGACCTAATTGAATTGTTCAAGTAAACATGGTTAGTCTAGGAATGGATAATCGTTTATTTGTGATATTAAGTTAACGTTCTTTAAAACCTTCAAAGAATATTAGACCACCTAAGGAATTAGGAGCTGTAGTCTGAGAAGAGGGTCCTAAGTCAAGGGATTGATTAGGGCTATTTTGTTAACCATCGTGAAACTAGAGAATCATTCGTAAGAAATAGGTGCAGTATTCCAATTAGGGGAACTCAGAGGATTCGAAAGACCTGATCTCATTTCTCTCCTTATCTTTTCCAAAACTATCTTTATTTTATATTTATTTAATTTTATGCAATCAAATTTACTGCCTCTGGCACCAAAATAATTTACACATCCTAGATAGTAACCTTAATAGTAACCTTATTGCTAAATTGAGATTAACACAGTCATTGTGGATACGAACTTATAAATTTTATTACTTTAATGGTTTTAGTACACTTGTTAAAAGTCTATCAACCGTCATCTGCCTCCGTCGCCACCGCTCACACCAACTATCAGGTCTTCACTGTTCTCTCATCTCCTTGCTGCTTATTCACTACAGCCTCTGCACCTCTCTCGTTCGACGTCTCTGCTTTCCTCCACCCTCACTTCGCCACTTCGCAGTCACAGTGGAACCCATCCACCACCGTTGTCGCCGCCCTCACCTTCAAATCTCATCGTTTCTGCTGTATCCCTCAGATTTGATACCATTGTCAGCCACCATTGTCCTCGCCAGCGTCTTCCACCACCACCATCGCCCTTCTCGCCATCGTTTTCCACCACCACCATCGTCATCTCCCTCCTCACCACCACCCGTCGTCATCCTCTTCTCCATCAAGATCTGTGAGGGAGTTGCAAATAGAGAGAGAGAGAGAGAGAGAGTTCTGTGAAAAAGAGATACGGTTGAGGGTTGAGGATAGAGAGATCTGTGACTGAGATCCAGAGGCAAGAAGTTTGAGGATAGAGAGAGAGAATGATTGGGTCAAAAAAAATTAATAAAATGGCACGTGACAGGGTATACATGGGTGGTATATGAGAAATTGTGCCTACCAAACATAACCCTAATATGCTCATGTGTCACTCTTCATGTTGCATTATCATTACTCTCCCATTCTAACTTCTTCATCCAAAACACACTCACTCTAATGTATATTGCATTCTATATTGTATCTCATTAATTTCAATTATTTTGGTTTTTTTTAGTTTAAGGCCATTTCGTAACGGTCAATATCACTTGACTACTCATTTATAATCTTATCATTATTACATATATATTATACGTTTTTTTTTATTTATAAAAAGCATATTATATATCATATGTTGAGTCATGTACAGTTGTATCAATCAATATCACTACAAAATTTTGATCCCCTTAAACGTTCATCTAATGGTTGAGGATATTAAGAATATAAACTCTTATTTTAATGAGATGCCTAATCAGAAACTCAAAGCCTTCTTCAAATTCTTGAATGCATGACTCCATTTTCTCTAACTTGTTTTGCAGATTATTCACTTCTACAAATTTGCTAGTCTTGCTAAACACTAAAGATGCAATGCTACATCCACTTGGGAAAATTCATTACCTTCTGCCAATAGGGAGCAAGCAACTCTTTTGTTAGGCTGAATTAGTTTTGAAATGGAAAGCCAAGTGTTTGACTTTGTTTGTGTGCTCCATGAAATAAATTGGAGTATTGTCTCAAATGTTGATAATGTAGCCACTTCAACATCTTGTAACAAATTAATCAAAGCCATTGTTTGATGGATTTTGTTTGTAGATAAGATGTAGCAATTTTTGGTAGTTCCCTTCAAATTTGCCAGGGCTTTGGAGACGGCCTTTCTCACTACCTTCCTGGATGTCAAGAATTTCTTAACTTCTGTAGTGAACAGTCCACATCACCTCCCCTTCTTCTTCTTCTTCTTCTTCTTCTTCTTCTTCTTCTTCTTCTTCTTCTTCTTCTTATGATGGATTGAAGTTCTCTTGTACATTCTTTTGTGTGTAGTGAAGCATCTTTAACTGAACTACACACATCTAATAGTCTTAAGGATCCATCCAAAAAAAGGTTATTTACCTAACTTTGTTGATGCTCAAGGGCAGGTGCATCTTGGGTTAGTTGAAGCTGAATCAAATCTTCAACACACTCGATCAAATCTCGCAAGCCTCCAATTTTATTGCAAAGCAATGATGAGGAGGAAGAGGTGGTTTCATTTGAAGCCCTTAACAAGGTGTCCAAGTCTTCATTGCATTTTAGAATGGGTGGATGTGGTGTAGAGGGCAAACTGTTTGAGCGACAATGGAAATTGGATTTTGTGTTCAAATTAGGAGTAGAAGCTGCCATTTTCCTTTCTCATGAAAAGAGAAAGAGAATTAAACTAACTTTGATGTGGATCTGCGTTATTTCCATTGAGTTTTGAAATCAGACATAATTGCACAAATTATATATAGAGAAGTGTCTCCCTCATGGAAACTCTCCAACTCATCATACTTTGTTTTAGCTCTTCCTATCAGTTGCATTATTAATAATTATGACATTTTCAACGTGCTCTAATATTAATAACCCCTCTCCAAGTGTATAGTAGTGTTGTTATGCTAAAACAACGATTGTACAATACTGCCAGTAATGTCTCTCTTGGAGGTACAAGAATCGCATTACTCTTCCCACGTGGTATAGATATATTCAATTCTTGCATGAGTTTGGAAGATGTAATACACGGGTACTGGACTTAAACAAATCATAATAAGTTAAGTCAAACCAATATAGAAAAGAAAGAAAAAAAAAATACCGTTTTGTTTCCACTTTTATCGAAGAACATGCTTTCTTTGGTAACTACTCGTTCTCTTTTAAAATGAGTGTCATTTTAGTAAAATAATTTTTTTTTAAAATGAATGTCATTCTCACTTTTCAATGTACCATTAATTACTTTTTTTCCGATTATTACTAGCACACTACTTCCAAAGTACTACATTCTGCTTTAATTTTTGATGATGGGAAATGCACCAATAATTAACAAGACTATTTTAGTAAAAATGTCATGTATATAGATAACAATATTGCATTTTGTAATATGTGTGTAACAACCTTAAACGACAGTCATGTCTCTTGAGGATGATCACGACAACAAAATCATATATAGTCAAGGTATGTATCGATTGCCAAAAATTATTTTCTTGAATTATTCCAGCCACAAAATAGTAACTTCGCATTGGTTATTGATGTTGTGCGCCGTAAGATGTCTTTGAAGGATGCTCACGTCACCTTTCACAAAAGAGGAGTTCCACGTTGCTTTGTTCTCGATGCATTCATCTTTTGAAAATATAATAATGGATGGATCAGAGGGATTTTATGTTCAATGGGATGGATTGGATTGAATTGAATTTTTTCAATAAATTTTTAGTGGATTGTCAATGGGTTGATCCACCCATTATCATCCATATCCATCTAATTCATCCATTTTGCCACCCCTAATACATGAAGGAGGGTTATGTGAAAAATCGGTAGAAACACATTTTCCTTTTCATAGTGTGCATTCAATGAAATCTCAAGGGAGGCAAAGAAGAAGACAATACATAAAGTTTAATTTGTAAGGATTCAACTTATATTTCTTGGGGATAGAAGAAATATAAGTTGCCCATTACCCTAGAAATTATCTTTAATCTTAATCCAAGTAAATTGCAAAAATTCTTCGCCACTCTGATACTCAAGCAGTAGATAGTCCACTTGAGTACTTGAGTGTGAAATATCTTCCCTTTGATGGAATTCCTTTACTAGATCCCACTTTGTATCGTACTTTGGTTCGAAGCTTGGCGAACCTTACACTTATTAGACTAGATATTGTTTATGTGGTGTATATTGCTATAGCCAATTTTTTTTGTTTCTCCTACTACAGTATACGTTGAATAGTTGCACTCTGTATTCTCCATTATCTTCAAGGAACTTAATTTCACATCTCATTGTTTCCCTCGTATTCATCTTTGGAGTTACATGCTTACTTTTGTTGTTGATTGGATCGGGGACATTACTGACCGTAAGTCAGCCAAAGGGTTTTCTATCATTTTTGGAGATACAATCATCACTTGGAAGAATAAAAAATAAGACATTGTTTCTCGCTCTTCTACATAAGATGAGAGTATCAAGTTATGACATCCACAATTGTTGAAATAGTTTGGCCGCGTTAATTACTTTTTGATATATGACTCTCTTTCTGGACCGACTTATGCACTAAGATAATACGAGTGTGATTCAAATTAATCATAACTTGATTTAATTTTTTCATGAACACAACAAAATACATTGAGATTGATTGTCACTATACTCATCATATTCTTTAGCATGATCTCATTACTTTACCATTTGTTTCTTTTTCCTTGGAGATTGTCGACTTGTTCATGAAAACATATTTCCTTAAACAAATTGTTTCTTGATTGACAAACTCTCGATATTCTCCGTTATATGCATCGTGAGTTTGAGGAGGGATGTTAGATATTATATGTTATAAGGTTTTCTTATTATGAGTGTGTAAAGAGTAGCTTAGTTCTTTAAGTATTTAGTATTCATACTCTTTATAACTTTTGCATTACTATTCAATTCTTTTACTTCCCTCCACATTGTATTAATACTATTATTCTGAATTAAATCCTATAAGTTTGCGTAGCCTAAAAAAAATTATAATATTCGATACATATCATTATTGGACCCTAATTATCCTCTTTCTCTATGAATCTTCGTTGTTTTTTTTATTTTGACAAATGATTTTTTTTGTAAGGGAACAAATGAATCTTCATTGTTAACAATTTGGAGGCGGTGTTTATATAAATGTGCATGCGTTATATAAATTGCTCTGTTTCATTTATAATCCTTTTATTATTAAAAAAAATATAATCCTTTTATTTTTGACTTGATTTTATAATACTATCTTGAGTGGTAATCTATGAAATATATGATATATCCAAGTGAAGACAATTTTGATTTGAAAAATATTGGTAGAAGACAAAATTATTGCAATATTTATAAACTAGATTTCAACCCTTTTGATTGGTAAATATGATTTAACACATCAGATGTTGAGTACAACATAGTAAAATTGACCCTTCATCTAGCATTGGAGTATTAATGGAATAAATTTAATATAACGATGAACCCAAACAATTGCCGTAAAGTTCTATATTGGAATTCTTCATTGATGTTGTAACTAATTTTGTATTTGTTAGCCAGTCTTCATTGGCTCTTCAAAAGTGAAGACAAATGCAGAATCCATTGGCTCTTCAAAAGTTTCATTTTTTAGCCAGTCTTTCTATCATGCAACTAATTACCTTCTATTTATTCTTTATACAACAATTGGCTGGTCAATTAATTAACCATCATATTTAACGCCATGCCTGCTTCCCACACGGTTAAACTAGCTTAATTTTGTCAAAATATTACTTTCTCACGCAAAGTCACATTAATTCATTTATTTTTTCGTTTAAGGAAAAAAGTGGTGTTATAAATTGAAGTGATATGAAGCCTATTTTATTCCATGCAAAACAATAACGATAGGAAGAAAATAAAGTTTCTGATAGATATTGTACACTATGGCAAAAACCAGTACTGCTTCACTTCTTCTAGTTGTCCTTGCTGTGGCATTAACTCTGAATGTCTATAGTGCTGCTGCTGAGGGTGAAGGAAGAGCTAATCAACTGGTGAAAGATGAAGCTGGTATTCTGAATAGTGCTGCTGCTGAGGGTGATGGAAGAGTTAATCGACCAGTGAAAGATATTGAAGCTGATCAGCATGATGATGATGATGATGATCACGATCACAAAAGGATAAAAAATTTGGTGATCTACTATTGTTTCAATATTAATAAGTTATGTGGTAAAGATTACAGCTATTGTTCAAGGTACACTAAAATATGTAGTAACATTGGTCACGATTCCACTGTGGCTAAAAGCGGTAACCCTAACGCTGAAATCCTTCCTTGATCAGAGATTGCGGACATGGTTTGTGTGTTATTTATATCTATCTATATGTGTATCAAATAAATGTGTGTATGTGTGATGATATCTGTATCCATTTGCCGGATTCTCGAGTGATTTGTTGGTTTGATGCATGGATGTCAACCATTTCCATACTCGATTTGAAACCAGGCAATGTGAAGGATCACAACTATGATTGTGAAAGTATATATATTGATTGAAATAAAGTCACATGTTTGTTTCTTGTGTCTCGTAGCATTACAATTAATTTGTCGCATCCTTTTTTCTTCTTTTTTATTCGTGAAGCATATTCATTTTAATTAGCATATGTCCATCGGTTCTCTACCGATTAATGGAGAAAAAAATAGTTAGTAATATTAACATACAGTTTCAAGAAAAAAAAATACGACTTCATAAATCAAAGCAATGTTCCCATAAAAATAAAAATAATGCAGGTTCATTAAGAAATGGTCATCCTACTTGGAGCCTTAAAATCCTTAATCGGCCTTAGGTGGCATACATCTAGGGGTGGGCATGGTTCGGTTAACTATTATAATTGAACCGAACCGAACCAAATTGTTGAAATGGTTCGGAAAAACTGAACCGAACCGTTTAAAGTTTGGAGGTAACCAAACTGAACCAAAGTTATGGTTCAGTTAACCATTTGCTTATCTATTAACCAAACCGAACCGAACCAAAACAAATATTTTTTTATCCAATGAATAAAACCACTTTTATTAAATTAAAAAAGACAAATTAAAATTAAAAGTTAGAATAGTTTATTTTTTCAAAACAACTTATCTTATGCAAAACAACTTATTACGATCTCTTTTTTAAAAAAACAGCTTATTTTATGCAAAACTTCTTATTTTAAAAAACAACTTATTTTAAAAAACAGATTATTTGTGCAAAACAACTTATTTTAAAAAACAGCTTATTCAAAAAAGCTTATTTTATGAAAAAACAACTTATTACGGTCTCTTTTTAAAAACAGTTTATTCAAAACAGCTTATTTTATGCAAAACAACTTATTTTAAAATATAGTTTATTCAAAACAGCTTATTTTAAAACAACTTATTTTATGCAAAACAACTTATTTTATGAAAAACAACTTATTTTAAAAAACAACTTATTCCCTTTTGAGTGTGTTACAGGGATTGTTGTAGATGATAACAAAGACTTCATTATAGCACTCC
>Ga0315914_1001070_pt1 | contig 39340 bp, 17 predicted proteins | sample MpolenodulesMG_FD_203920 | JGI IMG/M metagenome (GOLD analysis project Ga0315914, IMG submission 203920) | Medicago polymorpha root nodule microbial communities from Los Angeles, California, United States - elongated nodules | ecosystem: Host-associated > Plants > Roots > Nodule | place: USA...
GTTCTATTTCCAAAGTGTACACTCACAATGATTTAAACCAATAAAAGAGTGAGTGTTAGAGAGAGTGTTCAAAAGTGAGTGTTGCTAGCATTCCTCTATATTTAAATGAGAAATGCTAACTTGTGCCATTAAGACACATATTAATGAATCAAAAATAAAAATAATTTATTGGAATGTGTGCAGCTCATTTTTATTTGCACTTATATTGTCCTTAGATTGACATCGACCATAATAGAGGGAAGTAATTCTAGGACCAGACTCAAAAAATTGTATCTAATGGTATGAAGGAAGGCTATGTCTACGGTGAAATAAGCAGTAAATAATCACTTTGAACCTATCTAATTAAAATGATATTATAACTTACGTAGAGCTGATTTCGTTGGCATTACCAAGACGTTAAAGTTACCCTGACTATCTAAATCAACATCTTGTGTCGAATTCCATGAATAGAATACACATCCAGTCAAATTATCATATAATTCTTCGAAACCATTGCAACTACAATTTCTCCAACATCTCATCTTGCAATCACTGTAACCATAAATCGCATTCCATTCATATGTTGATGCATTGTCCATTTTGTTTGGTGTTCCCACCTTTCTCTGAAAAACCTCACCAGGTTCCCTACAAGTTGGTAGATCCTCCCATTTTTGGCACCCTCCATTGCTATTATATCCATAACATATATCTGCATTTCCAATTTCTGCACTAGCATTGTCTTCATCACCACTTGTTAACTTGCCCTTCGAGGATAGCTCCCATCATATAAACTTCCCATCTTTAACTTCGAAAGCGAAAGAATCTTCATTCTTGTTAGAAACAATAATGTATTGATACATATGTTGAACATTCACTGGAATGCATGTTCTCGAACATTCCATTGCTTTTAAGTTTTCCACTTTTCCAATTCACTTTGCCGTGTTTTTTGATGTTCAATTCACCTTGTTTTGGTTCCCATTCAAGACTAAATTCACCTGAAGTCTGTAGCAAAGGAGTCAACCATGAAACCAATGACCAATTATGTCCTGTTTTTCGATTAACTCCCAACTTCATCGTTGGGATAAAAAAGTTTGTGGGATAACCAAAACTCTGCCATAATATACTCTTTGTCCCATTTGGGTGAAGTTGTTGAAGCACAAAGTTACCCGTGTCTAACATAGTCGGCACAGTGTTGTTGTTGGGTTGAGGTGAAGTGTAAATGATCATTGGTTTCCTATCTTGACATTCTATTTTGAGCACACCAGAGTAATCTAGTGATAAAACTGTTGAATCTTCTTCTGAGTCAAAGGGGTGATTTCTATCATAAAACCACACTACTGTGCCATTAACATCTATTACAATCAAGTATCTTCTCAATTCAAGACAATACTTGCCTTGTTTAGAACATAGCGTGGAATTGGAATTAAATGTATCACCTGGCTTCAAACTATCGTTTGTTGCATTAACATAAAGACTAGTAGTGGTACTCCACCACAACCATAAGTATATCAAAATAATTTGTTTCTTTATTCTAAAGCTTATCATGATCAATGAATATTGTTTCAAAAACAAGAGAAATGTACTCACCAGAATAATTTCAGCTCTTAAGATCTGCACCTGCACTGCCCAACTTTGGATTGGAAATTTGATACAAGTGATTTTAGGCCTAGAGTTCGTTCTGGTTCACACAATTGATTTCAAATCAACTTTATCTTTATTTTTCCACCACAAAATGTTGCACTATGGTACCTTTCTCTACATTCTTTTTAAAGGCAAAGGAAAATATCAGTTTACTTTAAGTACATAATAATTGAAGGATGAGTAATGTAAAGCTACTAACGTCCCTGTTCATGAGGTGCTAAGTAATGATTATTATTTTTATTTGTTCAAACTGTTCTGGGTCGGACTTCTGTCCATAAATGCAGGCCCAACAACAAAATACACCTCCTTAAAGATGCTTTGGAGAAGGAAAAAAAAGTCGTAACTCGTAAGCAGTTAAGCACCATAGAAAGATCTTGGCAAGGTTATGCTCCTACTATAAGTTACTCTAATGAAATCGTTAACTTTATAGTTAATCATTATGACTCTATGAATGACGTTGGTTATAGGGAAATGCTAAGTGGTTTTCCTTGGACACTGGTTAAGGAAGCTAAAAAAAAGTCTAAAAAGTATCATTTTTAATTTAAAACTTCATTCTTTAACTTCCTTAACCAGTTCACATTGGTTAACATCACCCTTGATGGTATATACTTAGTTCATCATATACATCGTTTTTCCAACCATTTCCACTCATAAATTTTCTATAATTTTCATTTTGAAGTATCACAGTGTCGGTATAATATTACATACACCACATATATTCTATTATTTATTCCATGTTTTACATATCCAAATCATAAACATGATATATTGTTCGGTAAGGGTTGAAAAGTTGAACCAGATGTTGAACCTGTATTAACAGTGGAAATGAAAATTATACTGACACAGTGATGTAGGAGCATAACCTTGTCAGTATTTAACTACCAGAAAATATTTTTTTCTTTTTCTTCCTGTATATACGAGCCTGAATTTGGAAAGGCAACGAACATGAAGAATAAGAATAACTCTGATCTAATGATAATATTTTGTTTAAGTTGATGATTTTATGATCACATGTAATGTTGATGTGATACAAGAAAGTTTAAGGAAATAGTGAAATCAGAGTTTAATATGTCTGGTTTGGTAATTAGCATATTTCCTTGGGTTGGAATTCATCAAAACTATAAAGGGAATGATGTTTTATGGGAGGAAATACATTTTGGATGTATTGAAGAGGTTTAATATGTAGAATTGTCACTGACCCAGCATCTTTTGAAGCCAACGTCAAATTGTTCAATGATGTTAATAAGATCAGGCGTATGATCATTGAGGTATATATATATGCCATAGCATACCAGGCATCTCTATTGGTGTAGGTGTAACTCGCAAATTTATGGAGATTCCAAAGCATTAATCACATATGGTTGATGCAAAACAAATTATGAGATACCTAAAGGGTACTTTAGAAGAAGCAACGTGAAGATGAATTAAAAGGGTTCTCACTCAAATTGATGCGGAGATATGGTAGATAGGTGAAACACAGTGAAGTATGTATTCAAATGTCTGGGATCACCAAGTTCTTGGTGCTCAAGAAAACAAGTTGCCGTGACACTCTCCTCACGTAAGCAAGGGTTCTCATACTCAAGCCCTACCCTCCTTGCTTGAGGAACGTAGTTAAAACTTAAAACCAAAAGGATCTATTTGAGTTATTAAAATCATATTATATATGATTATCTATTTAAGTTAGTTAAATTTTTGTTTGCGTACCAAAAAAACCTTTGTTTGAAGATTTAGACATTGAAAATAAGAGAGGAGAGTATTGAAATTTAACTACAATTTTGGCTCTCCCGAAAGAAAAAACCCTACAATTTTAGTTTAATCGAGCTCTCTCTTTTATTTTTTGAATTACAATTCTCTTCGCTCTTATTTCAAAAGTCTAAAATCTTCAAACAAATATATATTTTTCAGAACATGAGTCCAACAGTAATCATCATTTTTGACAACAAATTGATTAATTCTAACGACCATTCAGCACAGGGTGCAACTGGGAACATTCATCCTTTGTAAAATCCAACACTATATAGTAGATATATTACTCAGCATAGGTTCAAAATTAGGCAAAACTACTATATAACAATTAATAATTCTTAAAAAAACAATTATTAACTGTTTTAGCCGGATCCCGCTGCCTACCGCCGGAAGTAGTTTTATTTTAATTTTGTTTATTATCCTTTCACAAACCAGTGGCAAATAAGCAAATTTACAAAAAAAAATTCATAAAAAAACTTGGTGTGAATATGAGCCCGTTTGTTTCAGATTTTTTCCAAACAAAAATCCATTTTTTCCCTTAAAAATATCACTTTTTCATTTTTAAGTGTTTGTTTAGAATTTTTAGAAAAATTATTTTGTCAAAAAAATCTATTTTGACCCTAAAATGAAAAGTTATTAGGATTATCTTCTCAAAATCTATTTTTTTTAACAACAAAGAGATAACACATGTACATGTTAGAACTCATTTTTTTTTTAAAATGGATTTTTATGGATAGTAGGCAAACACAGATAACTTCAGATTTTTTTTTAAATCTATAAAAAAAAAATCTCTAGATTATTTTGACACAAAATCGATTTTTTTTAAAGCTGAAACAAACGCACCCTATATTTTATTAACCGTATAGTGTGAATATATTTTGTGATAATGATGATGTTTGCATTGAAGCGTCTTATACTTAATGTAAAAGTTTGTAAATCTCTTTGATAACTCAAAAGAATAAAGAGAACACATTTTGTATTCCACCAAATCAAGTGTTCATACAAGAGACTTGAAATTTTTTACACTGAGTATAAGATTCTTCAATGCCAACATTTTCGACAAACATTCATGAATTTAATTTAAATTCAACATCACGATGATACCACATCTTTGGGGAGAATGTAATGTAACACAACACTTCGTTTATTGTCCGATTTGAACATAGATGAAATTAAAACTAAATAAATTTGTCGTATTCTATTATTTTGGAATTGATTTTGCATGCTTGTGTAATTTTAGTTAAGACTGAATTTGGAAATGAATGGATTGAACTTTCAAAGGCATGCTTATCATTGAACAAATGAATGTTTTTAAAAAATGCAATGAATGATTGAGAATTAAAAAAATGAACATAAGATATTATGAATGAATTAATGCGGTAAATGAATGTAGCGACAATCGATTATAAATATTGTAAAAAATGCACGTTTAAGACTTAACAAAACAACATCTCTGTCACCTTGCTTTTTATGAGTGGAGTTGGAATCCTATTTTATGTCTTAGTAAGGAAGGAAGGAGGTAGATATAGAGCTACTGCCACTTTGCTGTGTGGTTTTTGGACCGTCTTCAGTCCTTCCTTGCAGTGCTGCTGAGCTGTTTCTGCTGTGCTGTGTTGTCCGGTTGCAGCAGCTGGGTTTTGGTGTTTCGGTGTTGAGGCAGTGGTATGCTTGGCTGCTTCAAGTATATCTCAGCCTCATTTCTCAATGTCGTTTATCGTGGTTGGGGTGTTTTTAATCTTAGGTGTGATGGTGTTCCGTCTATATGCGGCATTTTTTATGTATTCTTTGTCCCTTCCGCAAGTGTTTTGTGCTTCTTGCATTAGGTTCGTCGAGAATAATATTAGCCTTTTCAAAAAAAAAAAAATCCTCTCTGTCAAGAAATGTTGTTCTATTGACCTACCTAAAACCAACAAATTTTTTTTTTGAAGGAACCTAGAACCAACGGATGGTAGCTCACGTTGAATACCAACACAAATTAACTTAGACTAGATATCGAACATTGGTTAACTCACGCCGAGTTGTTTAAACGAGCAAAATCCAAAGAGAGAAAAACAATTTTCTCCCTTCAAAAAAAAAGCAATTTTCTAAATCTTCTTACATCGGCCCAACACTTCCACACGTGTGAGTCACTGCGTTGCGGATCTATGCATTTTTCGCTGACTCAAGACAAGATCTACGAACACCACACTTCCTTCTCTGAGTGGTAAAAACTCATAACAAACTCGATTACCCTGACGAAGAGTCCTCACTCGTTCTTCCGAGATGGCTTTCATGGCGGTCTTGGAATCTGACCTCCGCGCTCTCTCCGCCGAAGCTCGACGTCGCTATCCCGCTGTTAAAGACGGTGCAGAGCATGCTATTCTCAAGGTGCTGGAACTTTTCAATTGCATTTGCTTTAGCTTGTAACTGAAATTCTTCTGCATTGCGATTCGATTTTTCAAATCGGAACTGTGTACCGAAGTGTTTGGTTAGTTTATGAACTGATTTTAATTGAAGAAAAATGCGATTAACTGATTATAGATTTCAATTTTCAACTTCTAAGCTTCTCGATCATATCAATTGTTGAAACGTCAAGCGAATGAATTGAATTCTAGGTTTTAGTTTAAATGTAAATGATGATTGGATCAATATTTAGGAAAGTGTTAGTGACGGAAAATTCATCAACGTTCTTTGCTGGTAGATCATCACAACTATTGAAATGCAGGTTTTAGTTTAAAGGAAATTTAGCAATTATAAAATGTTGATGTCAATTGTTGAATGATGCTTGGATCAACATTTAGGCAAGTGTTAGTGACGAAAAATTCATTGCAATGTTCTGAATTTATTATGTTAGATGCAGGAAGTGTAATATTGGAAGCAGTTTTCGAAGTAGCACTTTTGTCCAAATTCATACACGGAAGAAATTCGATTCTATCGATTTCAATTTCAACTTATTTGCTAGTTGATCATCGCAATTATTGAAATGTCACTTGATTGAATTGAATTATAGGTTTTAGTGTAAAGTAATGTAAATGATTCTTGGATCAATATTTAGGAAAGTGCTAGTGACGGAAAATTCATTGGAAACGTTTTGAATTTATTATGCTAGATGCAGTAAGTGAAACAATTATATCAGAAGCAGTTTTTAAAAGTAGTGCTTTGTTCGAATTTTGATGATAAAATGAAAATGATAAAATCTTTACATGTCTTACTTGCAGCTTCGTACATTATCAAGTCCTAGTGAAATTGCGCATAATGACGACATATTACGAATCTTTTTGATGGCATGTGAGGTTCGAACCGTCAAGCTTAGCATTATTGGACTCTCTTGTCTTCAGAAACTGATATCTCATGATGCCATTTCTCCATCTGCTACGAGGGAGATTTTATCGACATTGAAAGACGTAAGCTTGAAACTAGTTAGATTGTGTAATGGTTTTGAAATTTGCACCGTGACCTTACTTTTGGCCATATCGATTGCGTCATAATGTTTATTTTTTGGCCTTGCTATGCTTGATTGCTATTCCATCTGGTCTCATGTATAAGAAAAAATTGGTCAAAGAAAGTGGATCAAATAGATTAGCTTTCTTTGGCCAAGTTTTGCTTATATTTGAGACCAGAGGGGGTACATTGATTCGATGGCTGAGATCAATTAAAGAGGATTTATGCAAGAGCCGGAATATGATATTTAAGTTTATTCAAGTAAGGAGGTTTACTCATGCATTGATAACCTACTGCTTAAACCCTTGCAGCATGCTGAAATGGCGGACGAGGGTGTTCAGCTGAAGACCCTTCAAACAATATCAATAATTTTTCAGTCACGTTTACACCCTGAAAACGAGGTTAGTTTCAACAGCATGAACTATGCGCGCTACTGTTTGCCGTTTCTAAACTGTATTATATCTTGGCTGGCCTTGGAATTTAGTAGGTAAGATAATTGTAGATAAACATTGTTCAAAACAAAACTACTAGATCTAAATAAGGACCATGTATTATTGTGATATGGATTGTTGATACAATTATGACATTCTGAATTCGACAATTTTACTTGGTAGAAGTATTGAACAATGCTGTACAAACTGTTAATGTCAAAAACGTAGGACACCAACTTTGGCACACACACACATACACAGAATATTGAACAATGAAGATCTAGAGGACTTTGAAAGGGAAAGGCTTTGGAGGTTCATTTTTCTTTATAATACAAAATCCTCCCAATTCTCATTGGGTCCAAATAAGAAAGATTGTTCTGAAAATTTCATTGAGGTTAAAACCACGTTGTTTTTGTCTGTTATCTGTTCGTATTCGTGGTGGTTGATACAATTATGACATTCTGAATTCGACAATTTTACTCAGTAGAAGTATTGAACAATGATGTACAAACGGTTGATGTCAAAAACGTAGGACACCAATTTCGACACACACACAGAGTATTGAACAATGAAGATCTAGAGGACTTTGAAAGGGGAATGCTTTGGGGATTCATTTTTCTTTATAATACAAAATCCTCCCATTTTGGGGGAACTCAAATTGTATTGGAGGAGGGTTTATATGAATTCTTCAAATTCAATCTATGTTGTTAAAATATTATTAAAATTAAAATTATATTAATCATAAACAATTATTCTTTGTTCTCTAGAAAAACACTCTTTCGAAAAATCTGAAAGTTTTCTCCATTTTCCTCTGTATTTCTCATCTCCAAAAGTCCTCCCCTCCCCTCAAAACTCCTAAACAAGGCCTTAAGGGGTGTGAATTATTTCTTTGTTGGTTATATATGAGACTGGAGGGAGTATATATATATATATATATATATTAAATAAAATATTAAATCAAGTTCTAAAACGAGATATGTTAGTATTTCACCTAAATCTATCAATTTCCTACCAAAAAATTGAAAATAATTTACTCCCTTTGTCCCAGTTTAACTGAGCCAGTTGACCATTTCACACAGATTAAGAAAAGTGTATAAATGAAAGAGAGAGAACAATGGTTTTGAGTGTCTTTGTCAAATATTGGTGCATTCTTCTTTATCATAAATGTAAAGTAGAATATATTGAATTGGAAGTGGTGAAAGTAGTATTAATTAGAGTTATAATTGGAAAAAAGTAATTCATGTTGTATTGAAAAGTAAAATGAGTCAATATTCTTAGACAATATTTTTTTACAAATGGCTCAGTTATTATGGGACGGAGGGAGTACAATCAAATTTAAGGTTTTTAACCCACTAAGTAATCACCATCCTTGAATATTGTAGAAGGTGAAGATGTTTGTATGTGAAAAGATGTGCACATGCAATAATTTTTCAAATACCAAATTAATATACTATTATATAACTTTTAAAACCTTTTCTGTTCTTATTTATTTTAGACGCGTCCATTATTACTGTAGATGAGTCTATGGTGTGTCTGAGAAGCGTTGAAGGTGTGTCGAACCAAAGAAAAAAGGAGTTTTTTAGGACACTCCTTTGAGTTATCTGACACGTGTTGTACAAGCGTCATACGAGTGCCGGACACTGACGTGTGTCCAACACTAGGACGCGCCTAATCTGAGGAGTGTCCGTGCTTCAGAATAGATTCAACCTTATCCTATTTTTAACTGACATGTTGGGACTAGTGAGTTAAACCTGCTTAGCTATGGGTCTCATTAGAATTATTGGTTAAGTCAATACGCACGGTATAGTTATGTACTCCCTCCGGCCTCCAATCGCTGTTATAAGCAAAAATTCACTTTTCAGATAGTACTCTTGAGAAAAGTTTATAAAGAGAAGGCACTCCTCACCTTACAAGCCGGTTTTGTAAGGATGAATACTAATTTGTAAATCTGAACTATTTAGTATTCATCTTAGCTCTATAGGCTGCCCATACCTTTCACCTAATCCAATTTAAGCATTATATTGAATAGTAATTCACTATTTTTGGTGCAGACTTGTATGCTTCTGTGACTAGAATGAGCAAATCTGATGACCTAACAATATAAAAAATGACTGATTAAATTTTAAGGTTAAGTTTTTTATACACTTAGGGCATTTGGGTCATTGGTATTTGGACAAACCATGTAATACAACATACAGCCAAATGGCCAAATCATTATCTGATTAATGAAAACACTGATAAAAATGATACAGCAGGCTAGTTTTTTAAATATTATGCAGTCCACATTTGGTTCAATTTCAATGTTTTCATATAAAAAAAGACCGACTGGAATCACCTTTACATGTGTCTGATTTTTTATTTTTATCACTATATCTTGTTAATTTCAGGATACTATGTCTCAAGCTCTTGGTATCTGTCTCAGGCTTCTTGAAAACAGTCGATCTTCTGACAGTGTGCGAAAGTAAGCACACACATGCATACCTATTGTATATACACTTAAGAGGAATTTTTATGTGATAATATGAGAGTAAATCTCGGTGTTTAGATTCTACTATAAATAGTTTTTTTTTGAACAAATTCTACTATAAATGGTTAAAATTAAAAAGTGTGACTTTTTAAGCAGTCGGGTGACCATTAAATAACTTCCAACCTTTGACCATGTATGATTATGTGACCAAGATCTATTCCTTCCACTCATATAAAAAGACCTCTTATAGGGACTGAATCAAATACACCAAGTATCAAACTCGGGAATTACTCTAATTGAGCACTTCATGTAGAAAATAAATCTTACCAATCTGAATGTTGTATTATGTGATATTATCTCCACCATGATGTATATCAAGTTTCAAATAATGTGGATTCTTCTAAGTGTGTTATCTAATAAAGAACATTTACTTATCTATTAAACAATATAGTATCAATCTAAATATAGTAGTGCGATGAAGTGTCAAATGATTTTTTTATTTGCATGAAGGAAAATTCTTATTTACCCATCAATAAAGGGTGGGTAGAGTTACCCATGCTGAGTTGGCACCAATCAGAATCAGTCATAAATAGTGGAAAGCAAATGACTGATCTTGATTGGAGCCAACTCAACATGGGTAACTCTACCCACCTTTTGTTGATGAGTTATGTAGTTGTCACCATTTTATAAATTTGACCTTGATAATAATTCTGAATTCAACGGTCGGTTTGGTAAATTTCACCTCCTACATGAAGTTATTAACCGGTGTAAGTCTCTAAGTTTGACACCTGATGACTGTTATTGTTTGGTCCTGTCTACCAAATATCGAATATCTAATGTTACAATCAGCTAGCTTTCGTGTCTTATGTGTGTTTGTATGCAATTGTTTTGCAGTACTGCTGCAGCTACCTTCAGGCAAGCAGTTGCCTTGGTTTTCGACCAAGTAGTTTTGGCTGAGTCTCTTCCTGCCGGAAAATTTGGTTATGGAGGGCAGCTCTCACGGACTAATTCAGTTACTGGTGATGTTAACCGAAGCATCAATTTGTCTGAGTATGCTTTCCCCTTTTTGAATGCAATTGCAGATCACTATTCCTTCATGGGTTTAATTTTCATTCACTGTCAGTGTAAAAAGCTTTATCCTGTCAGCACATTACAATAAGAGAACCGAAAGTGCATTTAAACGTTTTGAATTCTATATAAGACCCGTTTAATAGTGTTTTCTCATGTAGACTGTATATATCACGATTTGAAGTTGTATTATGTTAATAATCATGCAGCTCATTAGATCATGAATCTACATTTGGAGGGCCTCATGTGATGAGGGAGACGTTGACTGAAACTGGGAAACTTGGGCTGCGTTTGCTTGAAGACCTGACATCTCTTGCTGCAGGTGGATCTGTATGTGCTTATTTGGAACTTTTTTCTCCCCCTAGCATGATATCCATTTTGTTCAAATTTCTTGTCTATGTGTGTCTTAAGAAATCCGTTTAAGCACTCATATTTTATTCTTTCAATTGGTGGTGATGCTGATACTTCGTTAAGTGCCATTGCTTACTTGATGACATTAGCTTCCTGTCTATTATACAGGCAATTTGGCTGCGCGTAAACATTGTTCAGAGGACGTTTGCACTTGATATTCTTGAGTAAGAAATATTTTGGAACTTGTGCTTTGTGTTATTTTGCAGCTACTTTTTTATTGGAAAAACCAAGTCCCACATAGATTAAAGATAAGACCTGACTAGAGTTTATTATGAGTGGCACCCCTCACCTTACAAGCTGGTTTTGTAAGAATGTGTTAGGCCCAGTGTAAAATTCTAATATTTTTTGATCAGATATTCTGGTTGAGTTACCTCGATTCAACTGCCTGTTCCATTGTTTTCTTGTGCTTAAATGTCACCTGATTGAACCATGAACCCATGATCAGTATTAGTATTCTTTTAATCACAAGAAATGTCCAAAGTAGTGTTTATTTATTTTACCATGTCTTTCTTCTTTGGTTGAAAAAATGGAAGTTCTTGTATTTCTTATTCACTAAAGCAAAACAAGAATCAAAATGTGTTGCAAGATGGAAATAATTATCTACACTCTTCACCCTTCAAGATGTATTTTCTAACTTGCCAATCTAGTCATTTTTTTTTTTGTCAAAAAAGAGAGGACACTCTTAGACCTACTTAACACAGACCATGTAGTCCACGTTGGTATCACATTATATTCTAATCTTTTTAAATGATTTTGGTCATTAGAATGTGGCTTAATATAGATAATGTCTATGTGGCTTAATATTGATAATGCTCATCATACTCATTATGCATCATTTACTTTTTGGATGATATTTCAAATTATCCAATTTCATATGTATGTATAATTTGATTTGTAAATTAACATTTGAATTTTGGTGACTGGAAGCATTAGAGGTGAAAGTTAAATTATTGGTTTATCTGTTGAGTGTTTCTTATTATACAGTGATGACTTTTGAAATTTTTGCACTGTGATTGCTTTCCAGTTCCCCCCTTCATAATGGTTTATCATTATCGCAAGCCTCACGCAGATATTAATTCCCTAATAGAAAATGTTCTCGTGTATTTTTTGTATTACGTTATAGTCTACTAATGTATGAGGCTGATTATATTCTTTTGCTTTTAAATTTTGAAAGTCTAATAAATTGTTTTACATTATACATTAATTTGTTTCCACTTACGTAGCGTTCCAAGCCATAGACATGTATGTTTTACAAATCGGGTCACAACAGTTCTTTTGAATTTGTTTCACCAGGATGGTAGATTCTATTTAATTGTTCTACTTAAACACTATATTAATCTGCAAGATTCTGCACTGCTCTTCAATCTTCATGATAATATTCTGAAGGTGTTTTACAGGTTCATTTTGTCCAATTATGTGGCTGTTTTCAGAACCTTGATACCCTTCGAACAGGTGAATATGTTTGTTGTAATTCAGAGTGTTGTTGCTGGTCTTTTAATCATACCAGGCACTAGCATTTCTTTTGTTCATTTATTTTAATATATTTGCACAAAACTTGTCAGGCTTTACGACGGCAGATATGTTCAATTCTCATGACTTCACTTCGTACTAATGCTGAGGTACCCTGAACCATGTAGTATGATGATGATATCACTGTTGAGATTCTTTACCCGTAATTTTATGTGTAAATAGAACACTATTCATAATTTTTTACTATGTCAATCAGCTTGAAGGAGAAGCTGGTGAACCTAGCTTTCGTCGTTTGGTCTTGCGTTCAGTTGCTCATATTATAAGGCTTTATAGTTCTTCCCTTATCACCGAGTGTGAGGTAAGCTTCTATTTCCTTTTTCATCTTGCCACATGGCTCACCAATTAAGTTACAGAAATGGTCGGTGCAATTGTCTTTTTTTGTGTGGGTGTGTGGAGCAGGGGTAGTTGGTAATTGAATGATGTTAATTGTAATGTTCCGTGACTTCTAAGAGTATATAAAGCCATTCCCCAACCGAGATCTAATTTTAGTTGATAACCTAAGATAAAAAACTTTTGTTATGTTGACGTTTATTGTCAAAACCCCCTTTGAAATATTTTAATAGCATCTCACAGAATTGACAGATGCTAATATTTTCGATTTATGTGCAGGTTTTTCTCAGTATGTTACTGAAGGCTACTTTTCTTGATTTGCCATTATGGCATCGTATTCTTGTTCTTGAGATTTTGAGGGTAATGTAATTGTGTTGTATTATTTTTTATTTTCTTTTGTATGAGTTGTTGATTTACTCTTAAGTTTTTATTAATCTAACAACCAAAAATGGTGGTGTGTAGGGATTCTGTGTTGAGGCCCGGACATTGCGGATTCTTTTCCATAATTTTGATATGTAAGTTCAATGTATATCTGTGTAGGGAAATGCTAACGAATGCCCTTAGGGAACTCTTTAACAACATTTAAATAGTAAGTTTTTTTTATAGAAACGGACGCATTCAATGAATTGAAAATTGAAGTATTTAACTTTTTCAATAAACATTTTCTTAATTAGGAATCCTCAAAGAGTGCACTAAGTTAGCAAGACCCATATGGGTATGTGTGTAATAAACTCAACTATATTATGCTCAATGCTAGAGTCTAGAAGGCCTTGCTCTATGTTTGTGCGTGTTTATTCTTGAAGCCTTTATGGCGACATGCAGGTTATATGCAATTCTTTGGTGCATGTGGCTTGAGTTGAATGCTTGGGATCTTTAAGGGTGTCTTATTGCCCCAGTACTTGTTATATTGGGAAAAACCCAAGTCCCCACATTGGATAGAACTCTTGATAAGAGTTTATAAAGTGTAAGACACTCTTCTCCTTACAAACTGGTTTTGTAATGATGAGTTAGGCCCAATTTCAACATGGTATCCAAGCCTATCGATTTGGGCCACCCACCATTTATGTACGCACCAAGCTCAACAGTGTTGGGTGAGGGGTGTATTTGGAAAAAACCCAAGTCTCACATTGGATTGATAGGATTCTTGTTAAGAGTTTATAAAGAGGATGTACTCATCACCTTACAAGCCGGTTTTGTAAGGATGAGTTAAGCCCAATTTCAACATGGCATCAGAGCCTATCGATTTGAGCCACCCACCATTTATACATGCACCAAGCCCAATAGTGTTGGGCATAAGGGTGTATTGGGAAAAACGCAAGTCCCACATTGGATAGATAGAACTCTTGATTAGAGTTTATAAAGAGTAAGGCACTCCTCTCCTTACAAGCCGGCTTTGTAAGGATGAGTCGGGCCCAATTTCAACATGGTATCAGAGCTTATCGATTCAGGCCACCCACCATTTAAACATGCACCAAGCCCAATAGTGCTAGGCGTGAGGAGGTGTATTGGGAAAAACCCAAGTCCCACGTTGGATAGATAGAACTCTTGATAAGAGTTTATAAAAGACACTCCTCACCTTACACGCTGGTTTTGTAAGGATGAGTTAGGCCCAATTTCAACAATGTGCTCCAGTATATATACATGATTTCTTTTTGGTGCTCTACCGATGCATATTTTGAAGAAGCTAATTTTCTGATATGCAGAGAGATCGGGCATCCTAGTTGGTTTCTTTAATTTTGTTTTTTTCCTTCATATTTCTTGTTGTATGATAGAAAACATAGGCCAACAATTTAGAAGGACTCGGGGGTTAAACAGCTTGTCATTAGATATTTTTCACGACAGGATATTATTATCCATTAATGCTATCCATTGGCATTGTAGGCACCCTAAGAACACAAATGTTGTGGAGGGAATGGTCAAAGCTCTTGCTAGGGTTGTTTCAAATGTACAGGTATGATTTGACAGCTTAAAAATCCATTCATTTTCAATGTATCATGGTACAAAGAAAAATTGAATTGCATATATCTGGTTGATTGCTTAGAACACTGCCTACTTTCTTCAGCTGCCTTTAATTATTACCATACATCTTCTCATCCTGCCCTTACATACCATGCATAGACTTGGGGGAACAGGAGTCTGAGTTTCTTCCTTTTGTCAATATTTGAAAATAAAGCTTTTGGTTATTCAAAACTTTGTGTGCATTCTGTAGTTTCAAGAATCAAGTGAGGAGAGCCTGGCAGCTGTTGCAGGAATGTTTAGTAGCAAAGCCAAAGGTATTCATTTTCATATTTTGGTGGAACAATGCTGTTGAGATCTGTCTCTTTTGTGAAGTCAAATATTTGTTATAATTTCCTTTATTTGCTCAGAGGTTCATATTAGCTGAGTGGAAAGTCTGATAGTAATCCTGCTGCGGTGTTTATGTTCAGTCTATTTTGTAATTTGAATGGATGATACTTTGTTGATAATACCAATTCCTGTTTACCGAATTATTTTTTACTATATATTGGGCCAACTCTTCTTATTTTCCTATCTTTAGATGAAATCGTACATTTGTTACGTAGGTGTTTTTACTGTCCATTACCATTTTTTTATATCTTTAAAATATCTAGCCGGTAACTCGTTTGCTGACATTGAATGTTTTCTGCTATTTCTATCTTTTGTTGTTTGGCTTTTCAAAATATTGCATTTTTGTTTTCCATTCTTTTTCTTATTCCTTTTCAAGTACTTAGTTAAACTATCAACCCCTATTTGACATGATGATTTTAGAGCTCATATCTGGTCACGCTTTGATTAGTCTTTTTTTTTTGTTGAAGAATTTGATTAGTTATTTTTGCTCGACAGCTGGAGTGATTTTTGTACAAATGGGTCCTTTGTATAAAAGAAAAAATTCATTGAGATGAAAAGAAAGAATTACAAAGTGTGAGGAGGATACGAAATCCAGTAAAACAGAAGAACAAAACAATCAAACACTTGCAAAAGAGAAGATTAATATAATAGTTTCTCAATCTCTCAACGTATCTGTGAAATAGGTCCATGATTCTAGGACATACCCAACGTTGACTGAAAACACCAAATACAGATTGATATATAGAAACAGAAGCAGAACAATTTGATAACAAATTTAGTGCAGATTCTGAGCAAACACAATGCATTGCACACCTATCAGTGGAAGTAGTCTTATGTGGCCTATGAACCTGCAGCATGCCATTAATATTAGTTCTATTATAAAGTACCACACTCTTGTGTAAAAACAGGGTAGGCTGCGTACAATACACCAAAAATGGTGGGACCCCTTCCCGGACCCTGCGTATGTGGGAGCTTTAGTGCACCGGGTTGCCCTTTTTTTGTTTATAAAGTACCACACTCCAAATAATATGACCTGATCTTAGAGGGAGATTTCGATATCTTCATTAGTTTGTCATGAAGACAAATATCCCTACTCCATAGACGACTTTATTTTATCTTTTCAGATTAGAAAGTATCTTATTCAGGGAATGATTGAGGAATTGAAAAATCTTTAGAAAGATCAAGGGATTAACTACTCTTATTGGGGAAAGAAGATAAATGAAGAGTCTAGGTTTCGAGGACGCCCAAAAGGGACTCTGATTCAGAATTTCCCTGTCATTTGAACTTCCATAAAAAAAGGCGCTATAAAATCAGTATAAGAGATCAATATTTAGAAGAAAGTTGATACAAGCATGGAAAAGCACAACAAACAGAAATATCTCCTAACTGCAGGCTTGTCAAAATTTGATGAGAATTGTTACTGTCCTTGAAGAAAAGCAAAAACTTGAAGGTAGTTTAACCTAGAGCAAGAAATTTCCAAAGACTAAATGAGAGGCTTCGACGACATCGACGGCATCCTATCATATAAACTATGGATTTCCTAGTGCTAAAGGGAGTAATGTTCCAATGAAAAGCACCAAATCAATTTAGCATTCAGAGCAAAATATTTTACACTAAATTAACTAAGAATCAAAACTCCTACGGGAACAGACTGAAATATATTCCCATTAACATGTAGGGTATGTGGCGAAGAATGGAATAATTATTCCCATCTTTGTTTATGCTTGGTTAATATCTGAAGGCTGAAGCTTCATGTAACACGATTCATTGTTGTGAATTAGTTTATTTGAAGTCTTCAGTTATCTATATGATCCATCTCTTCTAATTATGATCTAAATTCTTGACAAAAAATGAAGTGATGAACAAGAAATAAATTGTTATTGATGTATATCAGGCTATATTTTGCCAACTGGAAAATGTTCCATAATTTGAATTAAAATTGGTCTTGCAGTTCTCTGTAAAAAAAATAAAATTAAAATGTATGACATGATATATTTGATGTGGTTGTCCATTCATTTGTAACAATTCTGAGCTCTTTCTGGATATTCATAAAAGTTACCTGTCTTCTTCTTCGTGGCTTAATTGTTTTGCACCTAGGGGTTGTTTAAGTTCAGTAGTAGCATGGGACATCATGATATTTGAGTGATATGATAACAAATTATATGCCATTCCTTCTGTAGGGGTTGAATGGAGTCTAGATAATGATGCATCCAATTCTGCAGTCTTAGTTGCCAGTGAAGCACATGCCATAACTTTGGCAGTTGAAGGACTCTTAGGAGTCGTTTTCACTGTTGCGACTTTAACAGATGAAGCCATAGATGTTGGAGAGGTAATTTTACATATTGCCTTCTTTTTTCTTTCTTTTGGTTATGTTGCTTAATGGCCAGTTGTCTACATCAATTCAGCTGGAGTCCCCTAGATGTGATAATAATCCACCTGTGAAATGGGCTGGTAAAACTGCAGCTCTCTGCCTCTCAATGGTTGACTCGCTGTGGTTGACGATACTGGATGCGTTATCCCTTATTCTATCAAGGTTTGTGTTCTAACATTCATTTTTTGTATAAATAAAAATTGATACTGGTGGAATGATCTTACACCATTTAATAACCTATTATAAAACTGACTTCGTTCTATCTCAAACTTTTTTATTTTTTGACTGTCATGTTAGTCTTGCATCTGATTTTTTTTTTCTTTCATCTGATGGTATTTTTAAAAAAAACATGAAGTGTACAGATAGAGTACAAACTTATTCATCCGAAAATTGGGTGTGGACAACATTTATGGTGGCCATATTTAATAGTTTGCTGGATTTTGAGAAACTTATTCGATAAAATGTTATCTAAGAATTATTTTATACTCAGCTGGTTTCAATTTATCCTACTCCTTTGTTGTTTTTTATGATTTCAGTATATTCTTGACATCTGACTTGTGGTTAATTTAAAGGTCACAAGGAGAGGCCATTGTATTGGAAATATTGAAGGGATATCAAGCATTCACTCAGGTACCTCCATTTTGGAGTTTTTTAGTGACATCTGAAATCAACTTGGAACTTTTAAAAACGTTATAGGGATTATATGATTTCACAGGCTTGTGGGATTCTTCGAACTGTAGAGCCTTTAAACTCATTTCTTGCATCCCTATGCAAATTTACCATCAATTTTCCCGTTGAAACTGAAAAAAAGAGGTATGGTGTTTAAATGTCGACTTATTTCTTTCTATTTACTATCATTTATTTGGCTGTCTTTAAAGAATTTAAGCTGACAGTACTGAGATTTTGGCTATAATTTGAGATATCAGCAGTGCTTTGCCGTCTCCTGTATCAAAACGGTCAGAACCATCAGTTGACCAGAGGGATAGCATTGTTCTTACGCCCAAGAATGTACAGGTATTCCTTCTGGTTATATGTATGGCTATGTGTATAACTTTCCTTGACTGTAATAATTTTTCTCCTAATAATCTTTCCTAGTGTATATTTTATTGTGTCATTGTAACTACTTATATATATATATATACATCCCTGGTTGATTTTGTGAACTATAGGCCCTAAGGACTCTCTTCAACATTGCTCATCGATTGCATAATGTTTTGGGTCCATCCTGGGTTTTGGTACGTTCTTATATTTTTCTCCCGTTTTCTGTTAATAAATTTGGTTTTTTACCTAATGAGTGGTCATGATTAATACCGGCAGGTTTTGGAAACTTTAGCAGCTTTAGATCGAGCAATTCATTCCCCACACGCTACTACTCAGGTATTTTTTTTGTTCTATTATTGTCCAGTCAAATGAGCTTCAATTGCCAAACAAGTTTTGCGGAATTCATGGATTAGCATTATTGAAGCAATGACCTTTTTTCTTGTTGGTGATAAGATGTGGTCACTATTATGTAGGGCCATGCTATGGCCATGTAAATGGATAAATGGGCTTGTTGTTTGATTTTGAATTGCTAAAAGATAAAGCACTAAAAGTAGAATACAGAGATAGCTTTTGAGTCCCAATGTAATTATTGTTGTTGGAGATGTAGATCAAAACCATTCTTGGTCCTTCTCCTTATAGGTCAAGCGTTCTTGATAACAGCTGTTTTCTACTGATTGCTGCAAAATAGGAGACATAGAAAGCTATCTCTTTCTCTTTTTGTGTATCATGTGACTTTAGCCATGAATTGGTTGCTTGCCTTTTTACATTTTCTTATTGCTCAATCCATCTGGGTCAGTTCCCTAAGCTTAGTTTGAAGGGTTTGTACCATAGCTGATGAAAGGCTCTATATTAATACACTATTTATGCTGTTCTTTGGTAGAAAAAATATCTTTCTTGCTAACAACTCTTTTTTAAGACATAATTGTCCTTTCAGCCTTTTTTAGTGCTTGGTAAAAGTTTCTTTTAGTGATTGTTAATAATGCTTTTAAGGATCAGAGCTTTATTGTTTTTGATTTGTTTGACTTTTCCAAGTATCATGTGCCTCTTCTCACTAGGATATCTTATCCTGTTGTACTCTATTCTGTTTACTTATAAAATGACATTGCATAAAAAGTTTCTCAAATTAAGTTTCATACGCGGCATAGTTTTGTAAAATTTCCTTCTGGACTCTGGTGTCTTTCAGTAGAAGCTTACAGAGTACATGACCATCAAATCTGCAGGAAGTTTCTACCCCTGTCCCAAAGTTTGCAAGGGAGTTATCAACTCAGTACAGTGACTTCAATATACTCTCTTCTTTGAACTCTCAGGTGAAAATTGCTCAGTAATATTATTCATGTGCTTCAGTCTCGTTATCGTACAAGTCCCTTAAAAAATATGTTTTCCTTGTTGGAACTCTTCTTGAAATCCTTTTCACATTCAAAGTTGAGAAATCAAGTCTGATTCTAATTACTGACTAAGCATTCATTTTACTTTTCTGCAGTTTTCCTTCTAGAAAAATTTATAGCCCAGTTGATCTAACCTTGTATTGTTTTCTGTTTGAAAGCTCTTTGAGAGCTCTGCTTTGATGCATATATCTGCTGTAAAATCCCTCCTCTCTGCATTATGTCAACTTTCTCATCAATGCATGTCGGGTACTTCAAGTGGTGTGGGACCAACAACAAGTCAAAAACTTGGGAGTATCAGCTTTTCAGTGGAGAGAATGATATCCATCCTTGTGAATAATGTTCACAGTAAGTAGCTTCAAAGATTATGAACAGTTAATGTTCATTTGTGCTGGATGTCGTTTGTCCTTTACTGTTCACCACTTGTAATATTTAGGATATTCAGCTATTTAGATTTTGTTAATATATATCCACTCTTGAATGTTTTATTAAGGCTTGAATATTTTTATCAATTTTTTTTCACTGTAGGGGTTGAGCCGTTTTGGGATCAAGTTGTTAGTCACTTTCTTGAGGTTTCCTTCTCTACCTTTTGTTTCTTTGATATGGCATTTGCTAGTTTCATTTTCATCTCTCCTGATATTCTCATGTGATTTTGCAGCTTGCTGATAATCCTAATCCACATTTGAAAAATATGGCACTTGATGCGCTTGATCAATCTATTTCTGCAGTATTAGGTTCCGATCAATTCCAAAACTACAAACAATTCAAGTCTCTAAAAACATCTCAGGAAGTGAGACCTTCTACCATTTTTATAACCAGAACCCCATATTTTATATATGGAGGATTTTTAATGTGTCCGAATGATATGCAGATGGAAGCCAGTCTCGATAGGATGATGTCTCTTGAATGTTCTGTCATATCTCCTCTAAAGGTTCTTTATTTTTCTACCCAAAGTGTAGATGTTCGTCTTGGATCTTTGAAAATTCTTTTGCATGTCTTAGAGGTAATGCTATTGCTTATTGTTCAAGTTTTGTTTTCTTTTTTTATTTCATTATTCTTAATTTCTTCAAGTGATGTTATTTTTAAAATTCTTCTAGAGGTATGGAGAAAAACTTCATTACAGCTGGTCGAATATACTTGAAATGTTGAGGTTGGCCTTCTAATACCTGTGCTCCTGTTTTATTTTTTATTTTTTTGGTAATTCTTTGGTTAATCCCTGTACTTTTGTCTTGCTGTAAGGTATGTAGCAGATGTTCCAGAGAAGGATCTTGTTACTCTTGGTTTCCAGGTATCTTGAGTTAGTTTGCAGCATTTATTGTGACAGGGCTATTGATATATTGATTCATCATTTTTGTGATTTTGACAAAATAAATCCATCCTGTTCTATGTAGATGGAGTCATCTAAGTAAATTAAATGATTCCATAAGGCTATAGACCATTTATTTTAATGGTTTTGTTTTAAAAAAAAATCTCGATTTCTTTCTACCTCTAGCTGTTGTTTATTGGCATTGTCATGCTTTTTGATTCATGTGTGCTTCTAGGCATAAGATACGTATCAATTGTCATTACATTACAACCTACATGTTAATTCTGGGGTATAATTTGAAGTTATTATTACTTATTACAACAACAACCAAGCATTTTCCCACTAAGTGGAGTCGCTACATGGATCAAATTACGTCATAATGTTCTATCATTAACCATGTTTCTGTCCAACTCATTAATTTGAAATCTTTCCTAATAGCTTCTCTGATAGTTATTCTGGGTCTTCCTCTACCTCTAGTGATCTAGCTACATCTGATCAACTCGCCTTACTACAAAATCTATAGGTCTTCTCTCTACATGTCTAAACCACCTATTTTCCACCATCTTTTCTAATATAGGTGCTACACCAACTCTCTCTCTCTCTCTCAAGTTTTTATGTATCAATTTGAAGTTTAAATATCTCTTGTTTTAGTTTCTTATCAATGTAGCCCATTCTTTAGGGCTCTTTCTTATTTCTAGTTTTTTGGGACCTCTTGCTTGTTTTACTAACAGCAACAACAACCAACCCTAATCCCACTTGGTGCTTTTTTAACTAGCACTTGTTAAATACTTGAACTAAATGATTCACATGTTTCCAAAAAATTGTTACTTTTTTTTTAACATATTCCTTTTGCTTTAACATTATAATGTTTTTTAATTTTCCAATTTTTATTTATGCTTAGAACCTACGAGTGATAATGAACGATGGACTGTCCGCCTTACCTAGAGACTGCCTTCAAGTGTGAGATTTCAAATTCAACTTTATTTACACGCATACTGCATTTATGCATAAATATGATTTCTTTTATTTACTGACCATTTTTTGGGTTCCAATCGTAACATGTCTTTCTTCATAAATGTTGTATTCATGTGCGCACAACAAACACAACTCGCCCACATATACTACTTCCTGGCAGCCTCTTTCTGTCATCTTATGTGGATACATGTATTACAGGTGTGTTGATGTGACAGGAGCATACAGTGCTCAAAAGACGGAGTTGAACATAAGCTTGACAGCAGTTGGACTTCTGTGGACTATGACTGATTTCATTGCAAAGGGCCTTCTAAATGAATCTTTTGAAGAAAAGGAAACAGGTTTAAATTACATTGTCAAGCCAGCTGTGCCATAAATTGTCATTATTCTGGAATTATACCAAGTGTTCTATAACGGTTATACCTTTCAGGTGTTGGTTCCATAGTCAAACAGATAGACAGCGAAAAGATGGAGGATCAAGCACATAGTGTTCCTAATAATGCGAGAGACCGACCTTATGTAGATGGTGTTGATTATGAGAAGCTTTTATTCTCTGTTTTCTCATTACTTCAAAACCTTGGGGCAGATGAGAGACCAGAGGTATGGTGATTAATTTTCTAATTTTGTTTTACCATATACTTTTTCCCCCTCCTTTATTAAATGTACTGGTGATGTTCATATGTATCTGTTAGGATAAATAATAAAGGGAAGTTAGAATAGTTAGGATTAGTTTGTTTAGTTTTAGTGTGTTATAAATAGCAGAAAAAAGGACAGAGGAAGCAATTTTGTACATATGATAGTCGTATTGTGAAAGGAGAAATCCTCTGTAAGGGGGAAAACCCTTGAGGGGAGAACCGTCTCCTATTCTCATTCATTCATTAAATAAAACTATCCTCTTTTCATTTTTTTTCTTTCAATTCTTCTCCGTAGACCTTTAGAAATCCATCAGACCACTCTGATCTCCCTAGATGTGCTAACTTTAAATAGAAGCAACCCAAAGGTTAGGCATCGGAGCCAACAAATGAATGTCTTTCTTTTGTGTATCTTTTAGTTTTGTTTCTTAATGTTGAACCTGTCTCAGCTAAGATAGTATCGATGCCAATCTTAGATATATTATTGGGCCGCCTAAATTTATCAACGCTCATGTCTAGGCCTAGGGGTGAGGGGTGGTTGACGGTTGTTAATGGGCCACCCGATTTTGTCGATGCTCCAAATGTCTAGTTTCAGGAACGAGGGTTGTTGATATCCCACATGACCAGAGTAGAGATATGGTCAAAATAATCCTTAAAAGACTTGAATTCTCACCTCTTAAGCTAGGTTGTGGGATTGAGTTATGTTTAGCCCAAGTTCTAAGATCTCCAAACTCCCATTGCTCTGTGCCTATACTTTTCCTGTGCCAATTAGGGAAATTTGGACAATAAAGCAAAACTTATTTTATAACCACCTACTATTACTGCTGGCCGTGAAGGATTTCTCACTGAATGTTTTATTTTGCAGGTGAGGAATTCTGCTGTCAGGACACTTTTCCAAACATTAGGAACTCATGGGCAAAAGCTTTCAAAGAGAATGTGGGAAGATTGTCTTTGGAATTATGTATTTCCTACATTAGATCGTGCTTCTTACATGGTAATATGAAACTATTGTAGTTGTATTTTTGAGCTATGTTCAGCACTAGCGGATGTATTTTAAAATTTGGTTATATGGCAAGTAGGTTGCTACTTCATCAAAAGACGAATGGCAAGGGAAAGAACTTGGAACTCGAGGAGGAAAAGCGGTTCACATGCTCATACATCATAGGTATTTGAAGTTTTCGTTGATTTTGTTATACATCTTAGGTATTTGAAATCGTCGTTGACTTTGTTAACTTATTTTATTTATTTGTGGTCTCGGTGATACACATGGTTGAGAGGAAATAGTGAGAATGAGGATTTATCTAGCTAATCCCAGAGCAAAGCTCCGAGACAACTCAGAGAGGAATCTTACTCTGGCCGTAACAGAAACTTATTCGGTCATATTTTGCAACTCCTAAGAATTTCCCTTTATATATAAAGAGAACATTCTATTATTTAACCCAAATGGGCCTTTTATTATTTAACCCTAATGGGCCACTTACTAATAATCTACTTAACCCTACTTAGCCACCTGCTAATTACTTAAAACACCCTCTCATATTGGGTCCTAATAGACCCTTTAGTTTGGATGTGCCAAAACTACCAAATATTTTTAAGGGAAATGTTAACGAGTGCCCCCAGGGCACTTTTTAAGAACCACAAGTAGTAAATATTTATGAAAATGTGTGTAATCTATGCATTGGAAATCGAAATATTTGACTTTTTAAAAGAATAATTGCTTGTTTTAGAATGCTTAAAGAGTGCCCCGGGGGCACTCGTTAACAAGACCCTATTTTTAATTCCACATCCTGTGTTGTTAAATTGTGGCAATGGTGTGAAGGATTTTGTACCAGCTGTCATAGGAAATCTGTTAACTGCCATGGCAGCGCTATGGGTTGCAATCCTACATTTATATCAAGGAGTTATGCCGTCTGGCATAAACCACCATTTGCCATTGATAACGCTTTTCCTTAAGCTGTAGCCTATGTAAGCCTTTTATTTCTTTTGAGCAAGCCAAAGCTGACAAATGGAAACTTAAAATCAGGTAAAATATAAAGAATTGTGATTTGCAATTTAACATGCAACTCCAGTAACAGCTTGTTACGAGCTTCTAACAACTAAGACCAAACTAACAAAAGAACTCGTAGAGAGATCAATGGATGACAACTACTGATTTGAGCTAAGGGTTAAGGAGTTGGAGGTCCAGGGTTCAAGTCCTGGCAAGGAGAAAAAACTGACGTAACAATTAAGATACTAACATTTGCCATAAAAAATAAAAAAACAAAAAGAAATGGATGACAAACCACAACTTGCAATGAACAATAGCTCATGTATTAAACCACAAAAAAGACATGATATAGTCTGATAGTTGGATCCACAAACTGAGTAAAAATTGAAAAAGGAGAGGAAAATGGCTCTAATAACAAATTAAGGAACACAGAAATTAAAAAGATAGAGAGAAAGGTAGGTTCGAAAATCTCTTCCTACACCTGTGTTTAAGTTGATACTATGACTGCATAATGCCACTTATATCTTTCACTATAGATGCACTCTAGGTAGCTACTTTGTTGCTTTCATAACCTACTCCATAATATCTTGATATGTACTTACATTCTAATTAATTTTGCAGCCGTAACACTGCTCAGAAGCAGTGGGATGAAACCCTTGTGCTTGTTCTTGGTGGAATAGCACGCATATTGCGATTGTTCTTTCCTTTTTTTACAAGCTTAAGTAACTTTTGGTCTGGTGCGTTTATTACTTAAACTTGATTTATCTGCTAGTTTCATTCGGTGTTATGTACAAGTAGTCCTGATTTAATTTGGTCCTGTGTAGGCTGGGAATCATTGATTCAATTTGTGGAAAATAGTATTTTAAATGGTAGCAAAGAAGTGGCACTTGCTGCAATTAGTTGTTTGCAGACAAACGTTAACTCCCATTCCTTGAAGGTATTTAAGTAAAAGCTGATATTCTGTTTATAGATGTAAAGTAGGCTGCCGAAATGAGTCGCTCACTCCCATTCCTTGAAAGCAGTGTTAATTGAAATGTACTCATTTAAGTACTGACAGAATTTCATGAATTAGGGGAATATGCCGATGCGTTACCTGATTTCAGTGATTGATGTTTACGAGCATGTTCTGAAAAAGCCACCCAGTTACAGCGACAAGGTGAAGCAAGAGATTCTGCATGGTCTTGGTAATGTATTGGTTTTCGTTTTATTATTATGTACGAATTTATTTTTGTATGTACGTTACTCATAGAGAATAGTCATGCCTAAGTTTCTATTTGCACCACAGTCAAGTTAGTTTCAGATAGTGGTAGTCGCATGAGGCTGATTTCACTTGATATTTTGAACATCTATCAGGAGAGATTTATGTCCAGGCTCAAGGATCATTCAATGATGTCATATACACACAGTTGGTAGCAATCATAGATTTGGTTGTGAAGCAAGCCATGATAACAAATGATAACTTTGAAATGGAATTTGTAAGTCCATATTTTGACACAAATGAAGACAATTTATTGATCCTCACAGCACACAACAATTACCACATGTATATTATTTTTCAGCAATTTAATATTATAAAGTTGTGAAGTTCATGTATTGTTTCCTTGGAAAAGGAAAGCAATTATGCAATCAATTGCTGTTCTAATTGTAACTGTTAAGTGTTAATCGATGATTTACTCATCGGTAACAAGGTGTTATCATATTACTATGTATGGATATTGTTTTTGTAATGTATAAATATTATTATATTTTGGTAAAAAGAAGAAAATGAATGTGATGAACTTTTGTTGTTAAATTTTAGGTAATAATAAAAAAAATTACATGTATAAATATTATTATATTTTGGTAAAAAGAAAAAAATGAAAGTGATGAACTTTTGTTGTTAAATTTTAGGTAATAATAAAAAAAATTACAATTTTTTTTTTTTAAATGTTATCCAGGGACATCCGTGTATACCCGTGGATATCTCAAAATTCGTGAATAACCCGCTTAACGGATATCCTCGCGGATATGGAGAGGGCACGGGTATCATTTTTTATCCAACGGATATCCACGCCCATGGATATCCATTTACATCCCTAGGTGTTAGCAAGGTGTGAAAATTCAGAGGTACCTGAAATGTTCACCAATTGTAAAGGTGGATTGAATAGTTCTTGAGTGTCTTGTTTTGTTCATGGCCCAAGAGAAAGTTCGCGAAATTATTTGAAAACTATAATTTGTTAAAAAATGAAAAGGACTTTGGACAGTAAAGATAAAATGCAGCACAAGATGGAATGCTATTTTTATTTTAACATGACTGTTTCTTGTAATAAGTTTATTCATGAATATATTTTTTTGTAAACTTAAGATTGCTTTGTTTTACATTCTAAAATGTTTCCTTTAACTTCATTGACATCCTCATAAGGCTTTATACTCACTTAGTAGCAGAGGTGGTAGTTGTTGTAAAAACAGGAGTTGAAGTTGTAAACTAAGGAGTATCATGAGGCATTCTCTATCTTATTTGGTTAATTGCGCAGTTGAAGAAAGAGAAATAAATTTAATATCCTCTCTGCAGCAATAATAATTTGCTGTGAATTCCATAATTTGTATGAGCATGACCCTTTATTTTTAAGTTCCATCATGTTAACTTATTTATGTTCCGAGCGACTTTTTTGTAGTTTTCATGTACGAGACATTGCTTCCTCACATTTTGCTTTTCTTTTTAGAAGAATCCTGTTGTTTATTTCAAAGAACCTATTTTGTAGGGTAATATCCCACCTGTGCTACGGACTATACTGGAAATCTTACCGCTGTTAGGTCCGACTGAACACATTTCTTCCATGTGGCCTGTTCTTCTTCGAGAGTTTCTGCAGTATCTTCCTAGACAGGATACCCATTTCAAGAATGAGGACGGAAAAATAGATCAAGCAAGAGGTTCGGATCTTATCCCAGGGATGGAAATATCTGATTGTATCTGAGCTAGTTCAGTTTTCCCTTTAAGTTAAAATATAAAATCTATGCTCATCTGTGCAGATTCTCCAGTGAACTATGAAACACCTAATGGCACTATTCCAATATCACGTGATAAAGTATCTGCGTCTCCTGGTTCTGAGTCAACTGCTGCTGTAAATGCAGGCATTCCTAGTTATATATTTGCAGAAAAGCTAATTCCTGTGATCGTAGATCTATTCCTACAGGCACCCACAGCTGAAAAGTATATTGTATACCCTGAAGTTATTCAAAGCCTGGGAAGGTAGTAATATCTCTTGATTAATATTTTCTTCTGCCACACTGTTAATGGAAGATAGGAATAGGATAGCTTGCATAAGGTTTGGAGAGTGTTTTTCAAAATTTTAGTTGAAATTTTTTATATAATGTAGCCAGAAAAAGGCTGAGATTTTTATATAATGTAGCCAGAAAAAGGCTGAGATTGTGTTTCTGTGAAGAGTCAATTCAGGCAGAGTACATAGTCACTGTAGCTACAAACATCATAGGTTTTATGATGTTTTAATTAGAAACTAGGGCAAAGAAAAATGGCTTGAATTGGGATGAATGTGATAGAAACTGATACCAAATACAAATTAATATTAATAATACAGTAGTTCCTCAAGAAATTCGAGAGTTGATAGAAACTGATACCAAAATACAAATTAATATTAATAATACAGTAGTTCCCCAAGAAATTCGAGAGTCTTGGTTCTCTCCCCTCCAAGAATTCGAGAGCTTGGTCTCTCCCTTCCAAATAACCACTTTCTAATCTTTCAGAATCCACAAAAGCATGTGGCTTCCCTTTTATTCACACACAATACATAACTAACTTAATGACTACTTGTTGCATAATAACTTACACAATAACTGCCATAACTGCTATTATAAAATATAATATTTATTTCATAATAATGAATAGTCTAACAGAATGCTAACCGTGGAAGTGCATATGTCCTGCTTGCATTTCAGGAAGATGCGTGGTTGCATAATTTTCTTTCTTTTATCTCTTTCTTTTCCTCTGGCACATAATGCTTCAGTCATTATTTTCTTTACTAATAGGTTATTTTCATGAGATGTCTTGAAATATTAATTATGGAGAGAAGTGTATTCTAGTTTCTTTGCTGGTATTAAAAAATAAAATAAAATGAGAAAGAAACGAATTCTGAATTTGAAGAATGCATATTCTTATTGGTGAATTTGAAGAAGCTGAGAGCACTCAGTTGATAGGGACTTGGTTATTATGATATATGGCTTGGTGTTTCACCCTTAATAGCTGGCCGGAGAACCCCGCCTTGAAAGCTAGCTATTAAAGATGAAGAATCATGCCACTTGAATACTCTTCTGAGCATCCCATGTTACTTGATGTGGGGATTGGGCACTTCATAATACCCAAGTCCCTATCATATCACCGCCCTGGGAGCCGTCATCTCAGCGGCTGCATTCTACGATGCTTTACTCGGCCTTTTAAGTGCACCCCTCTGTAGGTAGCCCTTTACTAGCCACCAACAACCAGCCTCATCGTTTTGTACTCATAATGATAATTGTAGAAAGGGAATCCAATGTTATAGGGATCGAAACCTGTCCTATTAACTTCATTATAGATGTATACATGGAATTAAGGAACATTTAGACAGAAGGAAAATAAGATGTAAATTATCCCGTAAAAACATTTTTTTTCTTTCAAAACTCGGTATCAGGCACACAGACCGACTAATCCGGTCTGTGGTAGATTAGCAGTGCATGTATTTGCAGATGAAGATTCTTAAGACACGTGTGACTTGTGGCCTGTACCAATTGTTTGATTTTCTACGCTAGTCTTTAAGATTGAGAGATAGGAAATAGAAAAAAGCTATTATTCTAACTCTTAATCAACAACTTTTGAAATTGTAGCTGTCTTTTAGGTTATTTTTTGCTCATGAAAATGAGAGCTGTGAACTTTTTACCACTTGATCAGATCTTCTTTTATGCAACAAAATAGGAGAGGGAAGTTGACCCATATGGCTCTAAGATAGGTGAGGGAGAAGAGGTAAAAGTTACTGAAGGATAGTGAGGGAGAGTGCAGCGATCTCTTGAATACCATATTATGTCAGTTTTAGTCTTTTTCCCTTATTGTAAGTTTACCCACTATTACTGCTAACATACCGATATCATTATTCACTTGGGAATGACAGTACATTTACCCCTATTGAGTGCTTTAATTCACCTTGTTGGAATGTGCATAATATTTCCCTTTTTCTCTATGGATTTGTGTGTATTGTGTAATTATACCTTTATGTTACTTCTCAGATGTATGACAACAAGACGAGACAATCCAGATAGTGCACTTTGGAGGTTAGCAGTTGAAGCATTCAATCGTGTACTTGTTGACCATGTTACCAAATCAACAGATGGTGCTCAACATTTGGGCATTACTAAACCTGTCAGAACACGTATATGGAAAGAAATTGCTGATGTTTATGAAATATTCCTTGTTGGATACTGTGGACGAGCTCTTTCCTCAAATTCACTCTCGGTGGTGGCATTAGAGGCTGATGAGTCTCTTGAGATGACTATCTTAAATACTCTTGGTGACATTGTCCTCAAGTTGCCAATTGACACCCCTCTGGATGTAAGTTTTTTACCAATAATATTATGTCATCATATTTTCATGCCAGCATGTAAGGTACTCAGACATTCAAGAACCCAATATGAATACTTTGGTATTTATCCATACATGGAATTACGTGTTAACAGTTATGTAGATTTATCTACATTGTCAATAGTTTTCAACTTAATGTTAGACCTCCTATTAAGAGGGTGTACATTAGGAAGAGTGATAAGAGGATCAGGGAACCAACCCAACTAATAATGGTGAAACAAATAGGAACTTTCACTGCAGAAATAACTGATGCTTGCATGGAAGGGAGAGAGGTAGAGGGAAGAAATCAGGGAAAGGGTGTTATATGTTGGGAAAGAGATAAATGTGGACATGGGGATCTTATCTTGGGGAGGTAGGAAATCATCGAATGAGGATTTGGGAGGGTTTTCTCTAGAATGGCCTGTGGTATCATCTCATTTTCTGTTTTAAGGAATTACAGGGGACTGCTAGCCTGTGGTATCATCTCATTTTCTGTTTTGAGGAATTACAGGGGACTGCTACTGCTTTAAGAAACTAGTCTATATTGTTCCCTAAATGAATATCTGTTTCTGTCAGGTTCCTCAATCACTCACCCATACCCTCAAAATAAATATAATTTTTTTTAACTTTTGATTATATCATATATGTATATATAGTTATACACTTATACCTATATGCATTCATAACTGGACAACAAGTGGATAAAACTTATCTAAAAGTTTTAAATATTTTATTCGATATCAGTTAATTTATCTCTTCAAATGATAATATATGTGGTGCTTAAAAAGTTTATGCCCATCTAAGAATCACATTGCTCACATTTCTAAGTTTAATTATGGTTATGATTTAAAATGTGGTTTTAGTCAAATTTGGAATAAACTTCCGAGTCACCAACCATAAAGCTGCAAAGATATGTAAATATTGATACAGCTGATTCCTACTACAGGGAAAAAAAATTCTTTCAGAACTTTTAGAACAACCTATAAGTTTTATTTCGTATAAAATATGACTCTACCTCTCTACAATGGTTATTTAGCATGTAGTACTGCTCCTGAATATGGTAGCTTATCACCGTTTTGGAAAAGTAGCATGTAAATTACTGATTATTACGAGTTCTTAAGTTTCGTTGTCAGAGTTGGCTCTCTGTCCGAGTATTTTTTAGCTTTTCTTGCCCTTTAATTCAGATTATATAGACCAATGGAAATGCCATTAGCTTGATGTTTCATTGCAAATTTTACTTTTCCTTTCTAATACCGCGCGTGTTCTCAGGTTGTCGAGCGGCTGATCTCCACATTGGACCGTTGTGCATCACGTACATGCTCATTACCTGTTGAAACTGTAGAGCTGATGCCTCCACACTGCAGCAGATTTTCTTTGACTTGTTTACAGAAGTTATTTTCTTTGAGCAGGTGCCATCCTTTGAAGGCTTATCATTCATATTAATTTTCAATTTCTAATATCTGAGCATATAGCATTTTTGTACTTGATTGCAATTAACATGGGGAAGCACTAAATTATCTTATATGAGATAGTGTCGATGTCATGGACTCTTTTGCAATCTAATTTTTGTGTATTGCATACAGCGGCCTACTTGGTCTGGGATTTTTTTTCTTCTAATGCTTCCGTTACTTATTTAATTAGAAGAGAAATGTTCCTAATCCAATTTTTGATATATTTTATGCATTTTCCTTTTTAGTATATCTTAGGCTCCTGGTTAGTAGTTTGAGTAACACCATTGGAGACCCGAATAGAGGCCTCATTCTATTGCCAAATTTTCCTTTCATGAGATCTGATCAACTCTCCCTAGTTATAAATACGACTATGACGTCCATTGCAGATTCTCCCTCTTTGCTTTTGTTTTTTAAACAATGATTTTAACCAGCTTTAATATGAAGTCCTTGTGTCCTCTCTCTTCACCTTTCAGTTTTCACTATATAATCTTAGTAATGTTGATCATTTCATCGTCAAAAAAGGTTGACCATCTTTTATATAATGTTCTCAGTTATTCTAATGAAGTCAATTGGAATATGACGAGATCTGAAGTCAGCAAAATCTCAATTATGGTGCTTATGAACAGATGTGAATACATCTTGAGCAGGTTTCTGAAAGATGAAAATATCTTAGGTGAGCTTCTTCTTTGATGAAAGAGTGTAGACAACGATAATCTTTATTTCATCTCCCATGGTTTCCTGCTTAATTATTTTCTTTTCCTGCAGGGGAGTGTCCATTACCGAAAGCAAGACTTGAAGAAATTATTTATGTCCTCCAAGAACTAGCACAGCTTCTAATTCATTCAGATGTAGCATCCATTCTCCCCTTACACTCATGCTTGAAAACTGACCTAGCAGAGGACAAGGCGAAGCGTGGGAATCGTTTTCATCTGTTTGTGCTATTACCATCTTTTTGTGAGCTTGTTACATCGAGGTAAAGTTAATATAAAATGGGCGAACTATGTTTTTGGTTCTTGTAAAGTACAATAAATGTTGATTTCAGTTTCTATATAATAGTTCATATTTTGTCTTCATGTTTTACAAAATAATATATTTAGTTCACCACTAGCCCCTCATCACAAGGACTAAAGCACATAGTTCTTGGATTTTTAGGGATTAAAAGCGTATAAATTTTTAGGGGTTAAAAGCGTATAAATGTTTTAACATCTAACATTTTTTCTTTTATTGAGATCAAAAGAATATTTAACTCATAAATTTAAGTGACTATGCTTAATATTTGGCATGCACACCTGCAAAAATCTTGAGTGGATTATACTGGGCTGGGTGGATATTAGATTTCATAGTATTCATTAATGTTCTATATTGTTAACCTTAGTATTCATTAAAATAGAAACAGTTTCTATTTTAAAAAGAAATAGCAACAGGGTTCTGGATAAGATATCTTCCAGGAACAGTAAAGGATGGGAAATAAATTAATTTAATGCAAGAAAAGGCATGCATCCACTAAGAAAGACGTGCCTCACCAATGAAAAAACACCCCTGATAATGTCGTAGCCTATGTGGATGCCAAGAATAAAAGCTTGTCCACAAGAATCAAAAGTCACAAAATCACCGAAACAAGTTCTAGTATCTAACAAATAAATTAGACATGATCAAACTATTCTAAGGGAGTGGAGCAATCTCAACATTTCCCACATTGAGGCACTAGCTAATCTGAGTATGCTAGGCCATTTGACAGTATAAAACAAAAATAAATACCTTTTGGATTCTGAACTCTGAAAAAAATCAGATATATCAAGAAACAAGGCATACTTTGGCCTACATTGTCCAACATATCGTTTTTTTTTTTTTTTAATCCTATTTAGTTTTCCAATCAAAAGAAAACCTTGTATAATCTTAGAATGAATTTAAATTTCTAGCAGAAAGAGATAAAACGTAATTTTTCCTTTTTCATCATCTACTCCTTTCTTCTTCCTTTCTGGTTTCTAAATTTGATATTTTGATGGACAGAGAATTAAGAATACGGGAGCTGGTGCAAGTACTGCTTCGGTTTGTCAGCAAGGAATTGTGTCTGGAAAAGCTCAGCTTAGCATGTGGAAAATAGACAACCAGATAAGCCCACTATCGAAGTTGATTACTTCAACTTTTTAAGCTTATGCAAAGCTTAGGTTTTTTACCCCCCTTCATCTTCTTGGCTGGGACTGTATATTATTTTGTAGACTAGATTACTAGATTAGAATCACCTAGAGGTTTCCCCGGTCTAGTCATGCCATATTGCCGTCAGAAATTATGGTCAACTGTTTCTCAGTTTCATCAAGTGTGTGCCCATAATTGGCTTACCTGAAGTTGTTACATGGATCAAAGTTTTCCATACACTCCATTGCTTCCAGCGCAAACACAGCTTATTTGGGGCCAGAACCATAAATTGGAAAAACCAGTTGTGCAGGTGATTGAAATATATGTGTGGTTAAACACCCGGGTGATATATAGACAGGAACAGAGAGTGGAATGGAAAAAACCTATTAAAATGATCCTAGTGAGCAGATCCATATTCCCTTGCTTGCCAATTTTGTTGTATCCAATCACACTGTGAAGTATGAAGGGCTTTATTTTTCAGAAAATAACTTAAGCCAGGGCTTTCTCTTTGTTTTTATATATACTAACAGCTCTTCTACTTGCAATGGTCAAAGATATGTAAAAAGTTGGTTTGGTTTTAGACTGACATTACATTACCGAACTCTGGAATTACAAGATAATCTGGTGAGGAATAGTTTGAAACTTCGAATCCCATCCCCACCCTTAACTGCAGTTATTGAGAAAATTCTTGTAGCATGGCTATATTGTATGTGCAGCTCAAATCCATTGTATTGATTTTTTTTTTTTTTATCTAAAATTATGATGGTTAGCTGTTGGAGTGTAATCGCAAGTAATTTTAGAGAGGATTTTGCTCATCTCACATAAAAAATTGCTCCATCACACCCTGAAACAAAAACAAAACAAAAAACTTAAATTTTAAAAGGGAGGTGTCAAATGTTGATGTAAATGATATTTTTTTCTGAATTGAAAATGTTGCAAATATCTTGGCCAAGTATGTTGTTGTTAGCATTTGAAATTCTTGAGTTTATCAAAGCCGCAAATTGATATCTAAATGTTTCAATTGCTTGTCATATTCTCTTAACTATGCCAATGATTATTGCATCTACATAAAAAAAAGTTTTCGAAGTTAAAATTATTGAAAAACTACTTGTATCATCAATGTCACAAAAAAAGTTGAATGGTTTAACCATTTTATATATTGAGAAAGACATGCTATAACATATTGATGTAGACATAATTATTAGTGACTTGCTTGGTGTTGGTTTGTAACTTTGGAGTTTGCTCGTCCTTAATTTGGGTGGGTTAGTTTAGCTTTATAAAAAAAAAATTATTAGTGATTTTGGATGGATTGCCTCCTCCCGCACTTGTTTAAGGTCTTTAGTATGACCTTTGTTTTCTCTCGCAGGTTAGGGTGGATGAAACATCCGACTTGCTTTTCTCTTAATGAATTTTCCTCCTTTGCAAAATTTTGGTTCCTATGGTGCCACCGTTCTAGATTTTTAGTAGTTATAACATAAGATACCTTGCAAATTTTGAATGGACCATGTCACCTTGATGTAGAATTACCTTGCTAGTGATCTACACTAGACGGCTAAAACTTTGTAGTATTACTTTTCTCGTTCATTGATTTCTCTTTCGCATATAGCAAGATGGGATTTTCATCCAACAATTTTCTCAACTTCTTAATGAATGTTCCCTTCAATTTGGTTGAACTCTGATCCATCTTGGGATGAGAATCCTATAGAACCTTTCTCAAAAACATGATTCATCAAATCAATCTTCCAACAAGAAGCATTCACAACTAAGCTTTTCATTGGGTTAGTCGGATTAAATTCAATTGATTCATTTTTCTTTTATAACCCCTCATTAGTTTGTTGGGTTTTTATATTTTCCTCGTCGTCACTCTTTTTCATTTCTTTATTCTTTGCTTCTTCTAATTGTTTTTCAAATCATAGGGGAGACAACATTTAGGTGATCTTGGGAGCTAGGGATGGGAGGGACATGTTTTAATCTTGTCATTCTAGATATAATTTCATCAAACTTTTTCATGACACTTTCTTCTAAATTTTTAAACTCAAGACTTTTTGGGTGAATGGAGGTCATTTGTCTAATAATACTAAGACATTTCTTAATTTCAATACTAAGCAGAACAACATTCTCAAAAAATTAAAAGACAAAAATGGAAAGAAAAAAATTACCTCAATTTTCAACAAGTCCCCGTCAATGATGTCAAAAACATGATAAGCTTGTAAGTGCACAGTTTGATCGTCGTAATAAAAATATGGATCCCACATGCACTTGTGAATCTCAAGGATTTATTTTTTTGCTCAAGTACGCAATTAAAAAATATTTTTAAGTTTTTGAAAGATTGATGACTGGTTTTTTAAAAAGGTTAACAATATAATAAAAATACCTTAGGATTGTGAGTTTTCATCATTAGATAGAATTTCCAATCTCAGGGCTCTATGTTGCTATGCAAATGAATGTTATAAAATATTTGTTTCACCTTATAATATGGTATCTACCTTTGCCTTTTAACAAAGATTCATGCCTATGAATATGAATTATAATGTTATATTTATTCAATTATTTTAGAAAGGTTTGATTATAACTACATGTTTATTTGATCTTGTAATATGTATACCAATTGTCACCTTGATTGCCAAAGCTCAAACATCCATACCCATAATTCATATAAACAGATGATTATTAGATCTTGTTATGCATATACCAATTGTGACTTTGATTGACCAAGCTCAAATAATCATATGCCACAAGGCTTTAAATTTTAGAGTTCCTTGTAGACAAAAATTAAATAAAAATAAAACAAGAAGTATAAAGAAACTAAAATTTATTGAAATTGCAAGAATAAGATACAAGAGTTTCTAAATGTAATAGATGATGGGAAAAGCTTAAACTACAAGCCTATGTATAGCCACTAAAGTCACAAAATTTGTGCATTATCAGTGCATCAATGCATAAGTGCTTTTTATTACATGAAACCAATGGAAATCTAAAAGTGTAATCGAAAAAACTTCGTCAGTTTGGCCATTACGACATTGAGCTTCCATTATAGGTGACCTGCATGGTTACTGAATAATGTGTGCTTTATAATTTTTTATCTCCATCTTCCGTTGAGTTATTATTTCGGTTATTTATCCTTAAGTTACACACTTTGGCCGTTTTACTTTGATTTTCCACTTTCTTTGTATTGAAGAAGCTTTCCCCTAACATTAATTGATCTTTTGCCATCAAAACTTCATCAAATGCATTGTTTCCCAAAAATTCTTCATCATTTACTCCATTTCTCTTGATATTTTTTATTTATCGGAAAATGAAGAAAAAATAGTAAAATACTTCTAAAAAATAATAAAAACATCTACTTATTTAAATAAAATATGAGTATAAAAATATGTTATCATGACAGGATGATAGAATGGTTGATTAAATGAGATTGGTGGAAAATTATTTCATGGCTTAAATCTTACATAATGACCAGGAAGTTTTTTTTTTTTTAACAATAATCACCAGGAAGTTATGTCAGCGTACCAGAGTCGAATGCATTAAAAAAAAAAAACATTATTGATTGGTGAAATGTAGAGTCTTGTCATAAGCTCGATCATTTGGCATAACTTACATTGGGCTCTCTCTCTCTCTCTCTCCTTCTTTATTATGTCACATATGTAGGAAAATGGTTGTATAGTCTTTGGACTAGGTCAAATCTACATCGCAATATCTTAGACTTTCCGTGAACATCGTCACAACCCTAATAAGACCCTCCAAGTCCATTTTGGACTTGGTAGCCATCTTAATCGTCAATCGGGAGTTGATTAAGTTGTTAGTCGATTCTGCACCACATGTCAACCAATTCAACATTAGCTGATTCTAGAATTAGTTGATCGTGATGCAGATGATAACCAAATTATTCCACTTCGCTCTAATGAGAAATATATGATTTCATTGTTTATTTTTTGGTGTAAACACACACACACACACACACACATATGTCAATCTCATCAAATGCGTCACTTTTAACGCACCCGATTACGCCCATGATTGGACATATGGAGTGCGACCCGAGTAAAATAGTAGCGGTAATATGGTAGTAGGTGGTCCAATAGATCTTGGATAGGCCCTGATATCATATTAGAATTTGAATTGTGTCTAACTCAGCCTTACATAACTGACCTGTAAGGAGAATTTTGTCTTGCTTTATAAACTCTTATGAGACCTTATATACAATATAAGTCGAAATTGAGTTTTTCCTATTACACCCCATGCCTATCAGTAGTGGGCTTGGTGTATGAATACAAATTATGGGTAGCCCAAATTTATAGGTACCCAAACCATACTCGGGTTTTCATATTCTTTTTTCTCTTTGCCTTTGTTGCATCCTCGCGTGTTTATGCCGCCGATCTCTGTTTGATGCTTGACTTCAAGTTGACATATTACGTTGATCCACATTGTTTGCTCTTGAAGTTCAAAACTTTTCACAACTTCAATGTAATTTGATTTGTCAGAAAATACTTTCAATTCTAGTATATCGAGATTTTTATCTTTGATTTTTTTCCAAAAAAAAATACGGTGCAATTGAAAGATATTTAATATGTCGTGATTAATTTTAAATTGAAATTTGTGTTTAAATTTTTGCAAACATATCAACTACTGAAGACTCACACATCGAAGGATCTGCTAACTGTTAAAAATCTAATTCAATGGCGCCCGAAAAAAGTTATTTGCATCAATCGAAACATCCATTCGATGCTAATTATCGTAAGTTTTCTCTCTTCTTTTTCTTGATTTATTATTATACATGCATGAGAAAAAAAATCAAAAGAAAAATATATAAAAAAATTATCATGGGATTACAACATTGACTTTGTGATATTGAAAAGATTGTCATTCGGTAATAGCGCTATAATGGATATTCATGGCGCACATAGTATGATATATGTGTCTACCTTGTTGGATAAATATGATATGGAAAATTCTATGGTGAAGTTGTTAAAATGACTTTTTTGGTAAAGTCATTAGAATGACCAATCATAATGCATTTGTGTATTTAATGAATGCCACATCAAATTATATTGTGTATTGTACATTTGCTCATATGGTGTACCGCTATATTTTTACTTATTGCAATTGTGTCCT